>Ga0209979_1002592_pt1 | contig 17073 bp, 15 predicted proteins | sample AnhtaG_FD_183114 | JGI IMG/M metagenome (GOLD analysis project Ga0209979, IMG submission 183114) | Deep subsurface microbial communities from Anholt, Denmark to uncover new lineages of life (NeLLi) - Anholt_01485 metaG (SPAdes) (version 2) | ecosystem: Environmental > Aquatic > Marine > Oceanic...
GCCCGTGTCCTCGTAGATGCCGAGAAGGAACAATGTCGCCTCGATGGGCGAGAGGGGCAAGCGAGCCTCGCTGATCTGCTCAACCAGTATGGTGGTGGTAGCTCCTGTCTCCCCGCCGGCATAAGTCGTGCCTGGTGCGAGCTCTCGAGCGGGGGCATGGTGATCAATGATCCGCACCTTGGTCTGTGAGCTCATGCCCTTCAATTGGGTGAGTGCCTGGGTGTCTACTAGGATAACCCGCTCGATAGGGCGGCGGGGCAGATCATTGGCCTGCACGAAGGGCAGCTCGTCGCAGTAAAGGGTCAGGAAATGGCGCAAGTTGCGGTTAGGCCGCCGAGGCAGAACCGGTATAGCTTCCGGATATAGCTTCGACGCTCCCAATAGCGATGCCAGGGCGTCGAAGTCGGTGTTTTCATGGGTGAGTATGACTTCCATCGAGAACCCTCGCTCCTGATAAGGCACTGTCATTATAGCAGTAAAAGCCGCGATTGACAAACGGGAGACTAACAATCTGGCACCGCTCACAGAGTGCGATTGAGTTGGCAATGACCCCCTTGAATTCAGTTGACACTTTGGGCCGAAATCCCTAAGGAAACCCACAAAAAGTGTCAACCAAATTAAGCCTGAAGCAGGGCCTTTCCTAAGTAGTGCTTAAAATTTTCATGCCGAGGCCTTGACATTCCGGAAAATTTATGATATAATAATATGTGAAATTTGAGATTTCAGATACTAGATTTATTCGCTCCAGTAGGACTATGGGGACAGATTCCTCTTTACCGCGCATCCACATACATAAGGTCAGTGAGGCCGCCTACGAGATAGTGCGAGAGAAGCTCGTCAGTAAAGAATTTGCCCCCGGGCAGCGCCTGAATCTCGAGGCCATTGAAAAGCAGTTAGGCATAAGCCGGACGCCTCTTAAAGAGGCTTTGACCCGACTGGAGATGGAAGGCCTGATAACGATTGTCCCCCGCTCTGGCACCTATGTCACCGACCCCGGCCGTGAGGAAATTGCCGAATCATTTGATGTGCGGAGAGTGCTTGAGGTCTACGGGGTCGAACTGGCGGTGCAGCGAGCAAGCGACGAAGATATAAGAAAACTGCGGGCGATTGTTCAGGAGCTAGGCGCCCTGGCCGCTGCGGAGGACCGCGATGCCATTTACCCTCGCTATCTGAGCTTAGACCATCAATTCCATCGGCAGCTCGTCGCCCTCGCCGGCAACCAGTGCCTCTGCCAAGCCCACGATCGAGAGAACGTGCACGCGCAGATGTCCCGGATACGTTATAGGCACTCGGAGCGGGAGCTTGACGTAGCCCAGGAGGAACATGAGCGCATCATGGTTGCTCTGGAAGCAAGGGATGTGGAAACGGCCAAGGCCGAGATGGACGCCCACCTCAGACGCGCCAAACGATCTCTCCTGGCTGATATGGAGCGGTGATTTAGAAGTAAGTGCTTAACCGACATCGGTGTATGGTGCGCATTGCTGTCGTATGGCAAGCAGGAAGCCAAAAACATGGCAAATGATCAAATCCCTGTCGAAATAATTTTTAATTCTAATTGGTGGTTTCACAATTATGGAATATCGTTTGATGAGTCATTCTATTTCGATAAGGAAGTACGAATAAAAAACGACGTCATTATCCGTCGCGCAATGCACGAGCGATTTGGCTTGGATGAGGAAAATCCGCAACCTCGACCAATCATAGGGTCAATGCATGTCGCGGGTGGCTTCGTGATGCCTGCGCTTTTCGGTGTGGAGATCAAATTTGTCAAGAATGAAGCTCCGTGGCCTATTCGATCGAATTTCAGTAGAGAGAAAATTCTTGCGCTTGAAGTACCTGATATAAAAGTAACGCGGCCAATGGACTGTCTTATTGCAGATATGGATGCTTTGGAGGGTGAATTCGGCTATGTGATGGGAGATTTCGATACGGATGGCATACTCAATACTGCCTTGCATCTCCGAGGACAGCAGTTGTTCGTAGATTTCTTTGAAGATCCGGATTTAGTGCATTATTTATTCACCATTCTCGCTGAGACTTATGCGCTCGTTGCCAATTATATGAAATCACGAACGGGAACATGCGCCGTAGCCACCAACCGCTCCATTCTGCATGCCGATCCGAAGATATATTTGCATAGTAACTGCTCAGTGCAAATGATTTCTCCAGCAACGTATGAGGAATTTCTCTTGCCATACGAGCTCTATTTGGCCGAGAGATTGCAACCATATGGGATACACCACTGCGGCAACAATCTCCACATATTTGCTGAGGCCTATTCCAAGGTTCCAGCCATCTTTTACGATGTTGGTTGGGGATCTGATGTAGCCAAGTGTAGAGAGGCATTCCCTGATGCTTTCCTAAACTTGCGTCTTGATCCAGTACGCATGTTACAACAGATACCCGATGAGATTCGCAGGGACACGGAGCAGTTGCTATTGGCAGCGGATCCGTTGGATAGAGTAGGTGTCTGCTGCATTAACATGGATTATGGTACGCCAGATGAGAATGTAACGGCGATGGTAGAAACTGTAGAAAGCTTCCGCTAAACTTCTTGTTGGAGGGTACACATGAAGCTGGCAAGTGTGCGTGTGCACATATTAAAGAACCGTAGTTTCGATAATTGGGAGAGCGATGTCGAGGGACGTTGGAAGTTTGAAGACTTGCGAGCCGACGAAGGTTATTGTAACGACTACATTTCATTCGACTCCTTGGCCTGGGATGAAAAGTCAAGAAGGCTCTACATTGGATTAACTTCAATTAACAACGACATCTTCTATGTTTATGAACCCGCCCAAGACAGATTTACGTCATTTCGCTTCCAGCGCGTCAGCGACAAGTTTGACGCCAAGTTTCATCGCTCATTGGAAATAGACGACCACGGGATGATCTATGCGGCGACGGCACTGCTACACGATGCAGACCAGCAGCACGAAGCTAAGGGCGGTAAGCTTGTAAGATATGACCCAGTTGAAGATGTGTATAAGGTGCTCACTATTCCAGTCCCGCATCAATACATTCAATCAATCAAACTGGATAAGAAGCGGCGCATTATCTACGGATTCACTTATCCGGCAGAATACCTGTTCCGATATGATTTTGAGACGAATGAATGTAGCACAATAGCGTATGTTGGAAACAGCGCAATGATGTGTCAGCCGCACTGCGCTTCATTCGATCAATATGGCAGGCTGTGGGGAACTTGGGGTGAAACCCGTGCATTTGAGGACACTCCGGGTCCGGTGCCGATTCGCATCTTTTGCTACGATCCGGACAAAGATCAGTTCACCTGGTTCCAGCATGGGTTCCCAAAGGTCGACGAAGCAGACCCGGCGCGGATAGATCATATGATGCTGGCCGATGACGGCTTTATCTACGCCGGGACTACCGCAGGCGGGTTTAGCCGCTTGGATCCAGAGACCGGAGACATAGAGGATCTAGGCAAGCCCTTCCCTGGCCCAAGACTGGCTGGGCTGGTGCAGGGCCCGGACGGGCTGATCTATGGAGCAGGTAATGCAGGCTATGGCGTCGGTGGCGAAGGCGAAGCGCGGCTGTTCGCCTTTGATCCTGAGGCCAAGGACCTTGAGGACCTTGGTCCGATTCATGACGAAAGAATCAAGGCTGGTGCCGTCAAAGTGCACATGCTTGTGGCGACTGGGGACGGGACACTGTATGCCGGCGAGAACGATACTACTTTTCGCTCGTCTTACCTTTGGGAGTGCAAGGTCGCCAAGTAGTAGAAGTGAGAAGGCGCAATACAGAAAACCTGCAGGCATGATTGTCATTCCCTTCGCGAAGCGCTAATCGCAGTATAGAGGAAAACAGACCACTGATGAGCATTGTCGTTGATTGTCACTGTCACGTAGGCATCGGACACGAATACCAGCAGATGGCGGATGAGCTGCTGCGAGAGATGGATCGGTATGGCGTGGGCCGAGCAGTCATCTGCCCGGTCGATCGCTGTATCGCGGTAGATAATCGTGAGGGCAATGATTTTGGCCTGAACACGGCACGCGCCCATCCTGACCGATTTTATGCTTTCGCTACAGCCAATCCCTGGTATGGAGAGCGCGCTGTGGAAGAGTTGCGGCGCGCTTTAGGAGAGGGTACGCGAGGCATCAAGTTGCATCCCTCATTGCAGGGCTTCCTGCTATGCGATGAGCTAGTTTATCCTTTGGTAGAGTTGGCGGAAGAGCTAGCTGTGCCAATGTTCTTCCACACGGGCACGCCTGCATTTTCTCAGCCAATGCAATTAGCTGAATTGGCTTTACGTTTCCCCCAGGTGAATTTCATTATGGGGCACATGGGCAGCACCGACTTCTGGTTAGACTCCATCCCCGCTGCGCAGCAGGCGAAAAATATCTATTTGGATACATCGTGGAACCTGCCTGATAAAGTGACTCGTGCAATTGCAGCAGTCGGCGCAGATCGCGTTCTATTTGGAACTGATACGCCACTGAGCACATTGCAAGTAGAGATGGGGTGCAGGCGTGCGACGAAGCTGGCCGATAACGTGCGCGACCAGGTGATGGGTGGCAACATACTGAGGTTGTTGGGGGAAGCAAAATGACCATCGTTGATGCGCACACTCATATGCCTGGTCAGGCTTTTTCTATGATTAGCGGGTTCGAACCGCAGAAATTCGTTGAGATGATGGATGCGAACGATGTGGATAAGGCGTGGGTATTTACACTTGATGGATTGTATTTTGATCCTGCCCCTCATAATGACTTGCTAAAAGAATTTTGCTCGGTTGACCCAAACCGATTGATCCCGTTTTGCACAGTGCGTCCCAGATATCCAAACGCAATAGATGAACTACATCGTTGCGTGACCGAACTAGGGATGAAGGGGGTGAAACTACATCCCTGGGCACAGTGTTTTTCGCCCCTTGAGGCATTTATGGACGAACTCGGAGAAGAAATGCAAAGTCTGGGTTTGCCAGTCGAGTTCCACGATGGTACGCCGCCGTATTCCTCTCCTCTGCAAATTGCCCACTTTGCGATGAAACACCCCAAGCTGAGAGTGATTTTGGGACACGCCGGCCTCCATGATCTATGGAAAGAAGCGATCTACTCTGCCGAGCGGTGCCCGAACATCTACCTGATCCCCTCAGGAATGCCGGCGCACGGCCTCAGACAAGCGTTAGAGCGCCTTTCAGTGGAGCGTTTCCTTTTCGGCTCAGATGCCGGGTTTGGTGACCCCTATTGGCAGCCGTTTCAACTGGAGAAGATCCGCTCGCTGTACCTCTCCTCCGAGGAAGAGGCACTGATCCTTGGCGAGAACGCGGAGCGTATTCTGGCGGAGAGTTGAAAGGAGGTGAGGTTCGACACTCAACATCTGTGAGAGAATTCCAAGGAAGAGATCACCATATCAAGTAAGTTAGGATCCTTAACAGGATCCAACAAAAAAGGAGGAGTTTCGATGAAGAGCAGAAAGTTCGTCTTGCTTACCTTGGTCATCGCCTCACTGTTGCTATCGCTTGTAGCGACGCAGTGCGCTCCCGCTACTAAGGCACCGCCGACTGAGAAGCCAACAGTCGAGGAGAAGCCCACGGAGAAGCCGGCGGAGAAGGTCAAGATCGTCTACTGGAGCATGTTCAGCGAGGGCGAGCCCCTGCAGCAGCTGCTCGACCAGGCCACCCAGGATTTCATGAAGGAGAATCCCGACATCGAAGTCGAAGTTAATTGGGCCGGCCGCCAGGTACTGACAGTGTTGCAGAGCGCCATCGCAGCCGGCACCCAGGTGGACATCGTTGACCACTCTGACGACCGGGTGTACAACGCCATCGTTAAGTCTGGCTTGGCGTTGCCACTGGACGAGTATCTGGATGAGAAGGCCTACGATAGCGACAAGGCATGGAAGGATACGTTCAAACCGGGCGCGTTGGAGATAGGGAAGGCTGACGACGGCAAGTACTATCTAATCCCGCGCGACGACTACATCTCGGCGTTCTTCTACAACGTCAAGATGCTCGACGAACTGGGTATACACCCGAGCCCTGGGGAAATGACCTGGACCGAATTCGTGGACATGCTCGAGACCATCAGGAGCGAGAAGCCAGATGTTTCTCCGTTAGGCGCGGACGGCCCCGTCTCTTTCTACAACAACTGGTATTTCACCTACCTGGCGATCCGCCTGGCTGGCAAAGACGCCTTCCGTGAGGCTGCATACGACAAGACCGGCGAGAAGTGGGGTGAGCCAGAGTTCCTGCAGGCCGCACAGATGATAGAAGAAATCCAGGGCTACTTCCAGAAAGGGTTCGAGGGGTCCGTGTGGCCGGCAGCCCAGGTACAGTGGGTGAACAGTGAGATCGCGATGATGTTCTGTGGCGCTTGGCTGCCCAAGGAGATGTCGGAGCAGACGCCAGAAGGTTTTGAGATCAGTCTGTTCGGTTTCCCAAAGGTCGAAGGTGGCAAGGGCAATGAGTACGTGGAGCATTGGGCTAACACGTACGGAGTGCTCAAGGACTGCAAGCACCCTGAGGCCGTTGCCCGGTACTTGCAGTACATCACGTCGAAGAAGGTTGGGACCGACATTGCCAGCCTTGGCACGCCTGTCCCGTTGGTCGGCGTCCCGGTGCCTCCCGCGCTCGAGAACCAGTTCAAAATCCTCGAGACGCATACGGCAATACCTGCGCGTGCTGGTTTGAACACTGAGATCCCGGAGTACATGGATAATGTGTTCAACGTGTGCGACGACAAGCTCTTTCAGATGCAGATCGGCCCTGAGGAGTTCATCGAGTGTCTGAAGACCGAGAGCGCGGCTTACTGGGCCAGGTAGTGAGCAACCGTTGGTGCGGGCCGGGTTCCCCGGCCCGCACTGACCCAATCCGAACAACACTTTGTATTGGAGGGACAAGCCAATGGGCAGACGAGGGCGTCAACGGCTGGTTGTTCCGTTTATCTTGCCAGCCTTTATCCTCTATAGTGTGTTCTTCGTTTATCCGGCCATCAGGGCATTCTGGGTGAGCCTGCACGACTGGTCGGGTTTTGGTGGGAATATGGTGTATATTGGGCTAGGGAACTACAGTGAGATGCTCAAAGATACCGTTTTTAAGGAATCGCTAATGAGAACGTTGACCATCAGCCTCGGTGGTGGCATCGGTATCTTTGCACTAGCCCTATTCTTCGCTGCCATTCTACAGCGCGACCTTCGGGGTAAGAAGTTTTTCCGCACGTTGATCTTCTTCCCGATGATCGTGCCGGGTGTGGGCCTTGGACTGATCTGGCAGTTCATGTACAACAATAGCTGGGGCCCTCTGTCGGCGTTATTGAAATTGGTTAGTCTGGAGTCATTGGACCGGGTCTGGCTGGGGCCGGATTACATCATCAAATCGCTGGCAGTAGCGGTTATCTGGACTTACGTGGGCTACTATATGGTCATGCTGATGGCAGGCATAGACAAGATCCCGCCACCTTACTATGAGGCGGCCATCTTGGATGGCGCTTCGGAGTGGAAGATGTTTTTTACCATCACCCTACCGATGATCTGGGACGTGCTCGTCGTGGCGCTGATTCTGTGGACGATCGGTTCCCTGAAGATATTTGATCTCATTGCGGCGACGACTTTCCCTGCTCCAGCCACATCCACCTACACGCTAACGATCTACATCTGGGCGGAAGCAGTGGGTGTCTATATGCCGGTGTTCCGACTTGGGTATGCCACCGCCCTTGGTGTGGTGCTGCTGCTTATGGTCGTGGTCGCCGTTGGGATTGTCCGATTTGTGACGCGCCGCGAAGCGATCGAATACTAAGCGAGGTGACGTATGACAACTCGAACCATTGCATCAACTCAGGCTGGCAGCACCCTGGATTGGCGCTATCGTTTTCGTAATGTACCCTACTACGCATTCCTGATCCTCTGGTCGGCTATCACGATTTTTATCTTTCTTTGGCTGGTTGAGGGCTCTTTCAAGACAAATCGCGAGGTCTTCGGCAGCGCTTTCGCGCTTCCTGCCACGCCGCTGGAGGCAGCCGCTGCCAACTATGAGAAGGCCTGGACAGTTACTCATATGGGCACCTACTTTTCCAATAGCGTGGTGGTGACCCTGGCGTCAGTAATCGTGGTGGTGGCCATTTCCGCACCTGCGGCGTACGCGCTTTCCCGGGTGCAGTTTCCCGGTAACACGATCGTGACCTACTACTTCATTGCCGGCATGGGTTTGCCCTTTCAGCTCATTATGGTGCCTCTCTTCGTGCTGCTGGCAAGGCTTCACATAGCGAATACCCTGCAAGGTTTGATACTCACCTACATCGGCGTCTCGATTCCCTTTACAATCTTGCTTCTGACAGGCTTTTTCCGCACGCTGCCGACCGAGTTGGAGGACGCTGCCGCTATTGATGGCTGTTCGGAGTTTGGCATCTTCTGGCGTGTGATGATGCCGCTGGCGGGCCCAGGCTTGTTTACCGCAGCCATATTTAACTTCGTCAGTATGTGGAACGAGTTCCTGCTGGCGATGTTGATCATCAGCAACGACAAGCTGCGAACGCTGCCTCTGGGCATCATGAGCCTCCGCTACAGCATGCAGTACACCGCGGACTGGTCCGGCCTCTTCGCTGCTGTCGTCATCGCGATTATACCATCTTTCCTGGTCTACCTAGCGCTCTCCGAGCGTGTGATGTCGGGCCTGACGTTAGGTATGGGCAAGTGATCTAGTTGTAGGACGGTCTGAACCAGGATTATGCTGCAACCAGACTTATGCCACAGTGAAAACTGCGGCATAAGTTTGATAAAGGAGAGTTATCATGTACGAGATCACATTGAAGGGGACAGCGCACGAACGTGGGTTTCAGCAAGGGCAAGTCTTCGGGAAGCTAATACTTGAACTCTTCGGACAGTGCCCGATATGGCTAGGAAACATGCCCCATGAGCGGGCTGCGAAAATCAGGGGCACTATGGTCAACTCGCTCAGGAGCCTGTGTCCCGAGATGGTGGAGGAATTAGAGGGGATCGCCGAAGGGGCGGGTATGCCTTTTCATGATGTATGCACACTGAATTTTGTATCGGCCATCGGTGCGTTGAATGGCTGCACGAATGTTGTCGCATTGAAAACGGAAGAAGGACCAGTACTGGCGAAGACGAGTGATATCGGGAGTGACTATGCTTACTATTCTATTCAGCGCGTGGAACCGAAGCAGGGATATTCTTACTTCGCGATCAGTTGGGTAGGTTGCCTGTGGGCAGAAGTGGGCATCAATTCGGCCGGGCTGGCTACCGGGCAGGGGTCAGCGCCGACCATGCCCGGACAGCGCGGCGAAGGTATCCCCACCTTAGAATACCCGCGTGTCATACTTGAACGTTGCAGCACTGTAGTAGAGGCAATTCAGTTCTGTCAGGATACCCCGATGGCAGGTAAGGGGTTGAACATTGCCTTGGTAGATGGAGCTGGGCAAGCGGCGGTTGTGGAAAAATCAGGAACGAAGTTCGCTGTACGCCGTCCGTTGGTCGGTGGGAACCCCCCTCTTCTGGGAAGGGCTATGAATGGGTTGTATTGCACGAACCATTTCTTGGAGCCTGAGATGCAGGGAATGATCCCCCTAGTAATCCCGGACATACCCAGCCTGACAGATAACTCGCAGAAGCGTCTGGCGAACGTAGCGCGTTTCTTTAAGGAAACCCCTTCACCCACAGTGGAAGATATGGTCTCATTGCTGAAAACGAGTTTTGAGGAGGGTGGCCTCTGCCAACATACGTACCCACAGTTGACGACGCATTATTCCTATATTGTGCTACCGTCAAAGCGAGAGATGCGCATAAGCCAGGGAATTCCGTGTAAAGATGTCACATTTTCTGCTTATCGTTTTTAAAGTGATGGAGATAAACCAAGGGCCGTTAGGTACAGGAGTTCAAGTGTGAATCAAGGGTTGCTTCAGCGAGGACAGGAAGCCATTGCCAAGGGGCTCAGTTGGCTTCGCCACCACGGCGATGCAATCTCCCAGGTAGAAGATCTGAACGCGCACTACAAAGCGCCCTACCTCTACGCGGTGCTCGGCGATCCTGTCCATGCTCGCTATTATGCGGACCTGATGCAGACGCGATACCTCCAGGCAGATGGAGACTTTCGCACCAGCCGCTTGCAAAAGGGGTGGGCGCATCTGCCGTGCAGCCCGGCAAACCGCTATGTCTATTCGAACGGGTGGATCATCGTCGGATTACGCAAGTTAGGAGTCTATGGCGCGGCCAGGCGCGGTATGGAATTTGTCCGCCGGTTTCAATCCCCCGAACTTGGCGGCTTCTTCTCGCGCTATGACGTTGCTTCCGGTCAGGTGGACACGCGCTATCTGGACAGCTCCTGTACCTCTTCAGCCGGTTTGGCTCTGTTGGCCTGTGGATTAGTGGACGAAGCCATCCGAGCAGGAGACTTCATTTTGAGATTGCTTGAAGCACAACCCGAACCTGACCGTTACTACTTCTCTAGCTGGGAGGTCGGCACTGGGTTGATGACTGATGTCTGGGGTGACGAGGATCAGAGTTCAGTGCGTGGGCGCAAGCAGTTTTGCCTTAGCACCGAAGCAGATCCGCTGGGCGAACTGACTTGGTTAGTCGGCAAGCCTATGAAATTCCTGTGCAAACTCTACGATCAGACTTCGAACCGGAAGTACCTGGACGGAGCCATGACCCTGTTTGATTTCTTTCACAAACTTGGTGAAGAACGCTGGCACAACTATGCCTCATGTAAGACCATGTGGGCCGGGGCCGAGCTCTACCGGCACACGGGCGAGCAGAGATTCGCAGAAACTGCAGAGCGCATCCTCGACTGGTTCTGTCAGTCACAGTATTCTTCTGGCTTGTGGGTCCATACTCTTTTGTACCAAAGCCCCGAAGAACAACCTTTGGCGGCCTCGCTTGATATCGTGCAGGAACTATGCGCGGAGATAAGCAATACTCTGTTTGAGTTGAACTCAACTACCGCATAACTGATGATTTGGATTTCGTCAGAGACAACGTTGCTCCCACTTGCCTCCCGGCGAAGAGCGACGGTATAAAAAAGAAAGGAGACAAAAATGAAATACCTGACGAAGTACTACGAAGAAGTGCTCGACGATCTGAGAGAGATCTACGAGCAAGAGAGCGAGAAGATCACGGAAGCGGGTGCCTGGATCGGGCAGGCGATCATAGATGGGCACCTCCTGCACGTATGGGGTACCGGTGGGCATTCCTCGATGGCGGGTGAGGAGATCTTCTACCGCGCTGGCGGCCTGGCGGCGGTAAATGCCATCCTTGATCCAGGTGTGAGCCTGATGTGTGGCGCGCGTCGCACGACCAAGATTGAGCGAATGGAAGGGTATGCGCCGCGTATCCTCGACTTGTACAACCTGGAGCCCGGCGATGTGATGTTGGTTGTGAACGCGAACGGCATGAATGCGGTCACGATCGACACTGCACTGGAGTGCAAGAAACGAGGCATAAAAACTATAGCTATCACCTCGCGTGAATGCTCCGATGCGATCCCGCCGGAGCAACCCGGCCGGCATTCCACCAAGAAGAACCTTTATCAGATAGCGGACATGTACGTCGATTGCAAGACGATCCCTGGCGAAGCATTGGTCGAGATCGAGGGGTGCGATCAACCAGTAGGCCCGTCCTCTACGATAACCATAGCGTTTATTGAGCACTCTATCGTTATCGCGGCAGTAGAGTACATGGTGTCCAGGAGCTTTAGTCCTCCGGTCTGGAAGAGTGCTAATATCCCTGGCGGAGATGAGGCTGGCAAGGAACACTTGGAAAAATACGCGCAGCGCTGCCGCCACCTGTAATCTGCCGTGGTTGCGCGACCTGATGAATACAGCCGGAAATATCTGAGGGGTGTGCATAAATACTGGGCGTGCCTGTTTTTGAGAAGCAAGCACCCACAGGTGTGGTCCTGGCAGGCAATCGCGGTATCCAGGGATACCTCGCTCCTTGATTCTACCGTGGGGTAACTGAGCGAATTATGCACGCCCCTCATTTATCTGGACTAACCTAAGGAGCGAGTGTGTCAGATGTGACGGCGTTTAGGAGACCGCTGATGGAAACTGATCTCGACCGCATCCCCGTAGATGTGGTATTTCATGCCCGCTGGTGGCATGAGAACTATGGGTTCACATTTGACGAGGGTTTCTTTGTAGATCCGCGCCGGCGAGTGGGAGACGAGCGCCGGATGCGTGTAGCCCTCTATGAGCGGTTTGGCGACTTGGGACTGGGTGGGAAGGATGCCAGGCCGCGCCCGGTCGTAGGGCCGGTATTGCTGGCAACTGGATACGTCTTGACGACTCTTTTCCGCTGTGAAGTGATTTTCCGGGAAGACACAGGGCCAGAAGTGGTTGCTTTGAACCTGAGTGCCGAGGAAGTCATGGCATTGGAATTGCCGGACCTGGCGAAGCATCCAATTTGGCAAGCATACGTCAAGATGATGGATGCCCTGGAAGAGGAGTTTGGTTATCTGGAAGGCGATATCCCCGTACATGGGGTCATCAATGCTGCACTGGAGATACGTGGGCAGGAGTTCCTGATTGATTTGCTAAAGAACCCGATGCTGGTAGATCACCTGGGATGGCTGATCGCGCGAACTGCTGCTGCTATGGCGTCTATGGTGCGAAAGCGGACCGGGTCGAGTTCCATCACGATCAACCGCATTATCAAGCACATTGATCCGTCTGTCCACATTATACCCAACTGTTCGCTCCAGATGATCTCACCGAAAACGTATGAGAACAGGCTACTGAAATTCGATCAATATCTCCTGCAAGAGCTGGCTCCGGCCGGGTTCCACCACTGTGGAGGCAATGGACACCTGCATGCGCCCGTATATGCCAAAGCCAATCCGGTCTACATGGATGTGGGGTGGGGAAGCGACATGGCTGCGGTGCGCCGAGCCTTGCCAGATGCGTGGTTGAGCCTTCGGTTGAGCCCTGTAAAACTGTTAACTTGTTCTGTACAAGAGGTGTATGAGGATGTGTGGCGATTGCTGGATGCTGCCGGCGGCGCTCGCCGTGCGGCGATAGTCTGTGTCAACATGGACTACGGCACGCCAGACGAAAACGTTCGCGCGATCTTCCACGCTGTGGCATACAAGCAGGAACGGCTGCACTATCAAGATTAACTGGCGATAGGAGATATGTGATGCAAATTGCAAAAGTCAAACACTATGTCCTGAAGGAGGTTTCCTCCGAGGCGCTAGAGGGGTACAGGAGTGGCGTTCACTTTAAAGAGCTGCGAAGTGATCAGATCGTGCGCAACAATTGGATAGCATTTACAGCAGTGGCGTGGGATACTATCGAGGAGTGCCTGTATGTGGGGTTGACGGCGTACGACACTGATGCGTTCTGGAGGTTTTGGCCGGATTCGGGGAGGTTCGAGTCGTTGGGCTTCAAAGAGATTGCACAGGATCCTCACTACGTAAAAATCCACAGGGGCCTCACACCAGATGGCGAGGGCGGATACCTTTTTGGAACTGCCGGGTTGCCTGATTTGGATGAGCGTAATGACGCTCCAGGCGGTGCTGTCTACCATTACAAAGATGGGCGCTACAAGTTCCTGGGTATTCCTGTCCAGCATGACTATATCCAGAATATCGAGGTTGACTTTAAACGGCAGCGTGTGTACGGAGTGACGTATCCGGTGATCTGTTTCTTTGACTACGATCTCAAGAAACGAGAGACGCTCTTCTCTTTTTTCACAGGAAGTCATTTCCATGAGTCCGGTTTGGATGACGATGGGTACTTCTGGGGCACCTGGAATACACGCCGTGGACATTGCCTCTTCCGGTACCACCCAGACGTGGGCGGGCCAGAGTTTTTCGACGAGCCGATCCCGAATCTCGACCCGGATCATGCATTCAACTTCCCAATGAACGGTCCGATAGACTCCTTCAGAAATGGAGGCGACGGATACCTGTACTTCGGGACTACCCTTGGCGAACTCTACCGGCTTAACCCGAAGACTGGAAAACACACGCTGTTGGGAAAGCCCACTGGCGGGATCCGTCTTTCGGGGTTAGTTGTGGGCCCGGAAGACAAGTTGTTGGGCAGTTACGGGGCATACAATGAAACAGGACTCTTCCTGTACGACAGAAAGACGGGAGAGTTTACCAATCTGGGCGCTATGCGGGATGACGAAGCCTCTTGCTTCATGATACACGACATAGCCTGGAATGGTGGATCTCGCGTCTTCGCAGCAGAATCGGATAACGTGGACCGCAGTCCCTACTTGTGGGAAGCCATTCTAGAGAAATGAATATGAAAGACCTGCTGTTAGGGATGAGCAATAAGAGGCAAGTGGTAGGGAGAAACGCGTGGGCTGGGGGATAAGCCCATCTGTGGAGGAGGGTGCTATTGGCAAAGGTGAATGACAAACGAGCTACACAAATGTTGGCAGAACCCTCGGAGACCTGTGAGCCCCACATCCTTGTCCGTTAGAAGGGTCTACAGAGCCCAACTTGCTTATCCGTAGCCTCTTACAGGGAGCGAGGAAACAATCTTTCAGCCGGGGCCGAGCCCCAAAGGGGAGGGATCGTTTCCAACTGCCGGTCCAATTGTAGCACAATTTTGTCCTTTTGCCAAGCGCACTGGGATTTGATGGGTCAGCCTCGCGGCCCTCGTTAGCGAGGCCGGGGCACTGCCCCGAATCTATATATACAAGGAGCAAGACATGATAGGGAGAAAGCTAGAACAGCCGAAGGGACGGTTCGCATTGACCAATGGTCGCGTGATTCTACCTCAGGAAATTGTGACCGGCAGGGCGGTTGTCGTGGAAGAGGATAAGATTCTAGGCATCGCCGATGCCGGCTCCATAGGCACTGGTGTGGAGAAGATTGACGTGGGAGGGCGTTACATCATTCCGGGACTGATTGACATACATACCCATGGAGCACTTAATCATGACTTCAACGAACCCACAGTAGAGGCCTTTGCGTCCATCACGGGAGAGAATGTGACACGCGGCGTGACCTCGCTGCTGGCGACTATATCAGCAGCCCCCATCTCTGACATGGTGAAGTGTTTGGAGTTTAGCCGTCAGTGGATGGGCGAACCGCACGAGGGGGCTCAAGTTTTGGGCGTGCACGTGGAAGGCCCTTACTTCAGCATGGAGCAAAAGGGTGCACAAGACCCAAAAAACATCCGCACCCCGGATGACGGCACGGCCGACATTTTGCTGGAACACCACGACGTGGTCACGATGATGACATACGCCCCAGAGTTGCCGGGTGCATTGGAACTCACAGCCAGGCTGGTAAAGCTGGGCATCGTGCCAGCGGCGGGGCACAGTGCTGCCAGAGATGAGGACGTGCTGGCGGCGATGAAAGTCGGCCTATGCCACACTATCCACATCTGGAGCGGGCAATCCAGCACCGTGCGCGAAGGCGCCTGGCGCAAGCCTGGTCTACTGGAGGCAACGCTGGTCTTTGACGAATTGACTGCGGAGATGATCACTGATAATAAACACCTGCCGCCCACCTTGATGAAGCTGGCGTACAAGTGCAAAGGGGCAGATCGCTTGTGTGTGATCTCCGATGCAACCGGCGGCGCGGGATTGCCAGAAGGCGCTCGCTTTGGGCTAGGCGAGATGGAATATGAGGTGCATGGTGGCGTTGGGATGCTGCTGGACCATACGCGGTTTGCAGGCAGCACAACATTGGTGAACCAGATGGTGCCGATCCTGACAGACGTTGTTGGCATCCCGCTAGTGGAGGCAATTCGGATGGCAACCCTGACACCGGCGCGTGTCATTGGGGTTGATGACTGCAAAGGTAGCCTGGAAGCTGGCAAGGATGCTGATATAGCTATCTTCGAGGACGACTTTACCGCCTGGCGTACAATGATCAGTGGTCAGTGGGCCTATGCTGTGTAAATTCGATTTAGCGACACCCTGAGCACTTTGACTAAACGCAACAATAGAGGGAAGGGTAACATTTTATGAAGCCGGTGAAAACGGTGAAATATGACAAGATACAGGTCAACATTTATGACTCTAACGAAACTCTAGGGGCGGCTGCCGCCAACGACCTGGCCGAGATCCTTCGATCAACGATTGTTGAGCGTGGCGAAGCTTCGATCATTGTCGCGACGGGCAATTCACAGCTTTCATTTATGGAGGCGTTACGAGCCAGGCAGGGCATCGTTTGGGACAAGGTCACGGTGTTCCACATGGACGAGTACCTGGGTATGTCCAGCCAACATCCAGCCAGTTTCCGGCGCTACATCCGCGAGCAACTCACTGATGTCGTCCATCCGCGCATGTTCTATGGTATCGAGGGCGACGCTGAAGACATCGAAGCTGAGTTGGCACGTTATGTTTCTTTACTTGAAGAGCACGAGCCAGTGGCTTGTGTGCTTGGTATCGGTGAGAATGGACACCTGGCTTTCAATGATCCCCCCACTGACTTCGATACTAACAAGACGATCCACGTGGTCACCCTAGACGAAAGGTCGCGCCTTCAGCAGGTGGGCGAGGGATACTTTGCCACTTTGGATGAAGTGCCAAAGCAGGCCATAACACTGACCGTGCCAGCGCTGCTGAGGCCCCCGCACGTGCTGGGGGTGGCGCCGGAAGCACGCAAAGCGCCCGCAGTCAAAGCTGCACTGGAAGGTCCGGTCACGCCTGATTGCCCAGCGTCCATCCTGCGTACCATGCCGCGCGTCAAACTGTACCTGGACCGTGATTCCGCTTCCTTGCTCCAGCACGCTGGTTAAGAACAGCGCTCTGGGCTGTTGCCAAGAGCGGTGGGGAGGCAAAACGTAGCAACGAAAAATCTCTGTTCGGTAGCGCTTCTTCGGAGCGGTGTGTTCTCAGGCCGAGGGCACACCGCTTTGACTTGTGCGCATAGGAGACTCCTCTTACACTTCGAGTATGGCATCCACTCCTATGGGCTCAACGGAAGACGCCGTATGTTTTGTCAAGCGGGGAAACAGCCTGAAAACTGAAACCAGGAACACGAAGCCTAGGGAGCTTGTCGGAAAGCATAACCCTTGAATTCAGTTGACAGTTGCCGAAATCCTTGACAAAAAGAAGGAATCATTTTATGATACTGTGGTGCGTCGGACCTGTGGAGGGTAGGACGCACCGGGAGGCCAGAGGCGATGGTTGACGTGG
>Ga0209979_1002594_pt1 | contig 17070 bp, 22 predicted proteins | sample AnhtaG_FD_183114 | JGI IMG/M metagenome (GOLD analysis project Ga0209979, IMG submission 183114) | Deep subsurface microbial communities from Anholt, Denmark to uncover new lineages of life (NeLLi) - Anholt_01485 metaG (SPAdes) (version 2) | ecosystem: Environmental > Aquatic > Marine > Oceanic...
GTTCCGATAACCTCCACAATATCGCCCTTTTTTGCTTTCCTCAAAGCCTTGCGAGTCTCAACTAAAGGAATAGGGCAAGTTTCACCTCTGCAATCCACCTTTATCTCAGCCATTTCGCATCACCTCCATACAAACCTGCAGGTACCGTTGTAGCCATGGAGAACTGTGAAGAATTGTTCCAACCTCGTCGTCTTACTCAGTCCCTCCACAAGCTTTCCTGCCGCGCACCGGGATTTCTTCGAGCTCATCTACTCTATGAGCTTGAACATTTTCCTGGGCGCTCCGCAGACGGGACATTTTTCAGGGGCTTCCCCCTCGACCGTGTTGCCGCAATATTGGCAAACGTAAATTGGTTTCTCCCCAATAGTCTCACCCTGTTCAATCTTGCTCATGGCAGCGGTAAACAAACCATGATGGATCTGCTCGACCTGATTTGCCAGGTCAAAGGTATCTTTGGCTTTGTCTTCACCTTCGGCCTCAGCCTGCTTTATGAATCCAGGATACATTTCGGTGAACTCATGATGCTCGCCACCCTTTGCAGCCAGCAGATTTTCTCTCGTTGATTTTATTCCCTGCATAACCTTCAGGTGATTTCTGGCATGCACTGTCTCGGCATCGGCTGCGGCACGAAATAACCGTGCTATCTGTTTGTACCCCTCCTGTTCAGCCTTTTCGGCGAAGAACAAATATTTACGGTTGGCCTGGCTTTCTCCAGCAAAAGCAGTCTCCAAATTATCTCTGGTATTGCCCATGGTATGCCTCCTCCTTTGTTTAAGTTGATTGTAAATCGTGAGATAGCTTTATGTATGTGATTTATGTCTCACGGGAATGATGAGAAAAGTACTCTAATTATCTTGAAAAGTCAACAAGAGCCTTCGGGCATTGATTGGACAGGGTCTAAGTTCGAGCAGTACCTTTGCTTGCTGAAAATTGAGACCTTTGGCCTATTGACCTGAGCCGACCGGTCACCTAAACTGAAGATAGGCAAGTAAAAAAGGTAGCAGATTCAATAAATGAATATTAATCCAGAGGAGGTGATGTGGCAAATAAAATCAATTATGGTATATAGGACTCTATTTTAAATAATTAAAAGTAAGGAGGATGTATTTATGAAAAGAAGGATAGTGCTCGTTGTCACAGCTCTAACTATTGTAGCGCTTTTAGTCGGCGTATCAGCTGTGATGGCGGCCAAACCACAGAATTCGGGCTCGGGTAAGGATGTCATTGCCCTGAGCAACGGATTTCCAAGCGGACAGCATTTCAACCTGAACATCCACGGCAAGGACCCGGAAACGTTTATCTGCGATGCGACACCAGGCGGCAAATCGGTATTTGTCGCTGAGTACGGTGCATCAACCATACAATACGTTTCCAACAAGAAGGCATCAGTGTACGATTTAACGGTGCTTGACCGGTGCGCCATGCCAGAGCCCTACGGTGATGGATTAGCCAAAGTTCAGCTGCCCTACAAAGTCATGGTCGATGATACGCCTACTCCAGCAGGTGGCTACTATGTCTTCGCCAGAATCCTCGGAAAACCAAACAACGGTGGTAATCTTGAGCCCAGAAGTAATATTATCCTGTACCCGAACACGGTAGTAGAGGCGTGCAATGATCCAGGCGATCCCAACTTCGGGAACTACACCGCATGCTCGGACTCTGAATTATTGCTGGGTCTCATCGTCGGAAACAATCTCTATGTACCTGACCCCGCAAACCAGCAATTGTACCGATTTGAAGACCCAACAGCAAAGGGAAAGGGCAAGTCCAAGGCGGTGGATATCACTCGCCTGTTTGTCTATACCGGTTGGGTTGTCGATGCTACCCTTGATGCCAATGATGATGAGGTCATCGACATAAACGATGTTCCGGTAGCTGACTACGGCGAGGCCATGCCTGGAGAGAATAAAGACTATAACAATGACGGTGTTGAAGATGAGGCTGATGTCGAAGCATGGCTGACTGACATGGCTGCCTTAGCTGAACCAATGGCCTGGTACTTTGCGAACGAGTGGATTTTCAATATTGCCGACCTTGTGATTACCGAGCAGGGTCTCATGAATGACGGCACCAAGCTGGTGCAACTAAGATTTTACCCGGTGGTTACAACCACCTTCGGGAGTTAACACCCTAGTCTTAATTTCTTGAAATGTCCCGGGTAATCTAGGTTTCACTGCTAACCCGGAAAAGGTTGGTAAGAGAGGAGGCCAACTTTCTGGCCTCCCCTTTTACTAATTCTCCTCGTGCTTCACTTGTATGGGACTCTCAAGGAAGAGATCACCGGTTCGAATTCGGTATGCGCTATATAGAAAGACAGGGGCAACGGAGAGTTGCCTCTTTCGTTTCTGTTACGGTGTCTTTGTGTACTACCTTTGATTCTATCCGAACCATGCATATGAAAATACGCTGTTAAATGGGTCGAACAAGCATGTCAGGTGGGGAAGGTGATTTGCCCTACATATTTTGGTACGTCTTCGCGTAAACGACTGGCGTATTCTTTTGGCACAATAATGCGATATACGTCATCTAACCCAAACCTAAGGTTGCCGAGCATACGCCACTCACGTTCCATATAGAAGTTTTCAAGATCGTCTTGCGACTTCGCATCGTCAAAGGCTTTTAAGAAACTCAATATATGAAAGTCTAGGAAGCGTTGCAAGTCAAACAACCGTTTGAAATCGCCAGAGACTCCTGGTGTGCACTGTTGCTCTTGGATTAGCTTAGCGAACAACTTGAAAAGGTCATGATACTCTCTCATCATCCTATCGAAATGCTCCCCTCTCGAAATTATATCGAAACAACTCTCAATATCAACAGCGTTTGAACGTTCAAAGTTTCTAGAAGAGGTGGATGGGATGCGTACTACTGAGTTCTTGGCGATATAGAAGACTGGATTGGCCCCTCTTTGGACTAAGAATGACTTTAAAAACGAAATGCCAAAACGACTGTACTTATTCATGTGAATGCTTAGGTCATCAACCGGAACGTCGCAAAAACAAACGACTTCAGGAACATACATCTCATTCGTACTGATTCGGTCCTTCGTGACTACATACAAATTTCCAGAAATATTAGGACTGTGGGGTGGGTGGGTAAGCCATCCCGATTTTAGAATCTTTACCAGTGTTAGATATTGTTCTTCCTCAGGCAGCTTTCTCCCCACAAAGTGTGTCAATTCCTTTGATATGTACCGTTGTAACTGAGGCATCTATGCACCCTTAACTAATGCTTATGTTCAGGTTAATTATACCCACGCTAGAAAACTAAAAGCTAGACTAGATGCTCGGTCTTATATTTTGGTGGCTAAGCAACTCTTGCAAAACCGGGACAGGTCTCTTCTTTTCAAATAAAAGTTCGGAATGATTCCAATGCAGGCTGCCAAATAAGTTTTGGATGAAATCGTAGCCGTACTTGTCTAGGACAGATTGCTCAAGTAGGGCGTTGGGCTAATTTGCTTTAGCCTTGTTACCCGTTTCTTCTATGTGCTAAACTTTGCCACAAATAAATGAGAAAGCGCGTTTTCTCTGGCTTCCGCCCCACAGGCAGACAGCATGTTGGTAACTACCTGGGAGCGGTACAGAATTTCGTTGCCCTTCAGGATGAATATGACTGCGTCTATTGCGTGGTGGATATTCATGCTCTCACCACTCTGGAAAACACAGAATCCATTCGGGAAGATATTTACGAAATGGTGCTTGACTGGCTGGCGGCCGGCATTGACCCACAGAAGAGCATCATCTTCGTTCAGTCTCATGTTCCTCAAGTGGAGGAGCTCCATACTTTGTTCAGTATGGTGACTCCTTTAGGCTGGCTATTACGTGTTCCGACATTTAAGGAGAAGGTTAAGATGCAGCCACATAACGTCAATTATGGGCTGGTGGGCTATCCTGTTCTCATGACTGCCGATATTGCCCTTTATAAGGGAGAAGTTGTTCCTGTGGGCGAAGACCAGCTTCCTCATCTTGAATTGGCTCGTGAGATAGTGCGTCGGTTTAACTCCCTTTTCGGGTTTGTATTTCCTGAGCCACAGGCAAAGCTTACTAACTTTCCTTCAGTTTTAGGTCTGGATGGGGTGCAGAAGATGAGCAAAAGCTATAATAACCATATTGAAATAGCTGCTTCTCCGGAGGAAATCTCGGAGCGAGTGATGGTCGCCTTTACAGACCCGGCACGGAGGTACCGCTCTGACCCCGGGCATCCTGAGATATGTAATGTTTTCCGCCTCCACAATTTTTTCACCCCGGCCCGAGTAGAGGAAATTGCTTCAGAGTGTCGTAGCGCTCGCATCGGCTGCGTGGACTGTAAGAAGATACTGGCTGAGAGCATCAGTTCGAATCTGGAGCCTTTCCGGGAAAGGCGGGCTGCTTTAGCCTCCAAGTCTGGTTATGTTGCTCAAGTTCTTGCCGATGGAGCTAATCGAGCTGAAGTTATAGCTAAAGGGACTATCAGAGAGGTTAAAGAAAAAATGAGGCTCCTTCAGCGTGCCGATTTGGAACGACTCGGGTAACACCTTATCATTCCTTATCAATCCTCTTTGAGTTCGCATGTCCGACAGGCAGGTATATGAAGAAAATATACTATGGCTGGTGGGTAGTAGGTGGAGCATTTCTTCTACTATTTTGTTCAATGGGAACACATTTTTATGCCTTTCCTGTGTTCTTTGACGTAATGGTGAGGGAGATGGAATGGGCACGTACACAGGTAGCCCTTGCGCTGTCAGTAGGGACTTTCGTCCTGGGTGTGGTGGGTTTACTTGTTGGGGGGTTGATTCATAAGGTTGGCTTGCGACCAGTAATGGTGTGCGGGACTCTCATAGCTGGACTCGGCTTCCTACTGCTCACAACTGTTACTGAGCCCTGGCAATTCTATCTCTATTATGGGCTCGTCCTGTCGGCAGGCATTGCGGGTATAGAGGCAGTTCCTACTATGACGGCTGTTGAGGCCTGGTTTGATAGAGGTAAAAGCACAGCTTTAGGTGTAGCTACAACCGGGATGGGAGTGGGTGGAGTAGTTATGGCCCCGCTGGCTGGATGGCTCATCTCCAGGTATGATTGGCAGATTACTTTTGTCTTCATGGCTGGAATAGTGATATTGGTTGGCATTCCCATAAGCGTTATTATCATGCGGACACCGGGGGGGCGAAAGGTCGCACCCGGTCAAGAACAACAAGAAGGATTGGAGGCGAGAGATGCTACCATCGGGCAAGCACTAAGACAAAAGTCATTCTGGTTAGTATCCATAGGCGCAATGCTGTGGCTCTGGGCCTATTTGATAGGGCTGACTCATCAAGTAGCGTTTGCTGTGGACATAGGAATAGACAGAGTAGCAGCTGCTGGGGCTGTAGGGCTGCTTTGTGCCTTCAGCATCCCCGGCCGTCTGGGGTTTGGCAAGCTCGGCGACATCATGGACAAGAGATACGTAATGATGATGGCAGCCAGCCTGCAGGTAATAGCTTTCGCCATTCTCCTAAAAACTACCAATTTGACCATGCTGTATATCTATTCTTCTCTAATAGGCGTTGGCATGGGTGGTCTGACGCCAATACTACCGGGGCTCCTCACTGATTACTTCGGTAGAAGCCATTTCGCCGCTATCTATGGAGCTTCGGGAATGGTGAATACGTTGGGTTTAATGATAGGTCCAGTCTATGGCGGGTGGATATTTGACACCACTGGAAGTTATTCTTTGGCCTTTCTAAGCGGCATTATAATAACTTTGCTGGCAGTTATTATAATCTATTTGGCACCAAAGCCACGCTCTCACTGACACCGTTAGAGAGGCCGGTTCAATATGAGTAATTGACAGTCTTCCAACAAAGTATTTAAAACCGCGTTTTACACACCCCGGGCAGAATGGGTCTTCATTTAGAGGGTGAAGTGATAAGCACTACTCCATGATTATTTAGTCCAAGGGATGTGAAAAGCGAAGTTTTCGGAGCAGACTAGGAAAACTATGGAGAGAGCTATTGATAAGGCTTGTAGGGATTCTGAAGTGCCTTTGAGGGCATTGTGGTGCAAAGCGAGAAGCGGTGGCGGTCGCTTGCAACAAGCCACTGCAAGAGAAGATATACACATAGAAGTTAATGTCTTGATTTTATAATCCTGTAAATGGCCGTTCTTTTGTCGGAAGTCTAGTTATTAAATAGGTGTAGTGATTTCATTGCGACGCCTCTTGCGTGTATGGTAAAGTTAATATATCTTGATAAATAATGGTTGTGAAAATATGGGCGGTTAGCTCAGTGGTTAGAGCGCTTGCTTCACACGCAAGAGGTCACTGGTTCAAGTCCAGTACTGCCCACCATAAAATAAGGAGGAAAAGGAAATGGCATATAATGGTAATGACAGGGGCGGGTTACTTAGCGCTGGCGGAGTCTTAAGCATAGTAGCGGGGGCATTTGAGGTAATTGGTGGGGGGCTAATGGTGGCTTTAGTAAGCCTCAGGATACCGCTCAGGCTGTGGTTTTCTTCATTCTGGCCAGGCGTTCCAGGCAGTTGGCATGCATGTAGTTGGGCTGGCGTCCCAACTTGGTTGATTGTTATTGGAGGACTTTTTGTTGTTCTGGGTATAATAGCCATAGCAGGTGGCGTCTCGGCCATAAAAAGGAAAAGTTTTGGCCTGTCCTTAGCCGGGGCTATCTGTGCTTTTATTCCCCTCAATCTATTTGGGTTACTGGCAGTTATTTTTGTCTCCCTGGGAAAGAGAGAATTTTAGACAGAGGATTAGATGCCGAAGTGGCGGAAAGGCAGACGCGCTACGTTCAGGGCGTAGTGCCCTTAAGGGCGTGAGGGTTCAAATCCCTCCTTCGGCACCATTTGTGTGGGGTGTATATGCGCCTGTAGCTCAGCTGGATAGAGCGCAGCCCTGCGGAGGCTGAGGTCGCGGGTTCAAATCCCGCCAGGCGTACCATGGGCGGTTAGCTCAGTGGTGAGAGCGCCTGTCTTACACACAGGAGGTCAGAGGTTCAAGTCCTCTACCGCCCACCATCGAGACTGGAAAAGGTTGCAGTTTGGGCCAGCTCATAAGGCTTAAATAGCAATAACTCATCTTGTTAAACAGAAACTTGGCATAGTAACGATCCGGAAATAAGAGGTTAGAATCCTTGACATAGAGACTATTATGAAACACAAGGGGGGAAATGGGCTTAAATATATTTTAAAGGAGCAGACTAATGAGAGAAATTGATGGAAATGTATTAAACAAGGCATTCGAAAGTGGCAAACGGCATGAGATGGAAAGTACCGGCTGCCCGCAATGTACAATTGCCGGAATTTTCGAGGCACTTGGCATTGAAAACGATAATGTTTTCAAAGCCGCCACCGGGTTCGCTGATGGAGTAGGCTTAACAGGAGATGGGCATTGCGGGGCACTTTCCGGGGGTGTCATGGCAATAAGCTATCTCTTCGGCAGAGAGGGTAAAGACTCCGGCGATATGATGAAACAGGTACCTGCTCTCATACTGTCGAAAAAACTGCATGACCAGTTCATTGAAAAATATGGCACCTGCCGATGTGCTGACATCCAGACCAAGTTTGTTGGTAGATTCTTCAATCTCTACGACCCGAAGGAGATGGAAGCAGCTTATAAAGCGGGCATGATGGACAAATGTTCAACGCTTGTAGGAGAAGTAGCCAGAATGGCGACCAAAATCATCTTGGAGAAAAGAGAATCGCTGAAAGAAAAAGCTGATCAGGCCTGATTACTGTTATAGCTTTTGGAAGGACATTGGCCAGAGATGTAATATTTAAGCCAATGATAGAGGTGATTGATATTAATAAAGTGGTAACAGGAGCCTGTTTTGGTTAGTGAATCACAGTCCGTCGCAATGTTACCCCTAGATTGTTGCGCGGAGCAGATGGCTAAACAGGGAACTGAGTTTCTTTAGTTTCTGGTTGCTAGAATCTCACTCAGAAAAGAGGCAAGCGGCCTCCGCCTTTTAACAAGAGTGTCTTACACACAGGAGGTCAGAGGTTCAAGTCCTCTACCGCCCACAATAGGTAATAATATTACCTAATTGCAAAGCTAACTGATTACTTAATTTATCAACAACGCAGGTTTCCGGATTTATTGACGAGTAGTTATATTACCCTGATTCAACTCCGAGATAGATATTGTTTTGCAGTAAGATTTGTGACTAAGCATAGCTAATTTCTACTTTCTACGCTTCAGCCAGCGGAAGAGGCCTAAAAAGACATTCATTCTAGGTACCCTTTTCATATAGGCTACATAAGCATCCCCGAACTTCTCTATTAGCCGTTTGTCTTCCTCTCTACAACCCATGTAGACAACTCCCGTGCCTATTGCCCCGAGCACTCCGAATAGCCAATGCGGATACCATAAAAAAGTGGTGAGGAAAATTGCGTAGATTCCACCTGTGTATTGCGGATGCCTGACTACTGCATATATGCCTGTATCAACCAGACGTGTTGTGTTTACGAAAGACTTCCTTTTGGCAACACCACCCCGTCGTGGGAACATGACTATAGGAGCCATGACCAGCACCATACCGAATGCCCATACCACCCAACCGATGATGAATAATACGAGGTATGACTCTACTTCTATGATGCCTGTCAAGACGAGGGGATTGGCTGGAAAACAGACGATACCCAGAATAGTCAGAAGCGTGCTCCAGAGGATATTTTGCCAATTCTTAAATGACAGATTTTTACTCATCTCTTTGCCTCACTCCAATGATTTTCCAGTTTTTGACTAGCAGTACCAGACCTTATACTCCCGCTGCGAAAAGGGTGCAATCCTCGTAGCAATCAAGCGCTCCCAGGCATTTGGGAAGGCTCATGATAGCCCAGGGTAGCAAAAAGACGTACAATTTTCTATCAACTTGTGGTATAGCGGCGGCGATCATCATGACTATAGCTAGGTTAAATTAATACTGTCTCGTTGTCAATATCGCTACTTGCGCGAATGGCAGACAAGTAGCTGCTGTATTGACGGAATCAATTGCTTCTTCTCAAACAGAAGTTCGGGAACTGTCCCCCAAGGCCCACCATAGTTAATTAGATTACCTTCCAAATGATGGTCCAGAAAAATTTTTCCATAAAACCTCTTGAAACCCCTTGACAAACCAGGGACTTGGTGTATAATAATATCTAGATATATCTAGATATTATTTATGTCACATTAATTAATGCGGCGAAAAGGAGGTTTGAATGTTCAGAGGCCGGATATTTCACGAAGAACGATTTTTTCGAAGTTCGCGGAGAGGGACTTCCTTTCATAAGGGTGACCTCAAATACATAATTTTAGACCTGTTGAAGGATAAGCCAAGACACGGTTACGACATCATCCGGGAGCTTGAGGAACAGTCCTACGGTTTTTATAAGCCGAGCCCCGGAGTTATCTACCCTACTCTCCAAATGCTGCAAGAAATGGGATATGCCAGTTCCAATGAGCAGGAAGGGAAAAAGATTTACTCGATTACGGAAGAAGGTCTCAAGTTTCTGACAAATCAGAGTAATATCGCCGATGGCGTGAGAAGGCAGATGAAACATAAGTGGAGTTTTAAGAGCATCGGCAAGATGGTCATGGTAATGAGGGAGTATCATGCACTCGAAGATCTGCTCGGTAGCGGCTTGCGCAGCCTGGATGCCGATAAAGCAGAGCAGATTCGCCAGATTCTTTCACAAGCGTATCAAGAAATCGAGTCAGTGCTACAAGAATAAAAGAAAGGAGGGCTAAAATGGGTTACTTCAGAATATTGGCGGCGATACCGGGTTTCTTCTTGAGTTCGTTATTCCTCATGCTTCTCTGGGATGTCATTGCTACGCGGCTTGGTATCAGTGTGGATATTAACTACGTCACAGCCATGCTGATAAACATTACACTGTGGATAGCGATAGCTCCCCTGGCCGCAGTTGCAGCTAAAAAGAAACTTTTTTGATTGGAACTGTGCCATAAGGCGGCTACCATATAACGAGATAGGACTGGGAAAATCAGTGCAGACCTATTTGCCAAGGAGGTAAATTGATGAGCAGGGCGGAGCAAAGGGAAGAAGCAATCTCGGGCATAGATAGTGCCCGTAAATATGCTGAAAAGCATAAGAAATATGCCAGCCTCATGTATCGAGGCATATTAAAAGACATCAGGGCCAATGGTATATCCGGGAATTACTTAGAAATGGGAGCCGGTCCTGGTTTGTTAGCTGTCATGGTGGCCCGGCAAAATCCCGAAATAAACATCACTGCGATTGACCTCTTGCCGGATATGGCAACGGTGGCCAATGAGTATATCAGTAAAAATGGGCTTGAAAGCAGAATACGATATTTAGTAGGTGATGTAAACGATGGGAAAATGTTACAGAAATTGGGGAAATTCAATTTTGTCTATTCTACCTTTTCTATGCACGACTGGAAAGCGCCAGAAAATTCTCTCCGCAATCTCTGGAACAGTGTGGAAGATAAGGGTATGCTGTATATCTATGATTTTAAAAGAATCGGGTGGCTGTGTTCATTACCCATCAGAAGCAGAGAGTTAGAATTCATGAGGGCTTCCTATTCACCGAATGGAATCAGGGACATTTTTAGGAAGATTGGTATCACCGACTGTAGAATTACTACTTCCTTTCCATTTTTATTCCAGTCGATTGCTGCTCATAGAGGTTTGACGTGACTGCGCAGGGCTCTGAACACGCAGCGGGGGGTGGTCATATCACTTCTTGATACCGGTGACCCATCCCTCGAAACTCTTCAATCGTTTTTCAGGTTCAGTGTTTGGCATTTGAATTACCTTGTCCTGTAAGGTGGTGTTCCTCTGAGCCGGTAACCAGGTACCTATTGACAATAAACTCACGGAAGACTACACTCAGTCTCCAACGTATATGTTGACGAGGAATATTTCGAAAAAGAGGTGAATCATGCCAGCTATACCAGTCTTTGAAATAGGTATCTGGAATGCCTGGATTTTCATTCTCTATAGTTTCATTCCTTTGTTCATAACACTCATGATTTCCAAGGGTCGGGAGAAAGGCAGTAATTTTACCACTGGGTTTAATAGTAGGCAGAAGAATGCACATCTTTCTTTCCATCTGATATATATTCTCCTCGTGTTATATTCTATATTTATCCCTTTAAAATTGGGTACGGTATGGTTCTACGTAGGTCTTCCTATTTGTTTGTTAGGATTAGTCCCATATACAATAGTTTTTGTGAATGTTGCTGGTACACCGCCTGACAAGCCTATTACCAAGGGGATGTATCGATTCTCAAGACATCCCATGTATCTCACTTCATTTTTACTGTTCATCGGAGTGGGTGTGGCTTCCGCTTCCTGGGTCTTCCTATTACTTACACTCGTTTACTCAATTATGGCAATTCTTTTCATATCGGGCGAAGAACGCTTCTGTATCGAGTACTACGGCAGGTCTTACCGAGAATACATGGAGAGAACTCCAAGGTGGATAGGATTGCCGAAATCTTAAATACAAAGAAAGGAGGTGATAAACATGATGGAAATGTGGACGGGACCCGGATTCACCAAGCGCAATCGCGGTCGCATGGGAATTATGGGCAGTGTTGCGACCTGGCTCGGCGTTGCATTCGCTATAGTCGGAATTATTAGCGAGGCAAGTCTCACTCTGCTAGGGCTTTATCCGACATCCTGGTATCTACTGGCAATCGCCAGCTTGATATTCAGCCTGGGTTGCTGGCTTGGCTGGGCAGTTGGCATTTATTTACACGCCAGGGAAACGGAAAGTAAAGAGTAAGACTATGACAACCTAAGCACAGGAGTGGTCTATCTTTAAAGCATTTCTGCTACTGCTCACGGGTAAGGATAGGGAATTCATAGAGAGAACCGGGGAAGGGCCTCTCTGCCTCCTCTAAGGTGTGTTTTAGGCGATTTTTATTGTGCTCCACTCATGGGAAGCCAGCCGCAAAGTGTTACCTAGGCAGTGGTTATCGTTTCTTCGTAAGCCAAAAGGGGGTATCCCTTGGGCATTGGTGCTACCTGCGCCTGGCTACCTGAAGTTGCTCTCGTAGAGAAAATCCAGCCAGGCTTAAAGTTCTGTGTTGCTAAGAATCATCAGCCAGCATAAGGTCTTGATAGAGAGTTGGAGAAGGGGGTATAATGCCCACTCAAGAACAGGAAGTATGCTATAAAGGAGCCCAACTCCCCATAGGGGAGGGACTGTTTTAAGCAACGATAACGTTGGAGGTGTTTAAGATGAGCAACGCGAAAGAAGCCAAAGTAAATATTCGGCGCATGGAACGTAGCGACATTCATGAGGTCCTGGCTCTGGATAGGATAATTAGAGGCCCGGGGCGTGATGTTATCAGTTATGATGACTTAGCTGCCGCTAACCCTGGGACATCGCCCGACGTGAGTTTTGTAGCTGAGGTTGATGGTAAAATAATTGGCTTTTCGATCAACCGGTCGACGTATCTAATGGTACCACTTACTGAAGTTTGCATTATTCACGCTATATTTATTCACCCTGACTATCAGGGGCGCGGCATTGGCCGCAAATTAATTCAGGCGGTCCTGTATCATTGCCAAACCGAAGATATTGGCACGGTTCGTGCCCTCATTCCAGAAGGTAATAAAGAACTGCAGTCCCTCTTCGAGCGGCAGGGTTTCCAGCGTAGCCCTATTGTCAATTTTGATAAGACCTTTGAGATTTAGGTAGAAGGCCCCCGACACCTGAAGAACGCCTCGGTAATTCTTGACTGGGGCGCGTTCTATTTCCTCCCGGCCCTCGATGCCAGCTTCGATACGGTCGTCTCTGGTATTAGTGCCGCATGACAGTAATGTTGTAGAGGTAATCAGTATCACTGATAGCTCTGAGGTACAAGGGAAAGACAAACTTCCCTTCCTCAGCCTGGAGCTTCAGTGCACTATTATAAAGGTCGTAATTCGTAAGATGCTGGTAGCTTAGTACCTACGCCGTTTACCTCCTCCACCAAACCCGCCGCCACCACCAAACCCGCCGCCACCACCATAGGGCCTCCTGCCGCCTTCGGCGCGGGGGCGTGCCTCACTAACACTGAGAGTCCGCTCTCCCAATGATGTTCCATTAAGCCCGTTGATTGCAGCCTGGGCCTCAGATTTCGTTGCCATTTCAACAAACCCAAAACCTCTGGATTCGCCGCTGTACCTATCCTTAATGACGTTTACCGATGTAACTTGCCCAAAAGGCTCAAATGCCTGGCGCAATTCATCCTCGGTAACCTCGCGAGATAGATTGCCTACATATATATTCACAATATTAACCCCCTTTCAATTTTTATAGCCTTACCCTTCGTGCAGCCGAACTTTTTAGAACATACTGAATTCTTTCGGTTCTAACCCTTCGGGGGGCTGGGTTGTGTTCCAGCCCCCTTTGAATCCAGCTGCATTAAATTATTGCTGACCGCCCGGTTTCATCTTGTTGTAGCATTCACTACAATATACTGGCCTGCCCTCTCTCGGCTCGAAGGGCACTTCGCAGTCCTTGCCACACTCAACACATACTGCGGGATGCATTTGGCGGCTAGACCTGTAACCGCCGGAGCTATCGTATTGGGCTCTCTTTGCTTCACGGCAAGCTGGGCAACGCTTGGGCTCATTAGTATATCCCCTACTAGCGTGGAACTCTTGCTCCTCAGCAGTAAAGGTGAATGTAGAACCACAGTCAGAACATTCTAGCGTTTTGTCTGTAAATCCCATTGGACGACCTCCTTTCTTATAATACTTGGCTCGAGTTTCGGTCATCCAACGTTCGCGAATGAGCTCGGAAGAGCTTTCACAGAGGCGTGATAACCTACGCTTATAACCACTAATTCAAGTATAATAAAGGGCTTTAAAAATTGCAACTATTGGAAGTCGCTGCCTGGTATTTTTATCTTGAAGCACCACTAATTATAAAATTATAGACTGGCTGCAAGAGGTAGCACGGAGCACTGAGGGACGTGCATAAAGGAAAACTAAAGTCGAAATTCCTGGGATGTCTGGTAGGGACGGCAATTGGCGATGCTCTGGGCGCCGGGCGGGAAGGAATGGGAATGTCCAGAAGCGAGGATATCGTTTCCCTTGCTGAGAAGCTAGAGCAGCTAATTTACACCGATGATACCCACATGACCATCGGCATTGCCGAATCCCTGATAGAACGCAATGGCTTCGATGGAGAACACATGGCACAAACCTTCATAGAGAATTATGAGGCTGAGCCGTGGCGTGGCTACGGACCAGGACCCCCCAGGATTTTCGGGATGATAAAGAGCGGCGAGGCATGGTATAGCGCTGCAAATAGACTTTACCGGGGCGGCTCTTTTGGGAATGGCTCAGCCATGAGAGTAGCGCCAGTAGGACTTCTGTATTCCCGTAACCTGGAGAAGCTAAGGGAAATCGCTTACCAGTCAAGCTCCATCACTCATTCTCACGAATTAGGCAAGGAGGGAGCAGCACTCCAGGCTTGTGCTGTAGCCCTGGCTCTCAACACGTCTTCAGATGAAGAGATTGACAGGGAGGCTTTGCTCTCCAGGCTCCAGGATTTCATCCAGGACCGGCTATACAAGGAAAAAGTAGCCCAAATAAGAGAGTTACTTGGCGAGCAAGATAAGGAGAAGGTGGTCGCCGTGCTGGGCAATGGTATAGAAGCACCAAGGTCAGTGCCTACGGCTATCTATTGCTTCCTGAGGCAGCCTCAATCCTATAAAGATGCCGTGATTTATGCTGTAAGCCTGGGCGGCGATACTGATACTATAGCCGCCATGGCCGGGGCTATTTCCGGGTCATATCTCGGCATAGAAGCCATTCCGTCAGAGTGGCGGGTAAAGCTGGAAAACCGGGAGTATATTGAAGCCCTGGCGGAAAAATTGTGGCACATCGCAACTTTTTCCAGCGAATATTGACTTAAGAACATCCAGTGGTAATATATAAATGAGGATTTGCGTGGGCAAGGGAATAGAAATTTGACAAAGGAGAAGGAGGTGCAAAGTGCCAGCAGCATGCGGTATAGCTTGTGAGATTTGTGCACTTCATGAAAAGGAGATGTGCCCGGGATGCGCTCCCGGGAACGATCCGAAGGCGCCAGCGTTCATGGAGACACTGAAGGGATGGGGGATGTCCTGCCCTGTGCTTGAGTGCGCCATAAAGAATAAGGTTGACTATTGCTTTAGGTGTGAAAAATTTCCCTGCGACGTTCATTATCTGGGGTTCCCCTACGCCAAGGAACTTTTGGATACGTGGAAGAAATTCTCGGGGAAGTAAGCAGGCTTGGCTATAAGCGCTTCAGTGCTCCTCGTTCCAGCAATGATGTAGTTGCCCAACGAGTCAATAATCTATTAACCGCCGGAATCCGGTAAGTTTACCGTGGTTTCAGGTTTATCTTCTACGCTCTTCATTTCCTTACCGCAGCACATAAGTGTACCGCCACCAACCTCTATTACCTCCACCTTATTGCCGCATATTTTGCACTGGAATACCTCTCCGTAATATTCTACAGCCATGCTATACCCCCTATTATTTATCGAAATTTCCCGTCCCTTAATAGCATTATTTCTGGATGACGGGTGCTCCGCTGCTTGATAGCCTGTTAGTTTTCACTGATAACAGTCGGGGCATTCCCGAAATATACCTTCGTGTGGGGCCAGCGCCCGATCCAGTAATGGCTATATGTGCAGCGTCACTTTCTCAGGACGGCTAGTACACCAACCACGATAAGGCCGATTCCCAGGATCCATCGCGCCAAATCGAAGAAAGCTAGAATCAATATTCCAATAATAATCGCTATTATCCCCATCCACAATCCAGTTATAGGCATCTTCATAGTCCTTTACCTCCTTTACTGAATTTGAAGCTACAGTTCTATTATGATTAATAAAGTGTCAGAAAGTCAATAGCCTGTCCTAAATCCACCATCTGAGCTTGGAAGCTAGCCATTACTCAAATTGTCCTCGGTGCAATGGAGGAAAATATTGATGTGGTTATCGGACGTAGGTTTAAGAGACAGGGAGCAAATAATCTTCTTAAATTGAGAAGTTTGCGCTATAATAAAAGACTGGGAGGAATTCAGGGGAAGATAAAATTTAGCCGGGTGAGTTTTTCCCCCAATTAAATAACACAACCATTATCTTGACCCGCAGCAATGCCATATCTATAATGTCGTGATAAAAAAATAAAGAGGTGGCTCTATGATTAAATCAAGATTGTGTGACCTAATTGGAATCAAATATCCCATTATACAGGCGGGAATGGGCCCCTTCAGCAACAACAATCTTTGTGTTGCTACAGCAAACGCAGGCGTCCTCGGGCTGCTTTCCACAAGCGGCGTTTTTAACAAAGATGATCAGCCATGGATTTACAACGACTTTGTGAAAACCGGAGAAGCTGACCCCGAAGACGATATGGCTACGGTACTGGAAAAGGTGCTGAAACGGACATACAGGCTGGTAAAAGATAAGGGCGGTATTTTCGGTATCAATGTGATGGTTTCAACGGAAGTTCTCCCGGCTTCACACATCATGATTGATACGGCCATCAGGGTTTGCCAGGAGAACCCTGATATGAAGAAGCATTTCAAAGTGATCTATACGTCCGCCGGCGACCCTCTTGGCTGGAAAGACAAAATAAAGGGAGCAGGATTTACGTGGATACATATTGTTCCATCTGTTAAGGCAGCTTTGCGCTGTAAGAAAGCTGGCGTCGACGTAATAGTAGCTTCCGGCCACGAAGGCGGTTTCCATACCTCGTGGGAACCGGTCCATTCAATGATTTTGCTTCCAGCCGTGGTGGAGACAGTATCAGACAACGAGACGCTGGTTGTCGGTGCCGGTGGGTTCTGCGATGGCAGGACACTGGCGGCCGCGCTGGTCATGGGAGCAGACGGTGCACTGATGGGGACCCGCTTTCTGGCAACACAGGAGAGTGATTTTCATCAGATCTGGAAACAGTCAGTTGTGGATGCAGGCGACAGGGCGACCCTTGTGGCGCGCGGCTTTGTCGGGCCTGCCCGGTGGCTGAAAACACCCCGCAGCCAGGAACACGCTAGAAATACTCTCCAGAAATCGCCTGGCGTTTTCCTGGGCACTCCCGATGATTACACAACACTCGACATGTCTTTGATTGATTTTGAGATTG
>Ga0209979_1002595_pt1 | contig 17064 bp, 2 predicted proteins | sample AnhtaG_FD_183114 | JGI IMG/M metagenome (GOLD analysis project Ga0209979, IMG submission 183114) | Deep subsurface microbial communities from Anholt, Denmark to uncover new lineages of life (NeLLi) - Anholt_01485 metaG (SPAdes) (version 2) | ecosystem: Environmental > Aquatic > Marine > Oceanic >...
CTCCCTCATCAATAAGAGACTGGTGGGTAAGACAGATGGTAATGGGACTAAGATTAGGATAATTACTGACAGTATGGATAGATGGGAAAGTGATGGAAATAAAGAGATGATGGAGAGGATTCTCTGGGTAGTGCTGAGTCCAGCGAAAGAGGGAGAGGTATTATCTACAGCAGCAGGATTGGTTGTAGCCATAGAAGGTAAGGTTTCGAAGTGGTTTGAGAAGTTCATAAAGACAAGATATACCAAAGAAGAAGCAAAAAGGTTATTGTCTCAGATACAGAAGGGCAATATGATTATTCTGCCGGCAACACCAGTGGATGAGAAGTATCTTGAAGGAATCAAGGCTGAAGATAGGATATATGAAGTTCAGTCATAAAACGTAGCTGCAGAGCGAAGCTCTGCATGAATGTAGGGGCGACATTCTGTGGGGCGCCCGAAAAGAAGCAAAGCTTACGCTTTGCCGCTACAAGATATACCGACCATAAATGGCACTCTAAAGAGTGCCCGACCAAAATTTTGACATAGTTCAATATTCCGAAAGGGCAAACCTTGAGCAATCAGGGGGCGCAAAGCCTTGGGGTTACATAGATAGACAACATTGCAGTTGAACCAGCCGGGCTGCCGATAACGAGTAGAGAAACCCGCTATGGGTAGTCCGGCTTTTTATATATTGTAGCTGCAGAGCGATACCTTTGCATGAATGTAGGGCGACACTCCGTGGTCGCCTGAAAAAAAGCAAAGCTTACGCTTTGCCGCTACAAGATATATCGACCACAAACGTTACTCTAAAGAGTGCCCGACCCAAAATATCGATTTTCTAAAGGAGAGTTCCCATGAAGTTACGAAAGATTTTGATTATTGAAGACGAATTTTATGCAGGATATTTGATTAAGGTTAATTTAGAAGCGGAAGGGTATGAGGTGATTCTTGCCTTGAGTGGTGAAGAAGGGTTAGAGAAGGCTAGGGCAAATGCTCCAGACCTCATTACCTTAGATGTCCTTATGCCTAAGATGGATGGCTTTCAAGTACTGGGAACTCTCAAGACAGATGAGGGGCTAAATTCAGTTCCAGTGATAATGATATCAGTGGTTAATGAAATCCGCAAGAAGAGAGGAATGGAGATGGGAGTGGCTGATTACTTATTGAAACCGATCGATTTTGATAATCTGTTGAATAGGATAAGATATCTTGAAATGGGCAAGAGCCCACCAGATTAGAAAGTAACAGCACTCTAAAGAGTGCCCGACCGAATCGGCACCGTAAACGGTGCCCGACCAAAAAATTTTCAGAAAGAGGGTTACGATGAAATTGCGAAAGATTTTAATTATTGAAGACGAATTTCATGCAGGATTTTTGATTAAGGTTAATTTAGAAACGGAAGGGTATGAGGTGATTCTTGCCTTGAGTGGTGAAGAAGGGTTAGAGAAGGCTAGGGCAAATGCTCCAGACCTCATTACCTTAGATGTGCTTATGCCTAAGATGGATGGCTTTCAAGTACTGGGAACTCTCAAGACAGATGAGGGGCTAAATTCAGTTCCAGTGATAATGATATCAGTGGTTAATGAAATTCGCAAGAAGAGGGGTTTAAAAATGGGAGCGGCTGATTACTTATTGAAGCCGATCGATTTTGATAATCTGTTAAATAGGATAAGGCGTCTTGAGATGGGCGAGAGCCCACCAGATTAGAGAGTAACGGTACTCTAAAGAGTGCCCGACTAGGAGATAAGATGGTAGCCTGGTGGTGTAGCAAGGCAAATAGAATATGGCTTAGAATCCTGGCACTGGTTGTAAGTAGTGTATTTTTCTTCACCCAGGTAGTGGGAGCCTCTGTGCCAGATAGAAGTTTCTGGGCAGAGAGGCGTAGAGCCAGGCAGAAACTACTTGCTTCCCGGGAAAAGCCTCACCAATCAGATAGTCGAAAAGGATTGGGAGAAAAGATTGAAGAGAAAGATGTAGCAGTTGAAGTATCCTCTCTTATCACTTCTCAGAGTCTATTAACCATTCCCTCCGAATACGGCACAGTAAAAGAAGTCCATACGGAAGGGACAAGGGAGAAGCGAGAAGGGATGGGGAATAGACTCATTATCCACATCCAGGATGCCCATTCCAGTCCTGAAGCCCAGCTAAACAGCGCAAATATTCTGAGATATATAAGTGACAACGTATCCCAAGCCTTCGGTTCTATAGAAAGTGGGGCCGGAGCGCCTGCCCGGGGGTCCTCAAATGGAGTGTCAAGCGAGAGCTTAACCAGACAGGGTGAAACTATCGTCTCACACTCCAAACCCAATGGTGAAACTATTGTTTCACACTCCATGCCCAATCCAAAGCAATCCTTGCCTCTCTTGATCTGTGTTGAAGGTTCTTCTGGTCTTATTGATACCACCCTTCTCTCCAGTTTCCCTGAGAAGAAAGTGAAGGAAGAGGTAGCTGGCGAGTTTCTTGAGGAAGGGAAAATTACCGGGGAGGAATACTTTGCCATAGTTCAAAGCGACGGGGGAGAAGCGAGAAGGGACAAGGCACCAGCTGTAACTATTTATGGGGTAGAGGATAAACGCACATATGAGAAGAACCTGAGAGCCTTTGAGGAGAGTCTCTCTTCAGGAGAGAAGGTGAGGAACTACCTCCAGGAAGTTGAGAAAGAAATTAACCGGCTGAAAGCCCGCCTCTATAATAAAAAGTTGAAAGAGTTGGAATCGAAGATAGAAGCCTACCAGAAGAAGAAAATCTCACTCAGTCAATACTGCCAATACCTCAATCATTTATTAGATGGAAATGTAGCTGCAGAGCGAAGCTCTGCTGAAACAAGCAAAGCTCACGCTTTGCTGCTACAGGCAAAATATCCCAATTTCAAGCTGTTTGTGGAGGCATCTAAATTTGAGGAGAAGATAGACTTCTCCAGGGTAGATTCTGAGAGGTCAAAATACATAAAAGAACTGAGCAAGAAATTGACTAACGAGGAACTATCAGACCTTTTGATTATGAGCCTTGACTATAGATTAGGGAAGGTGACATCGAGTGAATACTATACTTATCTCCAGTCTCTCTCTTCCAGGATGGGAAAGGGTGTGAGGTCATCTGACCCCAGAATACTGACTGAGCTTGTGACTTCGAAGGAAGGGAAGAATGAGTATCCTAATCTCAACTTATACATTAAGTACAACAGGCTTTACGACAGTATAAACCAGAATAGACTGTTCTCAGAAATTAGTGAGTTGGAGGAAGAGTTTAAAGAGAGTCTATGCGAGAGAGAAGAGGAGAGGAAATTAGTAAAGCTCTCCAGGATGCTTGGTGTTTTAGAGGACCTGGTGAGTCTTAAGATTTCGAATGAAGAACTGGCCTATTATCATAAGCACCGCGATGAGATTACCCCGGGAATGTTCTCTGATTTCATTAATGCATACAGTGTAGGAGCGCCACTCCGTAGTCGCCCAAAAAGAGATGTAGCTGCAGAGCGAAGCTCTGCTAAGGGGGTAGCCGCAGGCTTTAGCCTGCGTCCAGCGGATTTATCGAAATTTGAAGAGTTTTATAGGCTCGCTTTAAACAGAAACGAAGCTTTAGTAGATAACACCATCTCCCGGATGAAAAAAGAGGGAGTGAAAGTTGCAGTTCTCATTGCTGGAGGTTTCCATACGCCAGGGATTACAGAACTTTTGCGAGATAGGAATATATCCTATGTAGTGGTTACTCCCCGGCTGGGAAAGGACTCAACTTCTCGCCTCAAACTCTCTCCCAGGAAGAAGAGGACAGATCTTGAGAAAGCAATAGCGGGAATTATAGGGGCGTTAAGGCCAACGAGTCTATTGGGAGACACATCATTCCAGACATTTTCTGTGATTCAACTTAATGGCAGAAGTTTAATTCTCTATTCTCAGTTTCCTCCGGCCCAGATAGAGAAGGCGTTTAATCAGTTAAGGGAGAAATGGGAAAGGGAACTTGTTGACAAACCCGAATTGAAGGAAACAATAGCCGATGTTGACTTTTTGCCTATAGTATTAACGAAAGTATTAACGAAAGGTAAAGAGGTATTTGTTTTAGGAGTTGCCAGGGGAGAGAAGAGGAGTCTGCCGTTTATCTTTCGGTATAATGCCGTCCAGAAAAAAGTTTCTGAAGTTATTTATGGCGAGGATAATTGCAGAGAGTTTTTCCTTTCAGGTTCCTTTGATAATACGGCTCAAGTTGGTCAAGAACTTTGCGATAAGCTACCTCAAATCTGGTCTTTCTTAACTTCGAAAGAAATCCCCGTCGGGGATAATGCCGAGTCAGAGGGATCTTCTTCCAAGAATCCTGAAGATAATCCCCTTAAGTCTATACTTACACCGATGTATACAAGGAAAGGCAGGTTAAGGAGAGCAGATGAATTTATTGTTACTAATCCTTTTATAGATTTAGGACATGGGGCCCATACTGTTTTGGATATCGGCGTAGGTTACCCACCATATCCAACATTGGAATTAGCTGAAAAGTTAGCCGAGATTAATCCTATAATCAAAATTGTAGGCACTGATGTATTCATTCCTGCGGTGGTTGTAGAGCATGAGCATAATACGGCATTATTTGATAGGCAAGGCAATCTTGTAATGATTCTTTTAAGTGAGACAGAACAACCTACCGGCAACCCCTATTACTATGGTGAAAGGTTAAAAGAGATTAGTGGAATATGCTCTGAATTCAAGGGTCTTAAGAGTCAACTTGAGAGGGAATCTGGCGGTAAAGACTATGGAGAACCATATGTCCGTAGGATTTTATTTGATCCTTTTGACAAGATAACGGAGCAACAACCTAATTTACAGTTTATTGAAAGTGGATTTGATTTGCCAGAGGAGATAGAAAATGTAAGTTTAATTAGAGTATTTAACACGTTAATGTATTATAAAGATTATCTTGGAGAGCAATTAGATGTAGTGGTGAATTTAGGTAGGTCTTTAGCTGAAGGGGGAATTTTGATTGCCGGCCATGCTGATATGTATGGTAGGTATATAGAATATATTGTATACAAAAAAATAGATGGAAATCTTATTCCTAAAACGGTCAAATTAGATTCCGGTGGCGTAGATTATTTGGAAGGCTTTGGGAAACACTATTATGCATACTTAAGAAATAGTAAAGACATAGAGGAGATGAAAGCAGTACTAAGGCATATTTCCCAATCTCAAACACGCCTGATTATCCAGACACCTGAAGAATTATCAAGAAGCAAAGCAGAATGTGATTTGAGAAAGAGTACAGATCGAGAGGAATTAAAGGTTTTATCCAGGATAATGTTGGCTTGCTGGCATAACGAACATTATGGAGGAGAATTAAGGGAATTCACAGAAGATTTGGTAAGAAGACGAGAGACTTCTGTTAGATTTAAGATTGGTTATAGGATTAGTAGGGCAAAGGAGATGATATTAGCGTTAGATGAAAAACAGGATGAAAGATTAATCATAGAAGTGGTATTTGCAGTTTGGAACAATTATAAATACAGAATGATGAAGCCCCAAGAACATCCTGATGGTGAGGACTCTTTAAGAGAGAAGATAAGACAATTAGAAGATTTGTTTGAGGGCCTAGAAAATTTTGACTGGAGATTAAGGATTGTAGATGATGGAAGCCAGACTGGTGCAGGTGAATATGCTCTAAAAATTTTACAAAAAGGGTACTCTCACTACTTAGAAGAGGGAAGGATCGTTGTTGATTTTCTTGAAGAAGCTATCAGAGAGAATTTACAGAGGCGAGATGAAGAAAAGAATCCCGTTTTATCAGGTATGAGCTCGGCCAAAGATTCCATTAAGGGTGGGGCTATTATTTATGGAATGTATGAAGCAGCCAAGCGTGGTTCAGATATAGTTGTATTCACTGATTCAGATAATTCCTCCATGCTTTATTTTATAGGAGACATTTTATGGCACTTAATAAAAGGCAATTTCGATGCTGCTTTAGGTTCAAGGGCAATGTCAGATTCTATTGTTTTAAATAGAGGGTTAATGAGATTAATTCAATTCTGGCAGGATACCATTCTCTTTAATTGGCTTGTCATAAGACCGTTAATGCCCCAAATACGAGAAATAAGAGATACGCAAAATCGATTTAAAGGTTTCTGGGCAGATTTGCTTTTAGGGATACTTCCTAAGACACAAATTAGAGGAGCTATTTTTGATGTAGAGTTAATTTATTTATCCAAGGTGTTTGGCAAGAGGAATGGAGTAAAAGAGTTTGGTATGCCTTGGGTAGACAACCCACGAGTAAGTAATTTCAGTATTAGAGATAGATTGAAGATGAGAAGAGAACTGAGAGAAAGAGTATCTTCTATAATAAATACTTCTTCAAATCAAGAGTCGATGAATGAGTTAGCTAAAGAAGATAAGCTGCCCTTATTGGAAGATCCCGCAGTGTCAAAATCTAAGCGAGGAGCAATTGGGGATAGACTCCTTACTTTAGGAGGTATTATCTTAGGAGGTATTATCGCTGGAGGGGCGCTGGTCTGGGCATACATAAGCGGTAATGGGAAATTAGCCCATGCTATTTTTGATGCCACTTTCTTTACCATAATTCTTACTATTTTAACCCAGATATTTCAGGGACTGCCCGACTCCGAGGATAAAAGAAAAGAAGACGAAGAAAAAGTTAAAGAAAAAGTTAAAAATGTTTATGACAAACTCACAGAACAAAAAATTATACCCGAAGATTTTATGGATAAATTCAAACCAGTCAGTCATAGTATGGCTTCGTTTAATCCTGATATGAGCGAGAATGAATTATATAATCAGGTAATAGATGCCTATAATATGATGGAGATGTGCTTAGGAGAAAGAGAAAAATTACATACTTCAATTGCAAATCCGGGTACAGGATATACAGAATTAATAATAGTTGGTCAAGAAAGAAAAGGGCTATTAGCCAAGATTGCTGGTAAGGTCCAAAAGTTGGACGGTACTATAAGACATACAGATCAATATATATGTAAAGATGAGTTTGGGAGAGAAACAGTTACTATCATATTAGAGATATTAGAGGAAAAGACGAAAAAAAGCTTTAGCGAAGAAGATATAAAAAACATATGTAAAGACTTATCTAAAGACCCAGAAAAGCTTTACCATATTGTAGAAGATATTGAGCAGTTAAGAAAAGAGTTGGTTCCCAAAGAACACTATGGTAGAGAATTTCAATACCATGTTCTAAAAGCAAGAATTAAGGTATATATGGATGACGAACAGTTTATAAATATAAAGAAAACTAAAGAGGAAATTACTATAGAGAGTCCGAAAATTAATATAGATATCGATACTATTACAAGAATAACTGGCATAAGCGAGGTGCTAGATAATATTCAGGATAAAAACGGTAATATAGTAGAGGAATTTACAATAAATTTATTAGTTCCAAAAGAAGTTTCAAGAGAGACTTTACATCCTCATATATTGGGTGTACGAGAGAGAGATATTCAATTGATGCACGCAGGGACTCACGGTGGCAGCGGCGCGCATGTATATATGACGCTGGATTTATTTAAAGATTTACCTTTAGAGGTATTAAAGGAGAAGTTAAAAGAAAAAATAGTTGAGGCAAAACATTTTTGTGATGTTTTCCTTCATCATCCCGGGGAACTAAAAGAAGAACTAAAAGAAGATTTAAGTTATGCTTGGCCACTTATAAAAGATGAATTAGAAGCTCTTCATAAAATAGACCAAAAAAGGATGCGCGAATTTAATTCTATAGTTCCCCAGGCAGAAGTGAGATTGGATTTAATTGTTGGGTGTATTGAAAAAATATCGGAAAATTATCCAAAGCTGTGGATATTTAAAGATATCTTTAAGAAAGCAAATGACGCTAAAGCCAGATATACTCAAAGTAATTTTAATCCGATGATAAGGTTATTAGGAGAGATAAACGCGACATTGAAATACGATCTATTAATAACACATAAAGAATTGCTTGAGGATAGAACTACAGGGTACCTTATGGACGAACTGGAGAGATTCATATATGAAGTTAGTGAGTATGTGTTTAAAAAAGGAATAAGTAATTATTTAGGTAGTTGTCCTGGTAAGGCTGTAGGAGTTATTAGGATAATAGAGGATATTAATAAAGTTTCTGATATTCTTGCTCAGGCAAGAAAAGAAGGTGTTATTCGTAACGAAATATTGGTGGTTCCAGATCTACCGAGAGATGTTACCGTTGAAGAAAAAGGGCTAATCATAGGTTTTCAAGTCGGCAAGCACGCATTGAATGCAGCAAGTGATACGAGCAGAGGTAGGGAGATACCCTTTGGTATTGTCCCATATGCCACTAGGGTATTAAAAGGATTTAATAGCAAGTGGGTAGTATTTGAAGTAAAAGAAGATAGATTAAGTTTACGCTCTGCCACAAATAAAGAAATAGAGGATGCCCAAAAAGAGACCCAAGAAGCCAAGCCACAAGAGATTGAGAAAATAAAGGTGCCAGAAGTCAGGATAGGTAGTAGGCGTATATATCCAATGACATCCAAAGATAATGAAATAGACGGTTTTAAAGTTTGTTTTGTCGGGCCTAAAGCCGCAAATCAAGGAGATGCTAAGAAATTTGGAGAAAATGTTCCTGATAATGTTCCTGATGGCATAGTGTTAGCATTTAGTTTCTATGAAAAGGTAAGAAAGATAGAAATTCCTATATATAGAATAAAAGCACTCATCGATAAAGGAAAGCTAGTTACTTTTCCTAAGGAAAGTTTGCTACTAAATGAAGAATATTGCAAGTTACAAGACATCATTAATGCGGAATTGGAACAAATCAAATTAGATAAAGCTACGGGCCTTATCTTAAGTTCTGAGGAAGAAGTCAGAAATATACTATCAGATATTAAAGACATAATAAGAGTTGCCAAGGAATATTTGCCCGAGGACCTTAGAACAGAAGTAATAAAAGCTGTTCGCAAACACTTAGGAGAAGGTCCCTTCTATGTGCGGGGAACATTTAACTTTGAAGACTGGTGGGAGGAAGCTCTTGCTGGAGGCTATGATTCATTTGAAGGTATAGAAGATAAGGCTGGTAGGGTAAAAGCTATTTTAACTGGTGAGCAAATAATAGATGGTATTTTCGAAGTTTCTGCTTCTAAATACAACGAAAGGCCATTTCGCCTAAGAATGAGATTATTGGATGTTAAAGCATCTGAACAACAAGATAAACTACCATTTATTTTGATTGTTGATGATGCAGTCTATCCGGCAGTATTAATCCAAAAGGCTGTCAAGGCAAAATGCGCCGGCACTATGGATACAGGCAGAAGGAGAGACTTAAATAGGAATCTAATTGTGGTATCGGGTAGCCATGGTCAGGGCTTAGCTGTTGTATCATTCCCAGGCAGACCTGCTCAAGCAGAGGTTGAGAAATTATCATTAGATGATAAAAAGCCAAGCGTATATCATAGTAACCCTCTCTCAGAAAAGTCAGAGAAGGTAGTATTTAAAAATGAAGTTGTTGAAAAAGAGGATGTTGATTTAGCGGAAGGAGAAATTGCTATATTAGAAACAGAGGTAGAGACTAAGGAAGGTAAGCAACAATTGGCAATTGCCTTAGCCGAAATAGGTGAACGGTTAGAAAGAAGAAAAGGCTATAGACCCCTTGATATAGAATGGGTTCTTGGAGAGGATGGGAAGATATACATAGTTCAGGACAGGCCCATTCCCGAGTTTAAGCGTCCAGGGGTAGAAAAAATTATAGAAGACGAGTTACTTAAGAAAGTTTTCTACAGTGTAGACGAGGCTCGACTGGATAAACTTCTCACCTTTAGAAAAGAGAGAGAGATAAATAAATTATTTGACCAATTAATGCTTGAAGAAAGTATAGGTACAAAAGATAAAGCTTGGCCACAAAGATATATTGCCATGCAATACCTATTGGAACTTGCTAAAGAAGGTGTTTATTTAAATGGCAAGAAATTAACAAAGATAGCAGACCTCTTAGTCAATACTTGGACCGATGTAAACATTACTTCAGTAGGTTTAGATTTAGTTGCCGAACACATAAATGATAACTTAGATAAGGATATCAAAGAAGAGATAAGCGAGACTCTGAAACTACTTTTAGGCGTTCTAACCAATCCTGTCCGTCCTCATATGTTACAGCTTTCTCTCTCAAGAGTATATGGAAAACTGGGGATGTATGAGGAATTTTTAAAGCTATTAACAATAGTTGCACATAAAATAGAAAGAGAAAAAGAGGAAGAATTGGCTGAAGAATTGGCTATTGTAGACAGAATTATTATAATTCTAAATGAAATAGCGGCTAAAGAGGCAATTCCTCTACTTGAAAATTTAAGTAAGCAGTTTGACGATGTAGAGTGGGTAAGAATCTTTGCTGTTAAGGTTATAAATAGGATAAGAGCAAAAAGACCCATTACTCCTAGAAAAGATAACAAAGGCTTTATATTACCAGGCCTGGTGTTGCTCTTAACGGCCATAGCAACTATAGCTACACTTGGACTTGCCCAATACCTGCCACAGATTACCGATTCCAAGTTATTGCTGAATCTTGAAAACGTAAACCAGGCAACTTTTGGTGGCGTGGAGTTTGCAGGCATTGTCGTTGGAACCTTTGTTGTTGTTTTTATTGGACGTTGGCTATATCGTCTCTACCGCCACAATACTGAACATTCCGTTAAAAGGCCTACTTATCTCCATCCACTCACGCAAGTTCGTGTTCCCAGGGTGAACAACAAAAAAATAAACCCCCTTCCAGGCAGGCTACGACAAGATGAGAAGATAGAACTCATTAACCAGGGACACATATTTGTTTGGGATGGGGATACCGGCGCATTTCTCGGCAAGGTAAAACGGAAGGGGGTCCATCCCCATACCTTTGGAAAAAACTTAAGGGAGGTTTTAGGTTCGAGGAAATCCTTTGTGATAGAAGGACTGGAATCAGTGGATGACGGCTTTGTGCAATTATTAAAGCATGCGAGAGGTAGATTTAAATATATGGAGGAAAGAGTATATCTTAAGGTACGAGGGAGGTTTTTAGAAGATGGACGGCCGGTATTCCTTGAGATTGGTTTACAGCCAGAGTTTGTTGATGACTACCTGAAGAACAAAGTCATGCCCGCTTATAGAGAACTTAAGCCGGGTATTATAGATAAGGAACTGTTACCAGGGAGTCTTTCAGCCCTTAAACATCTATTTGGGCGAAGGGCAGAAATTTCAAAATCCGAAGGAGGAGATCTCATCAGCCGTAATAGAGATATTCCTGCTAACCAGATTGAACGAGTATTAAGAGAAAAGATATCAGAGACTATAAGATTTAAACGGATTTATGACGCAGAGTGCAATTTAGTCGTTACCCATGATGTTGTACCGAAACGTCTATATCAGAGCTGGACCGGATTCATAGAGATGGAAATCAGATCCACAGGTGATTTTGTGTATGACCGTAGATATAAATTAGGTCTTGAAGCGGGCAGTAGAATGATGGTGTGGGTAGAGGAAGGCATACCTATTTTTGCTGTTGAAAGTAATGTTTTTGATAGGTGCCTGAAGGATTATCTTAAAAAGAAAATGGAACAGCCAGCGCTACGCATAGAGGATTTCCTATCCTCCCGCCGACTTACTGAAGGGAAAAAGATATGGCACTTTAAGTTGGTATATGAAGAGCCAGAAGAAGGTAGCCCGGGCAGGCTCCTTGCCAGCTATCAGGATTTTATATACACGCACGAAGTATTACAGCTAATGACAGGAAAGGAAAGCACAATTAGAGTGGAAAGGGTTAGGGCTGACAGAAACGGTTTTCTTCATGTGCTTGGGACTTCAGAAAATGTGGGTTGGAAAGAAGGGGAAAAAGGCACAGCATGGTTAAGGCCTTGGGTAGGTAAAGATGGTAAGATGAAGTTCGTATTCGTCAGAGTTATGTCGGCTTCAGCCACTGAGCCCAGAAATTTCAAACTTCTTTGCAATAGGGAGAATATACTCGTATATTCATATTTAAATAAGCCTCCCTCTCGACATGTAATTAGGGAGCGTGCAGGGCACTGGGCTTATGTAATAGGTTTGCGTGTCAATGCTGGGAAATCTATTAGGTGGAGCGGTAAGGAATACGGCGTTGGGCTTGACTGTGAGACACTTATGGTTGGACTACTGGAAGACGGCGTATTGGTGGAAGCTATTAAGTTTTCTGCTTATAAGCGATATTTGAAAGAGAAAAATGAGGAAGAAGACCTATGGGATTTTATAGCTCGTCATCCCCATATTCGTGTATGGAGATTTAATAGAATTTATAGAGAAGATGCAGAAGGTCTCAGAGACGAGCTGGTTGGTTCATATCATCGTAGAACTCCAAGGCAGGAAGAAATGATTGCCCTAACGGGTCAATGGGGAAGAATAGAAGGTATTAAAACATTCGTCCGTGGAAAATCTCATTATTTTCATTATAGAGATCTTATAATACATAAAGATGGAAAAGAGTTTCCTTATCCGAGAGAATATTACGTTAAACTTCCACGTGGCACAAAACTTGCCCTGAAGTTAGAATGGGATAGGCCTTGGTTCGTAATGCCTCTCAAAGATTGGGAGCGCTACAGTCAAAAACGTAAAGAAGATAAAAAGTTACATCTTTGTGACTTTCTGGCAAACAATCCTAAGATACCTTTCTTTATTTTGCCTCCGACTAAGGTAGATCCGGAACATCAGCCAGAGGCCTCACTTGAATATATTAAAAAAGGGGCCAGAGTAAGACATAAGAAATTCGGTATGGGTACGATTACAAAAATAGAGAAAAACAAAGAAAGTCGTAGAATAGATAAAATAAAGTATTTAGAGGGTTGGTCAATTACTGTAGAATTTGACATTTTGGGAGAGAAAAGACTGGCTATGAAGGATATTTTAGATAAGATGTGGCTTTCGCTCCCGAAGGGAGAAGTTCTATTTGAAACTATTTTAGAAAATTTAGGTGGTTCAAAACCGTCTCCGAAGTCCAGGCAGCCGAAATCCACGCCTCAGGGCGCCGGGATTGCTGGATTGGCTACACTGGCGGTTGGCGGAGCATTAGCGGCATGGACCTATTTCACTCAGATGCCGGTTGCTATTCCCATTATTTCAGGGGTGCTTACCTTAGCATTATCAGGGATAATGATGCGTTATGGAATTCGCACAAATAAAATTCTGAATCTTTTGAAGATTGCTCCCACCCGTGCTGGACCATTCGGATTTTTATTCGACTCCCGCCCAATTGCCACCGTAGGGGCGGCACTCCGTGGTCGCCCGGTTAGTTACACCGAAGGTGTAAAAGAGAAACTCTCCTCTTTTGACAAATTCCTCACCGACTACCACGAAGCAATCCACAGATTTTTTGGAGTGTCAAATGAAAGTTTGACCTATTTTCTCCAGATGATGAGTATGGCGACTATAATCATCCCCCTGGGTTACTTCATCGGTCAGAGACTTAAGGTTAATTTAAAAAAAGGATGGTTTGCAAGACAGATTCAATACTCGGTCTTGGTGCCGGTACTACTCTTACCTTTAGGAATAGGGGTAGTACCAGGGAATATAGAAGGATATCCAGATATTCCTAAAGGACTAAGAAAGCAAGAACTGGTGAGACACATATTTGAAGCAAATAAAAGGGGAAAGAAACCCTGGGGTATTAATCTTAGGGAATATCAAGAGAGATATAGGGCGTATGGGATATTTTATTTGATTCGGGACATCCAGGAAAGGGAAAGGGGAAAGCAATATAGGCAGAATGTGAATCTAAAATTTTCTACGATATCTCTCTCAAGGGAATTAAATGAATTATTTGGTGAAGAGATGTTCCGTAGTTTCTCTATTAGTGTAGAGTTATTTTTTGCAGCGTTAGAGAAATTGACGACGGCATACAAGAAAGGCGAGCTTTTGGAAGATCATGGAGGTGTGAGAGGATTAATAAAATTGTGTAGAGAACTAAAAGAAGAAGGTTTTGAGGTTCCGAGTTTAGATAAATTTAAGGTTACATTCTGGTCACCTCGAGATAAAGGAGAAATGAAAAAGGGACTCGGATTTCTCTTAGGTAGAATATACAAGGTCAAGATACAGGAAGAGATTTGTGCATTAGACTGGCCAAACATTAATATGAACCTTAGCCAGATAGAGGAAGGGGCGAAAAAGATACTGGCTAATTTCAAAGATTATCAAGCTATAAGAGGGTACGTAAGGCTGGCAAAGGAATTGGATAAGATGAATCTGGGTCAACTTTATACTGCATTTGGCGATAAAGAGAGGATGAAAGGGGTATTAAGGGAGATATTTACTGGAGATAAACAGGCTCAAAAAAAGATTGATAGTTTAGAAGATTTAGGATGGGAGAAAATTAACTGTTCCTATAGGCAGATAAAGAAAGGGGCAAAAAAGATACTGGATAATTTCAAAGATTATCGAGGTATAAGTGGCTATGTAAGGCTGGCAAAGGAATTGCGTAAGATGAATCTGGGACATCTTTATACTGCATTTGGCGATAAAGAGAGGATGAAAGGGGTATTAAGGGAGATATTTACTGGAGATAAACAGGCTCAAAAAAAGATTAATAGTTTAAAAGGTTTAGGATGGGAGAAAATTGATTGTTCCTATAGGCAGATAAAGGAAGGGGCAAAAAAGATACTGGCTAATTTCAGAAACTATCGAGAGATAGGTGGGTATGTAAGGCTGGCAAAGGAATTGCGTAAGATGAATCTGGGACACCTTTATAGTGCATTTGGGAATGAAGAGAGGATGAAAGGGGTATTAAGGGAGATATTTACTGGAGATGAAGAGGCTCAAAAAAAGATTAATAGTTTAAAAGGTTTAGGATGGGAGAAAATTGACTGTTCCTATAGGCAGACAGAGGAAGGGGCAAAAAAGATACTGGCTAATTTCAAAAACTATCGAGAGATAGGTGGGTATGTAAGGCTGGCAAAGGAATTGCGTAAGATGAATCTGGGACACCTTCATAGTGCATTTGGGAATGAAGAGAGGATGAAAGGGGTATTAAGGGAGATATTTACTGGAGATGAAGAGGCTCAAAAAAAGATTAATAGTTTAGAAGATTTAGGATGGGAGAAAATTGACTGTTCCTATAGGCAGATAGAGAAAGGGGCAAAAAAGATCCTGGCTAATTTCAGAAACTATCGAGGTATAGCTGGGTATGTAAGGCTGGCAAAGGAATTGCGTAAGATGAATCTGGGACATCTTTATAGTGCATTTGGCGATAAAGAGAGGATGAAAGAGGTTCTTAGGGAGATATTTCATGGAGATGAAGAGGCTCAAAAAAAGATTGATAGTTTAGAGGATTTAAGATGGCCATACCTAAAATTTTCTTTTGACAAAATTATTGAGCTTGCTCAAGGAATCGTAGATGCAGGGATTGAGGAATATATAAATGGCAATTATACATTAGATGATGTTCTATCGATGGAAGAGAAGAGAGTATTAAATATAAATCAATTAAATGTTCTGTTTAATTCCAAACAACCGTATGAATTAAGAGAAATAATAGAAATCTTAGTGAAAGGAGAAAGGCCGAAATCCACGCCTCAAGGTGCTGGTATTGCTGGATTGGCCACACTGGTGGTTGGCGGAGCATTAGCGGCGTGGACTTACTTCGCTCAGATGCCGGTTGCCATTTCCACCATTTCAGGGATACTTACCTTAGGATTATCAGGGATATCAGGGATAATGCTCACTTATGGAATCCGCACAAATAAAATCTTGAATCTTTTAAAGGTTAATCCCATCCGTGCTGGACCTTTCGGATTTCTATTCGATTCCCGCCCAATTGGCACCGTAGGCATAGGCAGGTCTGGTCGGTCGCCCTTCAGGGTGACGAGGGGCGGCACCGTAAACAGTGCCCGACCAAGGGAAGGGAGATTTTCCCCTACGGAATACACCCCAGGCGTTAAAGAGAAACTCTCCTCTTTTGACAGATTCCTCACTGACTACCACGAAGCAATCCACAGATTTTTTGGAGTGTCAAACGAAATTTTGGCCTATCTTCTCCAGATAATGAGTATGGCAACTATAATCATCCCGCTGCGTATCCACGACCCCCATCGCGCAAAGCACAATAACAACTTACCCCAAGACCCAAAAGAAAGAGAAAAGGCAATTCAGGAGGAAATTAAAGAAAATAAACCAATAAGTGATGACCAAAGAAAATATGTGTGTGAGGCTTTAAGAGAAGCTCAAATAGTAGCTCAAAGCGACCCTGAAATCGTCCGCTCATTAGAAGAGATGGCTTCGATTGAGGTCCGCACAGGCCCGATGTCTAATCCTAGTCTAATCCACAAAAATATCCTTCACCTTGATACCACACCTGGCAGGTCTCTCCTTGATGAATTTAAAGAAAATTATAGAGAACTTGTTATAGCCCTTATCAAAGCGGCAGGGGATAGATTAGGAAGAGAACCTGAACGGAATGAAGCGTTTGCAAGAAAATGTGTAGAAGATAGGCTGGCTGAGGCCTTTCGGAATTTTGCTCCCGTATGCAGAGAAAACATCCAATCGATGAGGAAATATATTGAAAAAGGAGATTATGATAAAGTTAAAGATTGTTTAAAAGTAATAGAAGCTAGCATAAAAGAAGAATTTTACACCTTATTACTACTCCGGAAATTTAGTGGACTTATTCAGAATGTGATACAACAAAATTGCCCAATAGGTTTCTTGCTCACTCCAAAATATATAAACAAAAACAAGAATACTATACTTAATTCATTAGATGAGGCAGAAAATAATCTTTCAAAACTTGAAGCGCTTATGGATGCAGGTAAATTATTAGATGCTGAGAAGGCAAACATTAGAGGAGGTATTTTAGATATTTCCCTGGTCTTAGCCCCAAGTGAAATGATAATTAAGGCCTTGATTGCCTATAAACAACGCGACAGTCAAGGATTACAAAAGGCAAGGAGTGTGTTGGAGAAATTAGGGCTACTCTGTTTGCCTATAATAGGCGTAGAAGAAAAAATTGATAATTTTTTCCGGAAAGACAAAAGGCAGGAGCTAAAATTAATTCAATATTCCGATTCTGAGTCATTGACCAAAAAATATTTGGAAGGCGAGGAAGAATCATTTAAAAATAAGATAGCTTCATTGGCTTTTGAAATTGCAATAA
>Ga0209979_1002597_pt1 | contig 17043 bp, 13 predicted proteins | sample AnhtaG_FD_183114 | JGI IMG/M metagenome (GOLD analysis project Ga0209979, IMG submission 183114) | Deep subsurface microbial communities from Anholt, Denmark to uncover new lineages of life (NeLLi) - Anholt_01485 metaG (SPAdes) (version 2) | ecosystem: Environmental > Aquatic > Marine > Oceanic...
GATCATCCATGAGTTGATGCATATCCCTAAAAATTTTGGAGGCGGTTTCAGGCATCACAACCACGTCTCAGAGGAAAACATCAAATCGATACAAGAGCGGTATCGAAAGGCGAAAAAAATCCTTTAAGCAAAGGGTTCATCGATCGAGGGACTGGGAGTAGTGAAGTACCGGGGGCCATGCTCTGTGATATAGAAGTCATCCTCCAACCTAACGCCGAACTCGCCGGGAACCACGAGCATGGGCTCATTAGTGAAGCACATACCTGGTTTCATTGGTATTTTATTCTCTTTGACAAGGTAGGTCCATTCGTGGCCGTCAAGCCCGATCCCATGGCCTGCCCTGTGAGGGCACCCGGGAAGTTCATAACCACCAGGAAAGCCATAATCGATGTACACCTGCCTCGCGGCCGCATCCACTTCCTCACAGGGAACGCCCACACCAGCTGTTGCGAACACAGCCTCCTGGGCTTTTTTGGCCAAGTCCCATATCTCCCTTTGTCGCTCATTCGGTTCTCCGAAAACGATGGTTCGACTGATATCTGATCTGTAGCCATCAACGCCGCATCCTCCGTCCATCAGGACGATATCCCCTTCTTTCAATTCTATGTGTTTGATGCTGCCATGAGGATTAGCCGAAGCCTCTGCGATCTGGGCTCCTATCCCTCCACTGACACCCAAAGCACGATGAGCTGCAGAAGAAATGGCACGGAAGTCATCCTTGGTCATCCCTTTTTCCAAACGGGAGATCGAAGCCTTATAGGCCTCGATGGTAATATCATTGGCTTTCTGCATCAATGCGATTTCAGCCGGTGACTTGATCACACGGCAGCCGATAGTGACAGGGTCGGCGCTGATGTACTCCAAGTGCGGAGCTTCCTGTCTGATCCCGTCGTACAGAAAAAAACGGGCTCTCTCTTCCATCCCGACTTTTCCGTCCCGGACTCCCCTATCCTGGAGTATTTCCGCAATCCTCCTGTAAGGGCTCTCGTCTTCCTCCCATGTGCGGATATCGTCTCCGAAGCGGATCAGTTCGCGGGCTCTATCCTCTTCGAAAGCTGGGCAGCTCCAGGCTATATCCCCTCTGGAAGGGATAACCAAGCCAAACATTCTCTCACTGTTCCCCCACCGGACTCCGGTGTAGTAGAACATGCTCGTTCCAGCCTCCAGATAGATGGATTGTATGCCGTTTGCCTTCATTAAACGTTTGGCCTTTTCTATTCGACCCAGACGCTCCTCATCGGAAATCGGAACAACATCACCGGTCATCGGACGAAGATGGCTGAAGAGATTCCTTGATGGTCCGAAAGAGGATGCTTCTTCTTGAGGGGCACAGGATACTGAAGCCAGCGCTGCTCCCGCAGCTCCAGCAGAAAGTTTAAGAAAATTTCGTCTATTCAACGCCATGTTTTTCCTCCATTCTGAACTGAGAGTATCACGGTCTCACCAGCAAGGTCAACGAGTGTTGGCATTTCTCTTAGATGTATTATAGAATCAATAGACTTAACCTGGATTATTCACGAGTTGAGATTGCTGCAGCGGCAAGACAGTGGCCCATGAAGCTGTATTTGTATACCGCGAATGGGCTACAACGAAGCCGATGTAGTGAGATCGACTCGCCCGTAGGGTAAAAAATGCCGATGAATATAAAAAGATTCTTCTTGAAAAGTTTTTTCAGCAATGTCAGGATAACTTCCTGATATTGCTGAAGTAAAAAAATCATCGGCATTTTTTATGAATAGTTCAGGTTTAGGAGTTATCATGAAAAAAGTCAAAGAGGTTAAAGTCAAATATGTGACATTGAATACGGCACTCATCATCGGACTCGTCGGGCTGATCATCGGATTTATCGGCGGAAATATTTACAGTCTTTACAAGGCCGGTTCAATGGGGCCCAGACAATCCAGTACCTCGAGTTCTAGCCAGAGTATCTCTATGGATCAGTCAGGCCGGATGCTCGCTCTTGAACGGGAAGTCGAAAACAATCCAAACAGCCTGGCAGCTTGGCTGGAGCTGGGCAATCTTTATTTTGACACAGGCAAATTTCAGGATTCAATCCAAGCCTACTCGAAATACGTCAGCCTGAATCCAAATAACGCAAATGTCTGGACCGATTTAGGAGTCATGTACCGGCGCAATGGGAACCCGGCTGGAGCTATTTCTTCATTTGACAAGGCCATAGAGTTGGAGCTACGACATGAACAGGCTCGTTTTAACAAAGGGATCGTTCAGTTCTATGATTTAGGGAATCGTGAAGCGGCTATGCAGACATGGCAGGAATTGATAGAGATCAATCCGAATTTTATTACAACTTCCGGGCAAACGATCAAGGAATTTATCGAAAAATTTTAGCGGTTCTCATCTCTCATGAGGTCCATTTCGCGCACCCTCTCCAGGAGTTCTTGGTACTCTTTGATTTTATCTTCCCGTGATATATCAGTCGATTTGTTGATTTCCTCGATCAGCTTTCTCGCCGCATTGGCCGTCTCAATTTCCGCCAGTCTTCTACGCCGATCTCCTTTTTTTTCGCCAATTCCATCGCATGTCCCATTGCATGGTATGTGATGAACAGGTAGCCGCAAAATTTTGCCTACCGTATCGATCTAACCTGGTGGATGTTTGTTCTGGCTGCCGTATTGGCTTTGTTCATCGCGTTGGTGACCGTGAGTTTCCAAACAGTCAAGGCAGCCCTTAAAAATCCGATCGATTCACTGCGGTATGAGTGAGCCGAACAGGGTTTCACTTATTGACGACTGCGGCGCGCCAGCCGGCCTTCAGCTTTTGAGACAGATTGCGAACCAGCTCTTGATTTTCAGGAAAACTGGCGATATTGATATTTTCATCCGGATCCCCATGATTGTCGTACAGCTCAACACCCACTTGATCTCCAGCGATTTTATTTTCATCATCCCAATGAAACCACTCAACATAATGGTATCTTGTTGTCACCATGGAATAACCCATGTATCGATTTCCATCGAGCGTGGATTTGGGTTTTTGATGATAGTGGCTGAAAACAGCGGATTTCAATTCCAAATCGGGATTCTTGAGCATCGGCTTAAGACTTGTTCCCTCCATGTTTTCGGGAATATCGATACCTGCCAGCTCACAGAGTGTCGGATAGAGATCCACCAATTCCGCTAGCTGGTCACAAGACTGTCCATTTTGATAACCTTTCGGGGAACGGATAAGAAGTGGCACGCGTGTATCGATGTTGAAATTCGTTTGTTTGCACCAGCTTCCGTGTTCACCCAGTTTCCAGCCATGATCACCCCAGACAACAACGATGGTGTTTTTATCCAGGCCTGATTCCCTCAAACCCTCCATCAATCTGCCCAAACAAGCGTCAACAAAACTGACTGAGGCATAATAGCCATGTTTCAGCAATCGGGCGGTCTCTTCGGGCATTTCAAATAATGCGGGGTGCTTAACATATTCCAGATCATAACAGGCATTCAATTCATAACACGAATTTATGGCCATCGGAGGAGAGTTTTTCGGCAAGTAGGGATTCGATGCCAAGGAAAGACGGTTTCTGTCGTAGAGATCCCAGTATTTTTTAGGAGCCACAAACGGGAGATGAGGTCTGTAATACCCCACAGCCAGAAAAAATGGTTGATTTTTATCTTTTAACCTTTTTAATTTTTCAATAGCCATGTCAGTCTGCGCTCCGTCGTAAAACGCATTATCGGGTCCGTCATAAGCTTCCCACGACCGGCCATATGCCCAACCGCCCGAGTAGGCAGCATTTGGATTTTTCTTTACCCGGTCTTCTCTGACCATGGCATGCTCTCTTTTCAGTTCTTCATCATGATAAAAAGATTCTGGGTCTCGATCGATCAATTCTGGCGTTTTGTACTTGTCCGGCTTGAGGTCCGGTTCATCGAAGGAGACTGGATCCGGCATGTGGTTGTGGAAGATTTTGCCCATGGATACTGTGTGATACCCGAACTTGTGAAAATGTTGGGGCATAGTCACAGCATCGGGATTGATCTCCCTGAATTTTTCGCCAAGGCTCCATACACGGGTCGATTCGGCTCTCTTGCCCAGCATGACGCTTGCTCTGGAGGGGGCACATGCTGCGGCCTGGCAATAAGCTCTTTTGAAGACTACGGACTCTTTGGCAAACCGGTCAAAATGGGGAGTTTTGATCTCGGTGTTGCCATAACATCCCAATTCAGGACGCAGATCGTCGACAATGACGAACAACACATTGAGGCGCTTATCAGTAGAGAGAGAGCGGCAGCTTGGTAATAGGCTCGCAAATCCCGCTGCTGTTGTGAGTTTGATAAAATCCCGGCGGTTCAAAGTATGAATCGTTTTCCCCATTTTCTCATCTCCTCTGTTGTGTCTGCGTATTTATACATTATCCAAATAATAATGCAACTCAGATTATTCCATACTTTACGGAATGTCCAACTCCGCTCTATTTGCCGTATATGCTCTACTTGAAAAACCTGAAACGTTCAATGCCTTTATCGCCAGCAGTCCCATGATTGGGCATTGTACTGAATACATCAACAAAAAAGCAGAAGCATTCGTCAAGAAAGATCATTTGAATGGCAGATTTTTATTTATGATCTACGGGACAGAGGACTCTCGCCGAGTCACGGAACATGTACCGGATCTCCAAAATTATCTAGATATGCACACCCCAAGTGGCTTCATAAGCAAACTCGAGATCCTTCAGGGTGAGGGACATGTTCCTGACAACAGCTTGTCCAAAGGACTCCAGTTTATTTTTAGTCATTGACCCTATCATTTCTTCTGTGATAATTTCACGAACGTGGGAATAATTTTAACCATTTTGATGTACATCGGCATTGTGCTCGGAGCCATCATTGCAGCTTATGTTGTCTTTATGTTGATCATGGCCTTAGGCCCTAGAAAGCCGGTTCCAGATCAACCTCTGGAAAAAGCAAAAATACCTTTCCAGAAGGAAGGTATCATACGCACTGGATCGAAAAAGGATGTTCGCTTCAATGTCAAAGGGACGCCAGTGAGTGCGTGGCTATTTTTGCCTGAGTACCTGACTGCTCCTGTTCCTTGTATCATTATGGGGCATGGTTTGGGAGGCACCAAGGCTTTGGGACTGGAGGCTTATGCCATTCGCTATCAAGAAGCCGGATTTGCCGTGCTTGCATTCGATTTTAGGTATTTGGGTGACAGCGATGGGGAACCTCGACAATTGGTGTGGATCCCCTACCAATTGGAAGACTTCGCAGCAGCTGTGGAGTTTGTTCGCAGCCTAAAGGAGATTGATCTGGGAAAAATCGCTCTGTGGGGTTCATCCTTGAGCGGCGGACACGTGATAGTGACTGCGGCGAGGGACAGCAAAATTGCCTGTGTGTCTTCGCAGGTCCCGTTGTTGGATGGTAATGCAGGAGGAATGCAGGTCGTAAAACAAATCGGTCTCTGGCACTTGCTCAAGATGGCGTTCGGCCATGGACTCCGTGATCTCGTCAGATCCTGGCTCCGTCTTTCCCCCCACACGATACCTCTTTTCGGAAAACCGGATAGTATTGCCGCGTTGGCTGATTCAGGCGTATGGGACTTTTTCAACCAGATCGCCCCAAATGATTTCATTAACAAAGTCTGCGCCCGAATTCTTATCCGGATGGACAAATACCATCCGATCAAACACACGCCTATCGTGCGCTGCCCGGTCCTGCTTCAGGTCTGTAACAAGGACATTTCACTTCCGATGAAAGTTATTGAAAAAGCCGAGAAACATCTGGGGGAGCTTGCAGAAGTCATCCACTACCCCATCGACCACTTTGATATTTATCTTGGCAAAAACTTCGAAAAAGCTGTCAGTGATCAGCTGGATTTTTTCAAAAAACATCTTGTTCATTAACACGTTTGCCTTTCTCTTGTTCAATGCACCAGTCGATACCCAAAAACACATGGTCAATTCTCCGATTTTCTGCACACTCCGATTAAAATCATTGAAAAACACAAATCAAATGTTTTATGCTGGGAAAAATGTATGTGATCGAAACCCGAGGTCTCACGAAATATTATGGTAAATCTAGGGGGATAATCGACCTCGATTTAAAAATCGAACCCGGAGAGATTTTTGGGTTCATCGGGCCGAACGGCTCAGGCAAATCCACAACCATCCGCACTTTGCTGGGATTGATTTTTCCCACCTCTGGAAGCGGAAGAATTTTCGGTCTTGATATCGTCAAAGATACGAAGGAGATCAAAAAACAGATTGGCTTTATGCCTTCGGAAGTCAATTATTATGAAAAAATGGATGTGCATGAACTTCTCAGGTATTCTGCCAACTTTTATGAAACAGACTGCGAATCCAGAATAGTTGAGCTGGCCGACACTTTCGACCTGGATCTCGACAGGAAAATAATCGACCTGTCCAGAGGGAATCAGAAAAAGGTCTCGATCTTACAAAGCCTCATCCATCAACCTCCATTATTGATCCTGGATGAGCCAACCAGCGGTCTTGATCCTCTGATGCAGGCAAAATTCTTCGATATTTTAAGAGAAGAAAACAACAAGGGCACAACCATATTTTTCTCCTCACATACCCTGAGCGAAGTCCAAAAGATGTGCCGGAGAGTGGGGATCATAAAGGAAGGAAAAATTATCGCGGTGGAAGATATCGAAAACTTGAGGAAAAAGCAGCTTCGGAAAATCCAAATCGAATTTTCTCAGCCCGCAAAGATCGATGATATCGACTGCTCCGGTATAATCGCCCCAAAGGCAGAAGAAAACAACCTTTTTTTCTTATTTTCGGGAACAATGAAAGATTTTCTCGATACTCTGGCCGGAAAAGATATCAAAGACTTGATCATCGAAGAACCAACCCTCGAGGAAATCTTTATGCACTACTATTCAGAGGATACAGAGCGTAACAATAATCCCTTAAGATGATGATAAACACAAACATATACTCTAAAGAGCTGAAACGCTACCGGAATTCCTTCATTGCCTGGAGCATATCTATCAGTGTTTTGATCCTTTCGGGTATGGCCTTTTATCCCATCCTGATGCAGGGGGACATGCTCAAGCAAATAACGGCTTTTTTCGAGAATCCCTTCATGAAAAACATCATGACGGCCTTTGGCGCCGGTTTGGATGTGTTGACCAATGTCTTAGGATTTTATTCCACCCGGAATGCCACCTTTTTCATGCTCCTGGGGAGCTTTTATTCGATATTCCTTGCCGGCAAAATACTGGCCCAGGAAGAACGGGAAAAAACCGCTGAATTTCTCCTCACCAAACCCGTAACAAGATTAGAGGTTCTCAGGAGTAAATTGGCGGCCTATTTCACCTACTTGCTGTTGTTGAATGTCGTTATCTTGCTCATCAGTTTCCTAAGCCTGGAAATATTCAAAGGTGACTCCCAATACAGCTTGAAGGCTTTTTTCATCCATTGGTTCTATTCCTTGTTGCTCATGCTGACATTTGGAGCTATGGGCCTTTTTCTTTCCCTTTTGATAAAAAGAGGACGCCCGATCACAAACCTATCGATCGGCATTATTGTTGGGGGATACTTCATTGATGTTTTGTCCAAAGTGACGACATCTGCCGATAAAATCGGATATCTAAGCCCGTTTAAATTCGTGGATTCCGGAGTTCTTCGCCCAGACTACGGATTGGCCTGGTGGCGTGTTCTGTATTTCCTGGGATTGTCCCTCGCATTTTTCGCGTTAACCTTTATCCGGTTCAAAAAAAAGGATATTCTGGTATAGCTGACAGCACATCCCTTCCCAAGCTTTATTGGACCTTGATCTGAAGATTACTTGCCGATAAACCGGTCGATGAACTCGAACGTGCGGTTGTAGGCCTCCATGCGGTTCTTGAAAAGCATGAATTCGTGAGGTTCGTCCGGTGCGATCATAAGCTCGATATGCACATCTCCTTTGGCGCGCAGTTTCTGCACGATGTCTGTTGTCTGCTGGAAGGCCACGTTGCGGTCGTCGTCTCCGTGGATGAAAAGCACCGGCGAAGTCCATGTTTTTATGTCAGCAACCGGAGACGATTCACGGGCCAGTTTGCGTTGCTCTTCACTAAGGCTCCCACGTTGGGACCAGTCGTGGACTCCGGCCATATCGACACCGGCCTTGAAGATATCGGAATTGCGGGCCAGGGCCATTGCCGTCAGCAAGCCTCCGTAGGAGAGGCCCCACTTGCCGATTCTTTCTGGGTCGACCTCAGGACGGCTCTGAAGATATTTTGCTCCAGCCAGGATATCTTGGTATTCGGCCGCGCCCCGAGCGCCTGTATTGGGAGCGTTCCGGAATGATCGGCCGTAGCCGATACCGCTGCGGTAGTTTATCGAGATCACAACATATCCTTTGTTGGCAAAATACTGATTGATACCATAAGCCTCTGAATAAAATTCCATGTAGTGCCAGCCCAAGAGCATCTGGCGGATGGGGCCACCATGGGTATAAACCACGCCGGGACGCTTATCGCCCGGCTTAGCATCTTTGGGCAAAAATAGCTGACAGGGAATTTCCAACCCATCCGGGGCTTTGACGATAACAAGTTCGGGAACGACCAGTTCATCCATAGGATATTCCGCTGGAAGTGTTTCCGGTGCAATCACTTCAATCTTTCCGCCGGTGGCAGGAACTGTGGCGATGGAGGTGGGATGAAGGACTGTGGCGTGCAGAAAAGCGACTTTGTCCCCAGATGCCAAAGCGACAGGATAAGTGCCGATCGTGGACTCCTTTGTAAGCTGGACCGCTTTGCCGCCGCCATCTGTGGGAACCTTCCAGATGTGCCGTCCGTGAATATCGGCCAGATTGCTGCTGAAGAAAAGCATTTTTCCATCACTGGATAGGCCCAAATGTTCCACGAACGCTTCACCCGGTGTGATGTCCACGGGATCTCCTCCGGAAAGAGGCATGGAGAACACGTGGTTCCAATTATCCTGTTCTGCCGTAAAAAGAATGCGGTCGTTCGCTGTCACCTTAAAATTCCTCAAGGAATAAAACCGAGGTTCATCTTTTGGAAATTGCCAAATCTCCTTCGCCGTGCCTGTTTCCGCATCGGCCAACCATAGAGCGACGTTCGTTACCGGTCCACGTCTCCAATATCCTCTGAATGAGGCTGCACCGTACTGCAGTCCTGGTCTTCGTTGGAACACGATTTTAGTGCCGTTGTCTGCCCATACTGGATTACTGTCCCGGTCCACATTGGGGGCAATCCAGGTAATTTTTCTTTTTACAGTATCGAACACGGCGATGAAGCTGTGATCGTTCCGTCGAGTAACAAAGGCGATCCGGGTACTGTCAGGAGACCACTGAGGTGAACCGTTCTGCCCAGCCGCTTTGAATAGAAGTTCTGGCTCTGGAATAGATTTGGGATAAGAAGGCGGGATCAAGGGAGCACTGTAGATTAATCCCTCTTTCACAAGTAAAAGCCATTTGCCGTCGGGAGAAAGGACGGGATCTCTTCCGGCTGCCACCCTCCAGAGCTGACCGGTATCTGTCCGGACCGCCCAGATAGCCTGTTCCATTCCGTCCGGGTCGCTTCGTGAATTGGTGACCCAACCTTCGCTGTTGGGATCTCCCCCTTTAACAAAAACCACAGTTTTTCCGTCGTCTGTGATATGGACTTCTGGGATTTCGAAGACTTCATCTCGGGCGAATCCAGTCAGATTGACAGGCTTGAAATCCGGTGCTGCAGCCGTCCAAACGTTCCTCTCCCCTTTCGAATTAAAAACCCAGGCGATGCGGTCGGCATTTTTGGCTGAAACCAGGCTCCAAGGATAAGGCGGACTCAAGATCTGTTCGAGCGTAAATGTTCCTTCCTCGGCCATGGATGAATCGGCAAGGCCGAAAACGAGTACAAGACAAATCAAGAGAAATAAATATCTTTGCATTTTCATTGTCCCTCCTAATTTTCTCCCACAACTTCTTTGATCAGAGGAGTGGGTTGGAGAAGTTTATATACGGGATAAACCTGTTGGCTTCTGCCCCACTGAGGGACAAGATTGCGGTCGAAAAAGTTCCACACCAAAAGGCCGTCGTCGCTCTCCGGTTCAAGAAGATAGGCCGCCACTTTGCCGAGGGGTTGGGCCATTGGAATGAACAGAGTTCCAGCCGGGAACTCCATCTCCTCCTCGGCATATTCCCCTTTGACGCTGTTGAGGCGGTGTCCCTGGTACGGCCGCTCTTGCCCTTTGAGTTCTGTCACCTTGAAAGATTCGACTGCTAACTTCACGGATTGTGTGAGTTTTTCCACCGTGATCCCGTGCTGGCGAAGCTTGGCTTCCACTTCTGGAACCGGGATAGGAATGAGGTATCCGAATGGAAGCTTTACCGATCTCTTTGCAAAAAATTCCGCAAAAAACGGCATGGTGTACGTTTGCGTTTTTTCTGTCCTGCGGACACGCCTCCGTCCGCTTTCTGTCTGGTATGGCTCCATCACGTACCCGTGTACGGTGATCTTGTCCTTGATGGGCCGTACATCGTACTCGACACCGAATTGGTCTTCGTCCCCAGGTTCTAGGCCGTTTTGTACCGTGCGTTTATCCGCTTCTTGGATAAGCACTTTGATCTTGGGCTTATGGACCTGACAGTACTCCAGAAGAGCATGGAAGAGATAATAAGCTCCCATGACGCGGGATTTGAAATCCGCATACGGGTAATTTTCGTTCAACATGCCCAAGCGGTTCCGAAGTCCAAAATAGTTGCTGAGATAACGCGGTTGCGGACCCAGAGGCCTCCAACCCTTTTCGGGTTCCTGGAAATCCATAAAGTCTCCATGAGGTATGCACAGAGTGTTGTATTTTTCAATCAGAATCTTGTTGATTCCAGGACGCACCTGGTCACTCATGTAGCGGATTAGGGACGTGTCTCCGTTGGGATTTAGAGACCACACCCAAGTCACCACTTCCTCATGGTAGGACCCGTTATGGGTGTGGCTGTCCAAGAGCACGGCCGGGTCCCAGCGCAACATGACATTCTGCACCAATCCCAAAACTTCTGGGCTTTCTAACTTCATCCCATCCCTATTCAAATCAAGGTTTAAGCCGTTGTACCGGACACCCACTCCTTGTTCTGGACCCACCTGATTCCGCCGGTTGTTCGGGCTGATCTTTTCATTTCCATCAGGATTGAAAATGGGCGCGATCAGCACGACAATTTCATCCAGATAGGATGGATTATCGCTTAATGCCAAGTCCCTGGCCAACATCAAAGCCGCCTCCTTGCCCTCCACTTCACCGGCATGGATATTGGCCTGGATGTAGACAATCATTCGATCATCATAAACCAGATCCTGGGGGGAGGAAGGGACTGGATTTCCGATAATAAGAAGCGGGATCTTCCGTCCTTCGGCACTGATCCCTAGAGTCTCCACTCGGATTCTCAGACTCTGCTTTTGAAGCCCTTGGATAAATTCCATAACATCTGCATACAGCGAGGTTGCCTTGTACTCACTGGCCTCTGCCTTTGTGAGCGGTTTTTCTTGTTGCTCGGAAAAAGCAAGAACAGAGGAACAATAGGTCATGCCAATGGATATCACCAATAACAAAACGCAAATTTTCAAGCACTTGCTCATTTCTATCCTCCAGATATTTTCCTTCCAGAGCTGGATTCTAGCACAAATGTAAAAGAATTGAATATAAAAAATTGATATAAGATCTATTCTCGGCATGGTTATAAATTTTTATTACCAGGGCATGAGGCGTGAAATAGAGCCGGCGTTTTGGGCCGCCAAAACCGATCCCTTGGAAAGTCTACGCTACGAGTAATTTGGAGCTTGACCGGATTTTTGCTATATAGTACTTAACCTGAATTATTCATAAACATGATTTTTTTTAACAGGATTTGATGCTTGAATAATTCAGGATAACCTGGATAACTAATAATTTATCCAGATTAAATAGGTGTTTAATCGGAGGTGATCCATGGAGATTCCTGTTGAGGCTTGGTATAAGGCCATTTTTAGTCGTCGTTCCCGCCGCAAATTCAAACAAATTATGCTGCCTGAGGATAAACTAGAACGCCTTTTTTCTATCTGCCAAAACTTTCGACCTTTCCCCGAGGCTAGAGTTGTATTGGTCATGGAGCCTGGTGACGATGTTTATCGGGGTTTTATCGGTTCTTACGGTAAAATCGAAAATACTCCTGGCTATGTCGCTTTCATTGGCAACATGGATTCGCCAAGAGTTCAAGAAGCGGTGGGATACACAGGCGAAGGGATCATATTAGAGGCCACAGCCATGGGATTGGGCACATGCTGGGTGGGGGGATATTTTTATCCTGAAGCCGTTGTTCGTCAGATCTCGATCGAAAAGAATGAGCGGGTTCTGGCTGTAACACCGGTCGGAATCCCCCAAGATTCTTTTTCCTTCCAAGAAAAACTCATGACCGGATTCGGCAGAATGCACAAGAGAAAACCACTCCAAGATCTGGTGACAGGAACATCAAAACATGTATGGATGAAAACAGCCTTGGAAGCAGCCCGGTTAGCCCCCTCAGCAGTCAACCGGCAACCCTGGAGGTTTATCCTCGGCGACAACAATATTTCTATAATTCTCGATAGAGGCCGGGATACCTATAAGATCTCTCGGCGTTTGGATTGTGGTATCGCCATGCTTCATCTGGAACTGGGCGTCCGGCATTCGGGAGTAATCGGAAGTTGGACCTATCCTCCAGATAGCGTAGCCTGTTTTGTTGCGGATTCAGACAAATAGACTTTAAGAAATTTGTGCCACCGCATAGACGGCTTTATCGATATCTTCCAGTGTGTTGTAAAAATGGGGGGAGAAGCGGATATTGGAGCCCATGACGGCGCATCCGACATTGTATTTACGGTACAGGCTTTCTAAAACACTTGATGTATCGACACCAGGGATATGGAAAATGACGACGGCCCAGCTTCTCTGGTGTTTTTCAGGTGTGATAAATTGGGCATTGGGAATTCTTTTCTTCACTCCATCCCGGACGGCATCGGCTAATTTCCGTGCACGCGAGGATATCCGTAGCATACCAAGGGTATTATGAAACTGGATCGCTTCTTGCATGGCACCGAACCGGGCTACAGCCTGTTGTCCGAGCGTTTCAAACTTCTTAGCGCCGCTGTTGCGAGCCCCTTCCCATCCGACTCCGACGATACTGGGATACAGAGAATCTGACCGGTCACGCCGAACGTACAGAATCCCCATTTCTCTAGGTCCGCAAAACCACTTGTGGGAGCTGGCCGTGTAAAAATCACATCCGATCTCATGAAGAAATAAGGGATATGTCCCAAAGGTTTGCGCCCCGTCGACCAGGGTCAATATCCCTTTAGACCGAGCCAGTTGGCATAGCTCCCTTGCAGGAAGTCGTATTCCAGAAACATTCGAGACATGCGAGAAGCACAACGCTTTTGTCCGGGAGGTTATCGCCTGTTCAAAAGGCCTCATCAAGTCTTCAGAATCTTTAGGATTCTCTGGAGTCTGAACCCGGACAACGCGATAACCGTAACGCTCGGCACGAACATCCCAAGCAATGTTGGCTGTCGGATGATTTTGGTCCCAATAGACGACTTCATCCCCTTTCCCCAGTCGAAGGCCATTGATCACGATATTATTCCCCTCGCTCGTATTCCGGACCAGGGCAATTTCATCGGGCTCGGCATTGACGTACTTAGCGATCCCTTCACGGACATCTTCTTTTATGCCTGCAAATTTGGCGCGATTGGTGAACGACGGATCGCTGTCCACATCTTTTGTCAATTCGAACAGCTTTTTCTGTACACTCAGCGGCGATGGGCAGAGGTTTGCTGCGTTGAGCATAATCAGCCCTTCTCTGATCATAAATTGCCCTTTGACGAGCCCCCAGAACCTCTCATCGCCGGGCTCCTTTTCCCCCATTCTGCTCACAGCCTCTTGCAGCGATTCGGATTGGGAGATTTGTTGTTCGAGGGCAGCATAAGGAAGCAACATGCCGGCCGCAGCGCTTCGGAACATGCCTTTTAGGATGGTTCTCCTGCTGATGCTTCCATCAAGGTCGGTGAAATGCCGGATGGATTGTCGACTCATCTAATCCCTCCTTATTTGTCTGTTATTTCCAAACTTGGCTGAAAACACGCATGTAGTTTCCACCAAGAATCTTGCTGACATCATTGTCGCTGTACTCTCGTTTTTTGAGTTTCGCGACAAAATTCAAAACTTCGGCGTAGTTACTTAAACCCTCGACCATGCGCAGAGGCGAACGTATATTCGGCGTGACATATTTGTCGTACGCGCTTGTTACATCTTTGGTGGCGGGCGATCCCCAGGGATCGTACTCATGGTCCGGATAGGTCCCCAAGCTCATATCCGTCCCGACTCCGATATTATCGGTTGAGCCGAGCAACTGTGCAACGAAGTCGATATGCTCGATAAAATCGTCGACAGTCGGACGTTTTGTTTGGCCTGTTTTCATCACCATAGGACCCCAGGGAGACAGGCCAATGACGCCCTTTTTTTCGGCGCATGCTTTGATCTGTTCATCTGCGATATTGCGGGGATTCTCTGCGAGTGCTTTTGTGCAGGAGTGACTGAAAACCACAGGTTGCTGACTGTGTTCGATGATATCAAGACTCGAACGTTTCCCAAGGTGGGAACAGTCCAGTAAAAGCCCCACGCGATTACATTCTTCAACAACCAATTGTCCGAACGATGTCAGGCCATGGTCGGTCCGGTCCAGACATCCTCCGCAGATCCTGTTCGACAGGCTGTATGCCGGAATCAACATCCGAAGACCAAGTCGGTAGAATGCTGAGATACGGTGAATTTTATAGCCGATGAAGTCACCGCATTGGGAAACCAAAAGAAGGGTGGCTTTTTTATTGTTTTTTGCTTTTTTGATATCTTCGACTGTGTATGCAATGGACAAATCTGGATATTTCCGCGAGATGAGATGCCAGAACATCAGTTCTTCCAGAGCTTGATCCAGATCAGCATGAGGATCCCAGGCCGTAACAGCATAGGATGTCACTCCATACCGATGGGCATCCTGGAACTGTGCATCCGGCCAGATTTGCATACAGGAGTCGATAAAGATATAGGGATGATCCTTTTCCAGGATCGGGTGGAACCCCTTTTCGTTTAATGAATCAAAGCTTGTTGCGGTTTTTTGGGCAGAATATCCGGATAGGGCACTTGTGCCAATGGCAGCAGCCCCAGCCAGTTTTAAAAAATGTCTCCGTTTTAGTTTCATGATTTTTTCCCTCCGCTATTATCATAGAGAAACGCAGACGATTTTGGCTTCACGATCGCGATACTTTGCGTCAGCGATGATATCACCTTGCGAATCAGCGGTTACACTAATTTGAAATTAGCGTATCATGGTGTTGAACAGAAGCTTGAATGTGCCGTGGGTTTGACACCGATTCTGGGTTCGGAATCCAATCAGAACCACCTGGCCTTTGCCGCGTTTGACATTGACCATGGCTGGCATGTTGGCAAGGTGATCTTCTCCGATGAGCCACCCGCTTTGCAGGAGATCCTTATCTTTGTAGCGGACAACGGACTCGTACTGTTCGCTTTTCTGACTGGTGGTGATAGCGAATGCCTCACTGGAATAAAAAACAACGAATCCCTCTGAAGGCATCCCATATGCCAGCGGATGTGAGTTGTCAAACTTCACTTTGAGAGTGGAACCAGGACAGAAAAACTCTTTAGAACTGAGGTTTGCGATGACGCTGCGGACACCTAATCCGAATTTTTCGATTGCAAAGCTGCTTGCCTCACCGAGGGTGACCAGCATACCACCCTTTTCCACGAATTCCTTCAGTGCGGCTATACCTTCCTGGCCTATTCCACTCCGGTACTCGGGCGGAACAGCTGAAATATAGCGGCGGTACCGCGGAGGGATTTCGCCCATGATCATGCCTGGAGAATCCTGAGGCAGAATGATCGTGTCATACTTGGCGTTGAGGTTTCCTTTCTTGATCTCGGCATCCATCAGGGATGTGTAGGAGAAAGCGAACATTTCGAGGAGAAAACGGGTCCAGCCTTCGTCCATATTTCCTCCATAGTAACGCTGGTACATACCAACACGGGGCTTTTTCACCTCATGGATTCCTTTGTCGATCTTGTTTTTTAAAGCTACAAAATCGACACCGGTTTGACCGGCAACATCCTTGAGAACAGCCTCAGGTCCTTTGTGAACGATGAAATCCCCTTGGCGCAGGTCGAACCCCGGCTTGTCGATTCTATGAACAGCTATGCCCTTATCAAGAAGGAGATTCACGGCCTTGAAGCTAGCGTTCAGTCGACCATCGAGCATATAACCCGCTCCCCCAGTCTCAATTCTTCCAGAAACTTGGATTTGACCGGTGAGTATCTGGAAATCTCCTTTTGCCCCCTCATCGATCGGATCGACATTAACTCCCATGAATTCGTTCATGGTGTGCGTAGCCAGGTCATAGGGTCGAAGCGGGGTCTCATCATCCTCCATGGTCCACTCGTTTTCAGGGTAAAAGGTTCGTCCGAGCAAATTCCTGATCAAACCCATTTTGGGCTGAGCCAGAGTGATAACAAAAGAACCTTCTGGATAAATCGCGTTTCCTATTCGAAATTCCCTATTGGCCTGTTTGATCTCAATCCCAGATAATAGCAGTGTGTTGATCATCTTGATCACGGTCAGTGGATCATGCTGGTTTATCGGAACGACATAAGCCTTGGTCTTGCCTCGAGCACCGCGCTCTGTCTGCCGTTTGGCTTTGAGATAGGCATTCCATAGCACGGTCTCCTTGTTTCGAGCCGCAAGGTCCAGCAAAGCCCAGGCCGATATTTTCTTTTGTTCGACGATATCCCGGAGTCGCCACCATCCACCCGGCCAGGGACTCGGGAAAGTTGTTTGAGCTTCATATTTCGGGAATTGTCTCGACCCTCCGCTAAGTTGTTCGGGATGGATGTACAGCGGGGAGGCCAGTTGAGCACTGGCCGACTCGGTGAGCATGCCGGCGATGTTGTGGAAGGGCGTAATCCAGTGCCACCCGAAATGGCCCCATCCCGGGAACTGGGCAGCGTTGAGGATACCGGTTTTGCCGTTTTCTTCCAGTTTGTAAGCGATATGAGCACCGTACCAGCTG
>Ga0209979_1002599_pt1 | contig 17037 bp, 15 predicted proteins | sample AnhtaG_FD_183114 | JGI IMG/M metagenome (GOLD analysis project Ga0209979, IMG submission 183114) | Deep subsurface microbial communities from Anholt, Denmark to uncover new lineages of life (NeLLi) - Anholt_01485 metaG (SPAdes) (version 2) | ecosystem: Environmental > Aquatic > Marine > Oceanic...
CTCAAATCGTCGCTCCATCGTTCGGCCTTTCCATGGGGACTATTCCCCTGGAAAGTTAATCGTATAAACGACTTATAAATCTTTAATAATGTTAGACAGTAAAACTACCCAAGGAGCTATATAATTTCAATGCGGACTTTTTCTGAATGCCTGACCTGTTGTACTACTATGCGATTGAGTATTCTCAAGAAGAGCACTGTTGGAACAGCCACATCTACCATTTCAAATATCATTTAAGAACCTCAACAGCAAAATATCGGTGTGCACTTCATTATGTGATCTGAAACATCAAATGCATTGAGTGTTTCACTACCTTTACTCCGATCACATTTCGAGGAAGAAATTGAACGCCAAGCCTACATTAAAGAATACGAACTCTCCAAGATTTAAACTTCTTAAGATATTTCATGATTCGCGATACTAATGCGTATTTCTAATTACTTAACTGGCGCCAGAGCAGCGCGCGCAGGGTGTTACTGATTTGATTAAATGGCACCACAACAGTTTCCGGTTTACCTAAAGTCCCTTTAACTTCTAACGAGGAAACGCCGGTTTGAAGGGAAGCCATAAGTCGGTCCAGAGCTTCCATACCGGGCAAACGGGTGTCCTTCAGCGGCCTAACAGAACCTATAACATAACCGTTGACAGGGCTTATTTTTCCCTGTGTGATATCTTGGACAGTCCCCATTCCACGGATTTCAATCCCGCGATTAAAATATGTGAAGCTTGGAATTCTGACTGTGGAGCCTTCGAATCGAATCCTTATTTGCCCCTGTCCCATTGGCTGAGTCTGGCCAAGTCCTACATTCAGAGCGTCATACAGAGTTTTAACAATTACAGTGCTTGCGAGATCTGATTCACTCAACCGAACGTCAGCTTCGCCTGTCAAACCATGAAGGTCCGAAAAAACTATTAACATACCCTCTCCTGTTAGTCGACCAGGTGTCGGTTTTTGGTGAGGTTGGAAAAGACCTATTAGCTGGTCGAGTTCAAGGTGTGAAAAGTCAGTATGAACATATGACAAGAGTCCTTTACTATGTCGCTTTATACTTCCCCTGGACTTCAAGACTCCGTTCATGATTTCAAGTTCCGAACGGTCAATAAGTAGCCTTTCTTTTCCTAAATATCCCGATATCTGAAAGCCACCAAGTTGTGCATTTCGAAAATTTCCTTCTGAAATACTGGCACGAATCTCAATCCCTAGAGGCTCCAGAGATTGCTTGCCATCAGCCCGCGCGATAGTTAAGATGCCGGAAGATCTACCAGAGAGACCCTTAAGTTCTGCTCGCAAATCGGCAAGTGATCCAATATCTAAGTTATGCCATTTGACGTCTGCGCTGCTTGTAAGCCAATCGTCCAGGGGAATTCTCGCTGCTGCGCCAACAGAGCCACCAAGAGCTTCTATTTTTATTTCATTTATGTCGATCGTACGCTCTTCAACAGCAATCTCAGCTGAAACATCTCCGAAATTTTTATTATTGAGTTCGATGACAGCTGTAATATACCCTTTGCCCTTCGCTGTCCGTCGCAAAAGATCCAGAGTTGCGTTTCCTTTACTGTTTGTCACGAAGGTCATGCCATGATCAGGCAAATCTAAAGGCCACTGCCGTGCTTCCATTTCAACGGACACATACTGAGGTCGATCAAGTTCGAACCGTGCGCTAGCTGAGACCAGACCCTGGTTGCGTTTGAGGCTAATTTGGTCAAACATCGCAGCGCCATGCCGAATGCAAACATCTCCTCCGGCATTTTCTGCCTCAATGGTACCCAAAACCATGTCTTTGACGTTCCAACTGCCAGATAAAGTCACTTCATTCATATCAAGCAATGGAAGCTCAGCCTCCAGCTTAACTGCCATCACTCCCTGTGACTTTAGAGGCAGACCAAGTAACTGGACCATTGGCGCTAGCGACACCTCAGTCGCATCTAGGGTCAGCTTTCCGGTGGATTGATATAACTCATACTTACCGCTAATGTTCCATTTACCACCAAAAAGTTCAAAATGATCCGTATCATATTTAATTCGTTTTGTGTCAATTTGCGCTTGCCAAGGTATCTTTATGGTCGAAATTACATTCCTGTTGAGTGTAATGTTCTCTCCTAAGAGTTCAGATCTCAATTGGAGGCTCATTGGCCATACTGTCCCCTCAATAGCAGCTTCACATTGCAGCTTTCCAGAAATGCCGGCAAGGTTATTTCCGTCAGCAGGTGGCGGGTGAACCATCCATGATGCTTTAGCGTGCGCGTCGCAAAGCTTAGAAGAAGATAGAGCTACTTTCCCTGCAGCCTCGATTTTAAGGTCCTTCTTGGCTAACTTGAACTCTTTCACTGTTACATCTTGCTTGTTCCCGCTGGCAACTAGTCTCAGATCGATCGGCAAATCCTGCCGCTCACTTGTCTTCCAGTCTTCAGCCTCAATTGAAATCGCCCAAGTAAACTTATCCGCCCAGAATTCACCTTCCGCTTTCAAATCCTCCGCATTGGAGGAATCAAAACTTAAAAGTCGTACGTTAGGCCAGTCGGCGGCTATCTCAGCTCTGACGTCTTCAAAAGTTATATCCGTGCCTTTCCTTTGCCATGATAGATGAGGAACAGAGACCTGCCAATTCGATTTTGATGGCGTACTGCCTGACCCAAGTATTGTCAGCTCATTGTGCCAGTTCCCCCATGGAGTATCACCCTGAGATAATACAGAAATACTAATCTCTTTTCTACCCATTAGCGGCCAGCTTATAAATCCGTCCCATGTTCCCTCATTGTAAATACTTCGTTCGGTGATTTCACCAGCCCATGAGCCGCGGAGAGTCCCTTCTCCCCTCTTCCAGTCCCATTTACCGGTGAGGTTTCCAGAAATACCATCAGCTTTGAAAAGGAGGTGATCGACCTGTAACTCTTTTCTATTTAATAGTGCTGAACCGCCTGCTATCTTGATCTCCTGGATAGGGAACTCAAATCCCCCGACTAGTAGCTCTTCGAAGCTAATGATAAATCCCGTTGAGGACATATCTATTCCAAGGATTCCTTTTGTTTGTGTACTGCCATAATGAAGCTGCTTGAGCTGCAACTTGCCGATAAGTCCACTTTCATGTTTATGTCCGCGCCATCTTCCGCCCACACTTAAAGCTTTTGGGCTGTTCACAATCAGATTCTTGAATAGGTCGTTGACGTCTTCGATATTAAACTCAATATCATGTGCCCAAGTATTGCCAGCGTCTACTTTTCCGGATACTGTAACCTGTGAAGGAATGGTCATTTCGAAATCCCAGATTGGCTGGTCCTGGCTACAGCCGTAAAAGAAAATTGGGCCTAAGTTCTCAATGTGGCCACTGCGATCAGCTATTACTGACAAGCCATTCACAATGTCCAATTGCGGCAATCTTACCTTATTTTGCTTATTCCTACCTGCAACAAATTGCTGAAACCTATAAGCAAATTCCTGGATATTCCAGTAACCAGTTTCATCCTCTCTGAAGTTAATTATCGGATTTTCGATTTTTAGGGAGTGAAGTGTCAAAGATCTTCGAAACAGAGCTAATGGAAGTGTAGTATGGGAAATGCTCGTTTCCGGGATTAGTAAGAATGGACGGTCTTCCATTGGAAGACTAAGGGCAAAATCCTTTATAGTAGTTTTTCCCCACCAGCCTGTTCGGAGTGAACTTGCGGTAACTTTGATACCAAGTTCTTTCTGAATAGTTTGGATGACTAACCCCTGTGGTAAATCCGTCCATAGAATTACCTGGATAGTAACTGCGGCAACTACCAGAAGAACAAACAGAATGAATAAAATCTTAAGTATTCGACTTCGCATAAGCTTACCGACCTATTTGGTCTGCATTTCTCCTGAAAGACCAGAACCGCGACAGAACTCATATCTTTGACGTTTAATGTAATTCGTGATCTACAGGCGGTATGGTACCAATAGTACGCGGGCCGAAGCCCAGAATCCACCAATCTTCGCGGTAGGTCTTTCCTATGACTGGTCCTGAACTAGCCACCACATCACCGCTATCTGCCAAATAGGCAATGTAAGCAACACTGGCAAATCCGACTTGCCTGACTTCTTTAGTAATTGCAATTTCCGGCGTGATCACGGTTGCTACCTGAGTAGGAGAAGCAGTACCTGATGGTGCTGTAATAGCAGGTATTCCAAATAGAGATTCATACCGGTCTATACCTACACCCGCACTGCGTACTTCTACAATGACTTCAGAATCTTCTCTCTTGGCAGAAATTCTTACTCCCGAGTGGAGCAATTTAGCTCGGAATTCAGCCAAAACAAAGTCTTTCTCCATGGGAGCAAAATGAGTTTCATCCAGAAAAATTTTGCGACCATGGATTGCTTCAAATGACAAGAGCTCCACAGCTTTTACTGCTGCTTGCGATAGTAAGAATTGCTCTGTTGCGGTCCTCGAAGGATCTGTTATCCGAAGGTTTGCGCAACCACTGCCGACTGCCAGCCAAATGGAAAGCAGCCAGGCAGTCCTAAATGCTTTGCCGTGCGATTTCAACAGCCGTAGCAGGAAGTTTCTTTTTCTTGAACCCATTCAAGTCGACGTCCTTGTAACCAAACTGAACTTTGTTTTATTTGCTGCTGATTTCAATTTCATTACATATAATATATGAAACATATGCACCATACTGCACCCAAATATACAAGGCTTGCTAAAAGAAATCAATGACAATTAGCCGTGAAGCGGTATCAAAGATGGTAAATAAGCCTTGAACTGGACTCAGATTTACTGTAATGATTGTATCGATAATCAGGTCTATCTTCAGCTATTTGCAATATCAGTAATTCTCTTAGACAGCTGGCATCTTACAAGTCAGTAAAGGATTGCTCGATGAGGACGCTATCATATCACTGCAGCGTAAGCCAGAGAGAAAAAGCGAGCAGGATTGATCTGGGTCAAATAATCTGGGACTTAGCATTTTACGGTTGACTAATGGAAAAAAGGCCCTTAGTCTTTCCTGTGTTTAAGCAACGACGACCAAGCTTAAATGTCTGATACTTGCAATGTTTGCCTTGTCAGAGCCAGGACAGGTCACAAAAATCCAAAGGCAATGCCCGGATGCTTTAACTGCTAGATTTTATGAGGTTGTACATGACATCATTTATCCGATTTCGGTTTTCACACGTACCATTGTTAATCGGTGCGTTGTTTTGTCTACTGGTGACAAGACCGCACATCGTGTTTGCCCAGGATGCTACGGAGCCAACCAAGGCGACACTCGATATTCTCAAGCCGCAGGACGCCCAGACACTTCGCGATGCGGCCAAAGCGGAAATCCAGCAGATTCCTGCGGGTGCCATGCCGGAGAGCCCCGAAGCTCTATTGAAATCGGCACTTGAACGCCGCTTGGCATTGCTCGACGAGGTGCAGACGCTTCGCGATTCAGAAAAGCACTGGACACAACTTGAGTCCGAGTTGCCAGATCGCAGGCGTGCTGCTGATGAGAGATTAAAGCAACTCACCAGTGCTGTTGTGACTGAAGCCCCGGCAAAGCTGGATCAGGCCACTTACAAGGCGTTCGAGCAAACCCTGAGTACAGCGCAAAGTGATCTTTCAGCCCGGAGTTCGGCCCAGAGTGAGCAACAACGCCGAGTCGAGGTTGAATTGCCCAAATTGACTCAGAAGGCTCAACAGCGAGGCGAGGAAGCCATTAAGCGACGAAATCGTCTGGCGTCATTGACCTCTGGGGCTGCCAATACGGTTGAGCGGCGCACGCTTGATATCCAGATTGAGAATACAGGCTTCGACTTGGTGGTGGCGCAGCAAATAGAGACGCAGCTCAAGGCAGAACTATCACTGGCACCAGAATTTGAAAAGGTGCTTTCCCTGGAACATGATCTTGCTGAAAAGAGGGTCGTGCAATTACAGCAGCAGTTTGCAATCTACAGTCAAGCCTTTGGTGAAACTCTCGCGAGGGAAACACAGCAGGCGGATGCTGAGTTGGCGACTAAGGAACAGGCCGTACAACAGGCCAAGACACCGGTGGAGCGATTTGTCGCGGACTGGGAATCCCAGATTGCCCGTTTAACCAAAGGCCGACGCGATGTTGAGGCGCAGCTGATCAACGTTAAGAAAGATGTGGCTGAGCAAGAAAATCGGCTGTCTGCTGAAGTGGACGAGGCAGGTACGCTCATGGATCTCATCAAGAGATCTGGTTCTTCCGGTGTGGTGGGTGAGCGTCTCACACTGACCTTGCAGCAACTGCGCCAGCGACGAAAGCTCCTGGACTGTGCGATAGACGCCGGCCTGATTCGTGGACTCAACGAGCACCGATCTCGTCGATTTGCGATTGAGGACAGTTTGCTCGGACTCAATGAACAATTCGCGGCCAAACGTGATGCGGTCGCTACCACGTTGACGGAGCCGGAACTCGGCCTATTTCTGACGCAAACAAATACTCTGCTCGACACCTATCGGACCGTGGCCCGCGATGAAAAAAGTGTGCTCACCGAGTTGATTTCACTCGGCACACGGATGCAGGCGGTCACGATCAAGCGACTTGAAACCATGAACGACCTCCAGCGATTCATTCGCGCTCGTGCATTCTGGCTGCGCGATGGAAAGCCGCTCGAACCCGCCACATTCAATCGACTGCCTGCCGAGATTCAGGCCTTGGGTGAGTGGATCTCCAACATGAATTCCGGGCCCGTACGGGCACGTTTGGCTACCGCGATGTCAAGTCCGTTGACCCTGGTGTTTGCGTTGTTGTTGTTTCCCATTTTACCTGGGGTGTTGTATGTTGCACGCCAATGGGTGCGAGGCATGACACGCGCGATCAACGATCGGGTGGTGGCTCAAGGCAGACAACTCCGATTGATGGTACTTGTGATGTTGACAGGCATTACCAGTGCCGCCCTGGTGCCAGTCTATTTCCTGGTGGGTGCAAAACTGATCAAGGCGGCCGGTCTGCCGGCCGTGATTGGCCCGGTGGTCTCGACCCTGTTTTTGCACCTGGCGTTGTTCCTTTTTCTTTGGTTTCTAAGCCGGTCGTTCTTTGCCAAGCGGAGCATTGCGCAGGTTCAATTCGGAATGCCCGCAAGCGCAGCCAATGCTTTTCATGCGGCCATAAACTGGGTACTGTTTGGTTATATCCTGTGGTTGATGCTCTGGTGGATATTGCTGCGGCCACCGTTTGAGTTTGAAGTCTTGCCGCGTATTTTCTACACCCTCTTTTTGGTGACCTCTGCCATTGGGATCGTGTCTTTGGTGCGAATCAAGTCACCCTATGTTCAGCACGCACTCGGGTTCATGCCGGAAAGCATGGTGGCTCGGCAATGGCGTGTGATCTCTGGCCTGGTGACCACCCTGGCCGCGGCCATCATCCTGCTCGACGTTACGGGCTACCGCTATGCGTCGCATGCGATCATGACGAGCATGGCTGCATCGATGCCGGTGTTGATTGTGCTACCGCCTGTGTATCGGCAAGTGATCAGTGCCATACAGGTGGTTTCACGCAGGTTGCGTCCGGTGGTGTCAGAGCTTACGGGAGAAGAGGGTGAGCCTCCGTTGGACATAGCCAACCGGACACAGCGATCCCTTCGTTTGCTATTTATCGTGGTCGGGGCGGTGCTGCTGGCCAGATTCTGGGGGTTTGATGAACAGGTACTGCGAACACTTGACGAGATACGGCTCTATACGGTGCGGGGTACTGGCGATGAACCTGAATTTGTGACGGCCGCAGACATGGTGCGCAGTGTGTTGATCTTTATCGTGACCTTCTGGACTCTACGGGTCTTGCCAGGTCTGTACGAGGTGGCCCTGTTTCCACGCATTCGGATGGATGAAGGTGCGAAATATGCGACCCTGACCATCTCCCGTTATTCGGTGTTTGTGTTGGGCATCTTCTTCGCCCTCTCAGAGGTGCATCTGGACCTGGGCCGGTTGGGCTGGTTGATGGCCGCCGTGGGTGTGGGTTTGGGGTTTGGCCTGCAGGCGATTGTGGCAAATTTTGTGAGCGGGATCATCCTTCTCATCGAGCGTCCTGTGCGCCCCGGTGATATTGTGACCATCGGTACCATGTCCGGCAAGGTGCATCGTATCAATATTCGTGCGACCACGATTGTGAATTTTGACAGGCAAGAGGTCATTGTGCCGAACAAAGATCTCATCACAACGAATGTGACCAACTGGACCCGAAGCGATACGATCAATAGGTTGGTGATCTCGATTGGCGTGGCCTACGGCAGCGACGTGGATGCAGTCAGTGCCATCCTGCTGCGTATTGCCACTGAACAGCCCGAGGTCCTGGCTGACCCGGCCCCGTCGGTTATTTTCATGGCCCATGGAGAGAGTTCGCTCGATTTCAACCTGCGTATGTTTCTGCCCACCCCGGGCGAACTCATGGTTTTGCGCAATCGGCTCAACACCTTGATCAACAAGGAATTCGCTGCCGCCGGCATAGAAATTCCGTTTCCTCAGCGCGATCTGCACATTCGTTCCAGCAGTGTGCCTCTGACCTCAATGGGTACGACTGAAAATAAAAAAAAGGGGATATCCACTTAACACTTGTATCCTGAAAGGAGACCATGACAATGCGTGTCTATCTCTTGTTATGTCTGACGCTCTGGACGGTTCAGACATCGGCGGAGACGTTGCGGGTCGGTGTCAAGCCGGTGCCGCCCTTTGCCATGCTGGATGGGGAGGGAGGCTGGACAGGTATTTCAGTGGAGCTGCGGCAGCGCATCGCTGAGCAACTCGGTTGGCAGACCGAATGGGTGGTCATGGATAGCCCCAAAGCCCAAATAGAAGGTCTGGCAGCGGACCGTATCGATGTGGCCTTAGGGGCCCTGTCCATGACGCCAGAGCGGGAAGCGGTTACTCATCTCCAAGTGTGCTTCCCAATGCAGCAATTCTTACGGGATTGTTGTTTGCCGGTTTAACGACTGTAGCCTTTACAACTCGAAAAGACTTTTCTTTCCTTAGAGGAGTACTGACAATCGGCGGATTCATTGCCCTCGGGCTGATAGTCTGTGGAACTGTTTTTGGATTCGGTTTGGGTCTTCTCTTCTCCGTGGTTATGGTGGGATTAGCCAGTGCCGCAATCCTTTACGATACCTCTAAGCTCATTCATCACTATTCAACGGACCGGTATGTTGCCGCTTCGTTAGAACTTTTTGCGTCGGTGGCGTTTCTGTTCTGGTATGTATTGAGGATCATGATGAGTCTGTCTCGTAGATAACAATATGTGGCGTAAAAGCTAAATCTGTCCCTTAAGTTTCTCAGACCAGTCCCATTAACTTTTCGACACGGTTATCCGCCGTTAAAAATATCATTACAAAATCACGGCAACTTTGAGGTAAGGAAGCTGCTGTGGAAAGATTCAGCTGAAAAGTGCGCAAGAGTTTATGAAGAAGTGCTGCCTACAAAGTCTTTAATCCCAATCCAAGCGGAAGAAAAGTTAGCCCAAGCTGAAGAAAAGGTGAAGATTGAGTCTGCAGCCAGAGCAAAGGCAGAAGAAAGCCTTAATGCTAAAAGCGAAGAACAACAAAGAGTCGAGGCTCAGGTTAAAGAGGCGATAGGGAAGACTTTCTCAAGCTCAAGAAAAAGATCATGCAACAGATAAAGGAAAGATTCGATGAAGAGGGCATTGAGATCCCGTTCCCACATCGGACGCTATACACCGGCTCAGCCACAGAGCCTTTCCCAATTCGAATCGTAAAAGAACAGCAGGAAGACAAGGCAAAATCGACTTAAAAAATCGATCAGCTAACCTACCGATCGCTCAAGCTACTTTTGTTCATTTGACCGAGTTTTGCTGCTACCCCTCTTATTACGTTTGCGAGGTTCTACCGAAAGCAATTCCCTTGGGTGATAAAAGACAACCACCCTGTCATTTGGTATTTCAAAGCCTTTGCTTTTGAGAACCAATCTTATTCGCGGTATTGTTTCCTGCTCTATTACCCACTGCTGCTGAGGCCAAATGGCCAGAGATACGCGAGCAAAATACTCGTCAGTTGAAAGAGAAATAGTTTCGGCTGTCTTCTGTGTTGAAATGATGACTTCCTCAAACTGACTATTGATTTCTTCAACGATTTGCAATAAGTGAGGCTTTATCTGTTCGGCAGCTTCTCGACTTGCTGTTGCTACATCGATATTGACGTGTTGAGCACCTTTGGTATAGTTTCCAACTGTGGCAATATTACGGTTTGGAATGACTACTTTTTGTCCTAGATAGTTTCGCAGTCTGGTCATCCTGAGCCCCAACTCCTGTACAATTCCAACATGTGGTGGAATTTCAACCATATCCCCAACGTTGAACTGCTCCTCAAAAACTATGAAGAATCCTGTGACCATATCTTGCACCAGGCCCTGGGATCCAAAGCCAATTGCCAAGCCTACTACTGACAAAGAAGCCAGGTAGGCCGTATAGTTTACACCCAGTTCGTTCAGAATAAAACCGATAGTGACAAGATATACGATATATTTTGACCAGTTGATCAACAACGAATACATTGTCATTGTACGACTTTTATGATTACGGTAAATAAACTTTAACGGCCCACGGTCGCAGTAAATGACAAAATGGATTATCGTCCGAAATAACAGCAGTAATATCCGGCAGCTAACAACGATCACGAATATCACTGCTATCCGCTTAAGTTTGGATGTTAAGGATTGTGGGGATAAGTAGTAGAGCCAGTGCTCATAGTCAGCGGCGCTTCGCACCTTCGTAAATTTTAAAGATTGTGTCAGATCTCCCCCTGAGAGCGTGAGCTCACTTGCAGTTAATTCAAACTGATAGCTGATTTCTGAAGTATTTGTTTTGAGCCTGATTGTATTAGCTTCCAGCACATACTGGCCTTTTTGATTGCCGAGCTTGAAATCTCCCTCTTCGGTCAGCATCAACACAAGCTTCCCATGTCCCATAACACAGGCCCACTCACCCATAAGAGAAGAACGGAAAGCATCCTGTTTTTCTAAGCTGACTATGCCCTGAGTTTGTTGCTGAGCACAGCAATGATGGAAATAGCCATCGACGTGCAAAATGCCAATCACTACGATAAAAGTGACCCAATTCAGGAAAAACAAACGGATCAATTGTTGAAAAGCTTTGTAATATTGAAAAAACTTCATTCTCTGTTCCTAAGTTGACGGATTACTGAGTTATCCATTTAAACCGGATATTCGTCTTCCGGATATTTCCCTGGTTTATCCCCCCACAGGAAGCGTCAGAACCGGAGCGGTCGATTTTATCTCACCAGCCTGCAATGCAAAAAGCTGCATCAGCAGTGAAAAGGTCGATTTTGATGTCAGGTCACTGTCGTCGATGTAAAACCACCTGCCATAGTAATTCACTGTCACGTATGCGTTTTTAGGCCTTTGCTCAGACCAATGGATGTTCATTATCTCTCCGGTGACTTGGCGCCAGTCAAAGCGATTGCCCTGCTCATCCTTAGTTACAGTCACACGACCTTTATTTTCGTCCTCCGAGGGCACTTCGACGCTCTGCGATATGTAAAACAAACTGCCTATCAAGGAGCGTGACCGAGTGACTATACTGGTTTCATCAGCGGCCCGAACATTATTAATTAAATGGAAATTGCTCCGCCCATGCTCCAAACCGAGCAGGTCATAGAGTTGTATGGCCTCGCTTGATTGCAAAGCTTTATCAGAGATATGAATCTTGACAATTGGATTATTTGGATCACCTGAAGGTTCCTGATAAATATCCAGTGCACCTTGTAGCTGTAATTGCCGCAGGCATCTTGCGACCTCTTGGAATCTTTCGTATTTTGGCACATAATCGGGCGTCGGGCCGGATGCACTCGGGGCGTTGGGGACTCCGTTGACACTCTGCAGACAGACGCGAGAGATCCTCTCGACAGACCACCCCGAGTAGTAGAGCAAAATAATCGTGTTCAAATCAATCGGAGACATTAATTGTCTCACAAAATCCTCCCCCTGAAGAGGTGTATATGAAACGGTTGGCTGCTCGGAGAAGCTGATTCCGGCTCCAAGATCGTATGCTTTACTTTCCGACTCGGGTAATGAGACAGTACCGGTTGCGGAGGCCGTGAAGTCAAAAGTCGTAGCCACACTGCTCACTTCCAGGAAATATGGTGTATCCCGATATCGAAGCCGCACGAGATTAAGTAAAAGTTGTTCGTTATTGGTTTGCTGGATAACCATATTGTAGCTAGTGCCGTTTCCAATAAATAAGTTTAACTTTTTGATTCGCTTTCGGCGAAGCTATTGAAATAGATTCCTCCGCTTCGGCACGACAAAGCCGTGCCTTCGGTCGGAATGACAGTACATATAGAATGTTACACTAACTTTTTAGAAACGGCACTAGCTCGCCCGGTTCTGACCGAGGCCGGTCCGGTAGAGTGACAACCGGCCAATATAGCAATAGACATCGCTGATAAACAGAAGATTGAACCTCGCACTTGTAGTTTCCTTACAGATTCTAAGAACTTCAACTCGTTTATGATGCTAATTGATATAAAACTTCTGAGTATCTCATATCACTCTCCAAGATATTTCTGGAGAATGCCTTGCCATTCCGGCTGACTGATTCTTTGAACTAAAACACGATTAATGCGTTCTCTAAGCTCACTGCCTTGCGGTAATCCAATTGCGTAATATTGTCGTTCAAAGGTTTGGGGTAATACTCGCAGCGTTCCATTCAGATCATTGCTGATAAGATACCGAAGTACAGGAGCATCATATACCATTGCATCCAGTTTGCCGGCTTCGACCGCCTTCAGACCTTCAATTGCAGAATCAAGCCTGTCGAATGTGATTCTCTGACTTGTCAAATATGCATCACTTGTAGAGCCTCGAACGGAAGCAACGCGGACTTTCGGCAGATCTTTGGGACCTCGGACTTTCAGCTCCAGTTGAGTCACCGTTAAAGATGAAGCAATGGCCGCAGTGAAACTGGAGATAATTATAACACTTGTAAACATCCATACTATTGCGACCAGCCTGCCGCCTAATGTCTTTGGCGATTTGTCCCCATAGCCAACAGTAGTCATCGTTACTGCTGACCACCAGAATCCGGCCCCGAGCCCCCCAGGCAATTTCGCTCCAAACTCTTCGACATTGTTCTTATGCTCGAAAAACCAGACCAGGAGCCCAGCAATAAACAGGACTATTGCCAGAGCAAGCAGCACCTTTAAGAAAGTAAAGGATAGGAATCTTTCCATCACAGCTAACCATCCCGCCTTGTTCTTACTCGATACAGCTATACCCAGCCCAGAAGTGTGAAAAGGATGTGTGAAGTCCATAGTCAACTCACGTTTGGCAGTGATAGTTAACGCAGCCGTTGCGACATCAATCGAGCCTTTTTCAAGGCTATCAAGCATCTCTTCAAGGCTAAGCTCTCGAAATTCATATTCGAGGTCTAAATCGCTCGCTACCATTGTCCAGAGCTCAATACTGATACCACTCCAGCTTCCACTTGTATCTTTTATGGCAAAGGGAGGTACGTGTTTGGTCCCTACGATTAATTTGGTTTTAGCCGATTCAGAGGACTGTGATTGGCCATTTGAAATGGCTAAGGTCAAGCTCAATATAAGGGCCGTTGTAATTAGTCTGCATATTTGTTTTGCAAACATCTTACCTCGCATACTATATTTATTATTCATATAATAGCAATTGTATGCTTCAAAGCCTAAATTTGTCAATAAAGCTTTGATTTTTTATGATGCTACCATTACCAACTCAATAGCGGCGGGCATTGCCCCGATTTTATGTGGTAAGTTTGCAGACTTCTTTGTAAATCGGCAATTAGACTGGGTACTTAATTATAAAGGCCCCCATGGGAGAATTCTGTCTACCCACTTTAAATCTGCAGCAGTGGGATTTTTTTTAATTGCGTTTATAATTGGATTATATTCAAATAATCGATTATCTTTGATAAAAGAAATCTGGGAAGTTGAAGGAAAAGTTATCTTTAATGAGCGCTAATTACAGAGTTTAGAATTCAGGTTAGAGCACATTCTTCCGTAGAGGGCCTGCGGCAAATGGTCAGCTTTCCGTTTACCGTAGATAGGGACTTAACGATAAAAGTAAAAGCCTATATTTTAACTTTCGCACTTTTTGGATTGTTAAATTGGGAGATTATGAGTGTATGAGACATTTCTCGACAATCTGATTATTTACTTAATGTTTGAACAATTTTTAGAATATGCATAGAATACCAAATTATTCGTTAATCCTTATTTTGCAAAGGATTCATCTAATAAAAAGTACGAAATTCAACAATAACATAATAGACAATAACCAGGAAAAAGGAGTTTGATTATGAAAAAGGTCAAGGTGATTGTAATAATTGTAATATCTGTACTGGCGTTTATTATCTTTCTTCAGAATACTGAATCTGTAGAAACCAAAATTCTTTTTATGAATGTGGCTATGCCCAGGGCTATACTTTTGATTTCTACGTTTCTTGTCGGTTTTGTTGCGGGTACAATCACCACCAGTATGCTTTTAAGAAAATCCGAAAAGAAAAAGAACGTAAACCAAGACAGTTAAAGCCTAAGATAAAAAACTAGAGGTTTCCTTCTATAGATACCCCCAGAAAAGATAGGAGATTGACAAAGATGAAAAAAGATAAAAGCAAATTTAAAGTTTTCAAGAAACGCTCGAGTAAGGCGGGTTTGCCCCCCGGAACGCTGGTTTATGTTGGTGAGAAAAAAGTTGAAAGCATTCGGATTACCTTCATCGACTATGATGAGCAGAGTTTTCAGGAAAAACAGGTTACAAACATCGAAGATTGTCTAAAACTCAAAGACACTTCTACTGTCAGTTGGATAAACATCGACGGCCTCCACGACATTGAATTACTTGAGAAACTTGGTAAAGGATTTGAGCTGCATCCGCTTATCCTTGAAGATATTCTCAGCACGAGCCAGCGACCAAAGTTCGAAGATTATGAAAAACACTTTTTTATTGTACTCAAGATGCTTAGCTTAAAAGAAGAGAACCAAGCAATCGAAACCGAGCAGGTTAGCCTGATATTAGGACCTAATTATGTCATTTCCTTTCAGGAACGCATCGGTGATGTCTTCAAGCCTATAAGAGAGAGAATAAGAAACGCGAAAGGACGTATCCGAAAAATGGGACCCGATTACCTTTGCTATTCACTGTTAGATGCAATAGTTGATAATTATTTTGTCATCCTGGAAAGATTCGGCGAGAAGATTGAGTCTATGGAAGAAGAGGTTGTTGGCGACCCGACGGAACGAACAGTCCAGCAGATTCACTCACTTAAGAGGGAAATGATATTAATGCGCAAATCTATTTGGCCTTTAAGAGAGCTAATAGGAGGATTACAAAAGAGTGAATCTTCGCTTATTAACGAAACCACAGACATATATCTGCGGGATGTCTATGACCATACGATACAAATTATTGATACCATAGAAAGCTTTCGTGATATGGTTTCGGGGTTGCTTGATATCTATCTATCCAGTCTTAGCAATAAAATGAACGCCGTTATGAAGGTTTTGACGATTATTGCCACCATATTTATTCCGTTGACCTTCGTGGCGGGAATTTACGGAATGAATTTCGAATACATGCCGGAACTCAAAGTGCGTTGGGCCTACGGTGCCGTCTGGCTGGTTATGATTACGATTGCAGTTATTATGCTGTCTTATTTTAGAAGAAAGAAATGGCTATAGAATTCGTTATGATTTTTTAAAGTAGGTGGAAACTAACAGCAGAATTCTGATTCTTTTCAGCCGTTTTAACATGAAGAAAAGGCCGTTGAAGGTGCTAAAGTAATGATAAGGATGACACTGGTCAGACATGGCGAAAGTATATGGAACAAAGAGAACCGGTTTACCGGCTGGACAGATGTTGATCTATCTGGAGACGGAATCCTTGAGGCCACGAAGGCCGGTCTAATCCTTAAAGAAAAGAGCTTCACATTTGACGTTGTATTCACCTCGGTATTGAAGAGGGCTATCAGAACATTATGGATTATCCTCGATAAGATGGATGTGATGTGGATTCCGGTAGTGAATTCTTGGCGTTTAAATGAGCGTCATTATGGAGCCCTACAGGTCTTAATAAGAGTGAAATGGCTCAAAAATACGGCGAAAAACAGATTCACATTTGGAGAAGGAGCTATGACATAAAGCCTCCAGCTTTGCGGAGAAGCGATCCCCGATATCCGAGAAATGATGCAAAATATAAAGATTTGAACGAGAAAGATATACCGCTAACTGAATGTTTGAAGGATACAGTTGAGAGATTCTTACCCTTCTGGCATCATTCTATCGAACCTGAACTAAAAAGAGGAAAAAAGGTTCTTATCTGTGCACACGGCAACAGCTTGAGGGCTTTAGTAAAATACCTGGATGAGATTAGCGACGAAGAGATACCGAACTTAAATATACCTACAGGAATACCGCTTGTTTACGAGCTTGACGAAAATATGAAACCGCTGAAACATTACTATCTTGGTGATTCTGAAGAGATTTCCCAAAAAATAGAATCCACTGCAACCCAAGCAAGGATTAAAAAATAAAAAAATTTCAAAAACCGAATGTTCTAACAACATAGTCTTTAAAAAATCTCGGAAAAAAAAGCGTGCCTGAATTTGAGTATATTTTTCCAGTATTTAATTATATCTCCTTAGGCGTTGGGGTATTTGGTATTATCGTGATCGTTTTAGGGGCCATTCGCACCTTTGCGAAAGTAATTCTTATTGAAATTAGTCGGGACACAGAAAGGAAGACAACTAAAGAAAGACAAAAATTAAGACGCCAGCTTAGTTCCTATTTGCTGCTGGGATTGGAATTGTTAATAGCTGGGGACGTTATCAGGACGATAATCCGACCAAATCTGGAAGAAATAGCGGTGCTTGGTTGTATCGTTATCATTAGTCTGTTACAAATGAAATTGTGCGCAAAATGGTCACAAAATAGTGATGTGAGTATAAAAAACCCCCTTTCCCCCAAACAGGGTTGAAGGGGCTTGTAAAATAAAAATGTACTATGGAGTCCCTTTAAAAAGGTTGTGGCATAAAGCCTCCTGAGATAATCAGGTGATTGTAAGCGTCGGACTCAAAACG
>Ga0209979_1002600_pt1 | contig 17035 bp, 19 predicted proteins | sample AnhtaG_FD_183114 | JGI IMG/M metagenome (GOLD analysis project Ga0209979, IMG submission 183114) | Deep subsurface microbial communities from Anholt, Denmark to uncover new lineages of life (NeLLi) - Anholt_01485 metaG (SPAdes) (version 2) | ecosystem: Environmental > Aquatic > Marine > Oceanic...
GAGAGTGAAGTCTATCTTCAATAGGGTTAAAATGACTAGGTGTTTCAGCTTAGCGCTGCTTTACGCCAAAGGAACTCTGCTTATCAGCCGGCATAGACTCCAGTGCCATTTTATCCATCTCAAGCTGCACCGGTATTGGGTAGTCGCCAGTGAAACAAGCCATACAAAAAATATCCTTAGGCAAAGCCACCGCTTTAATCAATCCATCAATACTCAGATAGCCCAATGAGTTGGCACCGATAAAATCCCTAACCTCAGGTATAGTCTTCTGAGCTGCGATTAGCTCCCAGCGGCTGGCCATATCCACACCAAAGAAGCAGGGATAACGGATAGGTGGAGCGCAGATACGCATATGCACCTCTTTAGCCCCCGCCCTTTTCAGCAGCTTCACTACCTGTGGGGTAGTAGTGCCACGAACAATGCTATCATCAATCACCACCACTCGTTTGCCATCCAGCATCTGGGGCAAGGGGTTAAATTTTAGTTTAACACCAAGGTCCCTGATTCGCTGGTCAGGTTCAATAAATGTTCGCCCTACGTAGCGGTTCTTGAGCAATCCTTCGCATAGGGGGATATTTGACCGGCGGGAATAACCGATGGCAGCAGCGGTAGCTGAATCAGGCACACCCATAACCAAGTCGGCATCTACCGGGTGTTCTTCAGCCAGCCCCTCACCCATAGCCTGCCGTGCCGGGTAAAGCAGCCGACCATTAATCACACTATCAGGACGGGCAAAGTAGATATACTCAAAGATGCACAGCGCTCTTCTACTCAACTCTGCCTGGTAGCTTTCAACACCATTTTCAGTGATAGAAACTATCTCACCCGGTTCAATCTCTCTGACAAAACTGGCTCCTATATGGTCGAGGGCACAACTCTCTGAGGCTATAACCCAGCCGCTATCAATAGCCCCCAGACATAGCGGACGCACACCCAAGGGGCCACGAACTGCATACAAACTATGGTTAGTCATAATTACTAGAGAATACGCCCCCTGAAGCCGACGCATAGCATATCTTATCTTGTCTATCCAGTTTTTCTCAGGGGAAGAGAGGATAAGGTTGCCGATAACCTCAGTATCTGTGGAGGTGTGAAAGGTATAGCCCTGCTCACAGAGTTCCTCATACAGGTGCTCAGCATTAATAATATTCCCGTTATGAGCTATAGCAATAGTATTTGAATGGGTGCCTACCAAAATAGGCTGGGCATTAGTTGCCCGGCTGGAGCCTCTGGTGGAATAGCGATTATGACCGATGGCAATATCCCCGCTGAGCTGACTTAGCGAGTCTTCATTAAATACCTGGGATACCAACCCCATCCGGGCATAAACCTGGAGCCTCTTGCCATCAGTGGTAGCAATGCCAGCACTCTCCTGACCGCGGTGCTGAAGAGCAAATAGAGCAAAAAAGGTAAGCCGGGCTATATCCTCATTGGGGGCATAAACACCAAAAACGCCGCAACACTCGTGCAAATTTAATGCCTCTTAATGGTTCCCCAGAAGTTTTCCCTTGGGCTTGAGTTTACCCTAACTAATCCCTACCCTATAAATTATAAACCATTTTCTATTTGTAGGTCAATTTATAGTAACCTATCCTAAACCACTGATTGGGGCGTGAGATTTCAGCCAGTCCAAAACAGCAGCCATTGCCTTATCATTCTGCCGTAGCCCGTGCTCGGCTCCATCAATTATGATTAGCTGCTTAGGTTCCCCTGCTTCATCATATAGCTTATAGGCATGACTGACCTCGACAGTCTCATCCCTGTTGCCATGCACCAATAGTAATGGTCTGGGGGCAATCCTGGCTACATAGTTAATAGGGCTAACCAGCCTGAAGCCACTAAACCACTCTTGAGCAGAGTGAGGAAAATCCTTATCCTTGATGGTGCCAATGCTGCGAAAGTGGTTGACAACAGCCTGCGGTTCATTAACCTCAGTAAGGAAGCCAAACTCTGCCGGGCAGGCACAGGTTGCAACAGATAATACTCTCCTATTCTGCGCTGCCACATATACTGACACAGCAGCTCCACCGCTAAAACCGAGCAGTGACAGGCTAGATTTGTCAACCTCAGGCAAAGTGCATAAATAGTCAATGGCTGCCTTCAGGTCTCTAGTCCAGCCCAAAATGTCAAGATTCCCACCGCTAGCCCCCGTCCCCCTGAAATTGAAAATCAATACGGCAAAGCCGTGGTGGCAAATCCTTTTCGCCAGTAGGGGATAGCCTTTATGATTGGGGTCGGGGCTCTTAGCCGGAATACCGTGGCAAATGCAAACCGTAGGAAACAAACCCTTACCTTCACCAGGCAAGTAAAGCTCACCAACAATGTTTAAGCCCTCTAATTCCAGAGCAACACTCTTCCTAAGCATTATGTCAACCTCAGTAGAACAAAAAACTCCTTATTCCCTGAAGCACCAGGGATAGGCGATGCCACCAGTCCTCCCAGCCTGAAGCGATGCTCTATTGCCCAGGCGATAAAGCGCCCCAGAACTCTGGCATGCACTATAGGCTGCTTAATCACTCCCCCCTTGCCCACCTCCCCCCTCCTAGCCTCAAACTGTGGCTTGATGAGCACTAGTAAGTAACCATCATCCTTGAGTAACCTAGCTACAGATGGTATCACCTTCTCTACTGAGATAAAGGACAAATCTATGGTAGCCAAATCTACCTTTTGCGGCAGAGGGATAGGATAGCGGGCATTGACCCTGTCCATAACCACCACCCGTGAATCCTGCCTCAAACGGTAGTCTAGCTGACCATAGCCGACATCAATAGCATAAACCCGGCTTGCCCCATGCTTGAGTATACAATCGGTGAAGCCACCAGTTGATGCCCCAACATCAGCCACTACCTTAGACGAGACATCAAGCTGGAATTTATCTAGGGCATGCTCAAGCTTAAGCCCACCCCGGCCAACAAAAGGAGGCGGCTCAAGTATAGTAATTGCCACCTCCTCATTTACCAGAGTTCCTGACTTAAAAACCGCTTTTCCCTCCACCACTACCTCCCCAGCCATAATTAGCGCCTGAGCCTTAGCTCGGCTCTCCACCAACCCCCTCTCCACCATCAGGCTATCAATCCGCCGCTTGGTCACTGCTTATCTACCACTGCACAAACATCGGCATGTAATTTAATCCATAATAAAAAATATCTTGATAATAAGCAATCATTTAAACAGATTACACAATCTGCCCGATATTGGTCTAGGGTCTCGAGGAAATCTATTTAGGCTGAATTCCCTATACCCCAAAGCTATATTCAATAAGCTAATATTCGTTCTAATACAACATCTCTACCAGACAAGTAATCTTCTGAAGACATCTTTACCTCAACATCTGGGAGAATCTGTTCATCAGTATCAGGAAAGATATGTGGTCCGTATCCAAGCACAAAACCCAATTTTGAATTTGGAAGATCTATCGCAGGGTTATCGTAATACATATCTAACGTATCAGAAACACCTTCACCAAAAAACAAAGAATTGGTATTCTCTCTAACGAATACTGAGCTTACTATGCAAGCTGAACCTGTATGTCTACTAATGATTGTAAATATTTGACCTTCCTTATTGATTCTATGCTTACCTAAATTCTTAAATTGTGATTCCGCAATACGAAAATTACCACCTCCGTTAAATCTGAAATCCATAACTAACTTGTCAACATCATTTTTGTCAATAAAATCGAGCATTTCTTTAAAGAAAGAAGAAAAACTTTTACCTTCTGGCATGTCTATGACCATATTAAATTGGAAGTAAACCGTCTTATAGTCCTCCAGATATTCAAACCAGTAGTTTGAAAATGGGTTCTTTAAATACAGAGGATAAGAGTCTTCTTCGATATGCATCAGTGCCGTTTCCCATAACGGATTTTGCTTATATGTAAGAGGCGATAATCCCGATGTTGAGAATTTCTGGCTTTTTATATTCTCCTCTGAAACAAGAGAGGGATCATACGGGCTCAGGTTCAATTGAAATGTATTCCCCTCGCTATCTTCAAAAGTAAATAATGCATTTTCCATATCATCGATTATACCGAGAGTATGGAGAATCTCTGGAGAAATAATATATGTAGGACTCGCACTTGCAATGACTTCCTCTGTACTATGGGAAATAAGTGGTCTAACCAGTTCCTTTATTTCTTCCGGGGTTTTATTACCTATTTGAACAATCCTTGTACCTAGCGTTTCGGTATGTTCTTTGGTGCTGCCAACTACAAACAGACCGTCAGTAAACCAGTAAGCTCTTATAGGGTATGTTCGAAATGCATGCTCTGGATATTGAAAATATTTACTAAGTTCATGTGAAGGGTCTATTGGAGCAAGAAATGAATTTAATAAACGTATTAATCTTGTATGCGTATCTCCAATCATAGCGATAATTTTTGAGAACTCTATTTTTATCTCGCTATCCGTTAAAGAGGGTATAGCGTCATGTAGTGTAGAAACCGCATTATCGAAGTCTTGCTCTGACATTTCATAGAATAGATCTCCATGAAAAGCTCTCAGGTTATCTTCCATATACTTTAGATCATTTCGCCAGGCTTCATCTCTATCATCAGACAAGTATGGAGTTGGATCTAATGGTTCATCCCAATCACTTTCATATTCCAATTCACTTTTATAACCACAACCACCAGATATGAGTAGGATAGTGAATAATAAGACTATAGAAATACAAATTGCTAGAAGTCTAAAACCACTGAATTTTAATTTTATCTGAGGTTCCCCCCTTATTAACTAGTGTGGTTATGGTAATGCACTAGTCGCTGGCTGTCAATCGTGTAGTTAAAAAGAACCCTATGTGTGCGGAATATAGTTACGACTTTGGATAGGGAACTGATCGCGCAGACATCGGGATGTATGTTAATCCATAATAAAAATTATTGGGTAAATGTTACAGCCTTTAAAGAAAATTATATCAAAACAGAGGTAATAATCAAAGACATTAGTTCATAATCCAAAGGTCGTTGGTTCGAGTCCAACCCCCGCTACCAATTTCCTAGCTCTTGCATCATCTTGACCACAATCCATACCCAAGCATTAGCAGTAGTTCCACCCATAGACATGGCCACTGATACAGCTTCAACAACCTCAGCTTTAGTGGCCCCAGCTTCTACCGCTAGTTTGGTCTGATAGGTAATGCATCCAGGGCATCCAGCTCGAACTGCCACAACCAAAGCCATTAACCGTTTGACCTTACTACTAAGTACTCCATCTTTGTACACCGTATTATCAAAAGTCTTCTGGGCAGCAAATGCCTCCGGCAATTCTTGCTTAAACTCATCAACGAATTTCGTTACTTCATCCAAAAACTCTAGCTGACTATCCATAATTAATAACCTCCTTGTTGATTTCATGGAAACAGACAAGCTATGAAAATATAATGCTCCCTCACTAAGGCATTTTATTAACTACATGTTTATTATAATAATCTTTATTGATACAACCGCAAGAAAGCTTGTAGAGCTATGAGCCTCTTTTCTTTGCCCAAACATAGATCCAGCCGCTTCCATAATATATTTCAGGTTTTATGTCCAAGTTGATAACATCAAAATCTCGCAACATATCTTTTATCTCTGCTTCTGTATACAGCGCATAGAAGCGCGGTTTTCCAGGATAGCTTACTGACTGCACTTCTCTGTCAATTCCTTCCCCACATCCCATTTTCAAGCTACCGAAAAAGATCCCTTGGGGGACTAGTACATACTTAATTTGCTCGATAACCCTACCAATATCTCGTTTTGGAACATGATAAAGGCAGTGCGAGGCCCATACACCGCCGAAGCTTCCTTTCTTAAAATTCAACTGACGCATATCCATCTTGTGAAGCTCAACATTGGGAAATCGTTGCCGTGCCAAATTCAACATACTCTCAGAGATATCTATGCCTGTTATTTCAAAACCTCCCTCCAAGAAACCGCCCAGGTCGAGACCAAAGCCACACCCCAAATCTAATACTCTATATTCTTTATCAGGCAGTAACGCCATAAACTTGTCCATCGCTTCTTTATGGTAGGCTTCCGATCCTGCTAAGTAAGGGTTTTTGAGATTGCGGGCATATTCACTGGCAATTTCGTTGTAGGTCTCCCTCGTAACTTCGACCTCATTTATTTCGCGCGAATGTAAATTCATGTTCAATACCTCTTCTTGCTTTAGTACTAAGCACTATGTAGTCTAAAGTTACCCTTTTGATACCGCTTTTCATCTGTGCATATTCTAGCAGCAATATCAGAGGAAATGATAGTAGAGATATTGTAGTGTATGTTAATTCATAGTAAAATCTGTCAAAATAGACAGAGTTTTGTCTAAGTTCGATATTCTATCCCTATTTCGAGAAATGCTCGGAATAATAATTGACACCTCAGTATTTCAAGATAGGATGGTGAATCAAATGACCGAAGTAATTGGTATTAGTGGAAGTCCACGAGCGGGAGGTAATACAGATATTCTACTCAGTCAATTTTTGAAAGGAGTAATGAAGGCAGGGCTGAAGACAGAAAAGATATTCTTGCGTGATTATTCTATTCAGCCTTGTATTGGATGTGAACAATGCCGAAAGTCAAAGCGCTGCCGTAGATTCCAAGATGGAATGCAGTTACTCTATCCCAAAATAGAAGAGTCTAAGGGAATTGTAGTTGGGTCACCCACTTACAATTATAACGTAACTCCTTGGATAAAAATCTTTATAGACCGTCTATATCAATACTATGACGTTACTGATGACCGACCACGAAGGTTCTCAAGTCGTCTGGCAGGTCAAGGTCGTAGAGGGATAGTATTTGCAGTTTGCGAGCAAGTGGAAGAATCATATAGGGGATACACTCTGGAAGCTATGAGAAGACCGCTCGAAGATCTAGGGTACGAGATAACATGTGAGTTTCCAGCGATAGGCTTCTTTGACCGTAGTGCCGTTTCAGAAGATCACAAGCTTCTGCAGTTAGCTCTGCAAAAAGGTCTTGAACTCGGAATGAGACTTAAAATGTAGTGCCTTTGTGACTAGCTGAGGTCTTAACACGACATTACAGAAACAACATCGTTGACATAGGCTTGCTTTGAACCTCAAGAAATTAAAAAGGGAAGCATTACTGCTCCCCTTCGTTCTCACCGCTACTACCATTGAACAAATATCACATATTTGTCAACTAATGAGTATAGCTATTCCAATAACTTAAGAAGTTGACAACATATATTCCCATCTGTTTGCTTGTGCCAGCCCAAGATTTACGCTTTAATGCCACGTTCGAAAACATAGGACAGGGCTTCAGTATCCATCGGAGTGATTCCTTGTATTGTGCTTACTGCTTTCTTTGAGACTAGCGCCTTTTCATATTCCTTTCTCAAGACCGCTACCCTAACGATACAAGGAGTATCTACTTCCATTACTTCATCACTGGTTGCGATGTGTTTGCCATCTGGATTAAGTGCTACAATGCCGGAGTTAACAATCAAACGCCTGTTCTCCTCACTGTCCTCTCGTTTCTCCCAGCATACGCTTCTACAATTACCGCATACGATATTGAAAAACCAATCAGGATTAAAGGCGGCCTCTCTATAGTCAGTGAAGCTATTTTGTTCAAGATGCATTTGCGGGTCTGCCTTTTGTAAGCGTATGTTAAGGGCATCTAACTTACTTTTATCCTGAGTTAACGGGTAATCCACACGATAAGGACTCCAGTTTGACCATTTCCTGTCTGGTGCCAGGCCGTGATAACCAGTGCAGCCTATCCAGCAGCATGTATTAGGTCTCTTTTGTGCAATTTCTTCAGTAATCCCGGCAACTCTTACCGTTATGGTCTTCTTTTTACTAATCATTTCCACTGGACATACGGCGGTGCACAATTTGCAGCGGGCACATGGGTTTTCACTGAGGAGTGGATCCGCTTCCAGTTCTGCCGAGGTGAGGACAGTGCCCAGTTCTACGAGGGCACCATACTCAGGGGTAAGAACATTGCCGCTCCAGCCCAGTCGCCCTATCCCAGCCGCTACAGCACCGTAGCGATGGGAAAAATCAGGTATGAACTCAGTCATTTCGGTGACATCCCCAGCACCTGGTTCCGGACGATAGACATTGTTGATATCTACACCCCTAGCTTCAAAGCCTTCGCTTTTAAGGAAATCCACCAAGCAATCATTCGTACCGTACAGTAATTGCACGGTGCGCTTCCGTTCATTGCAGTGGGATAACCAGTCCTTCTTACTTAAAAAATCTCGTATAATCTTCCTGTCCAATGGTATTGCAAAAGAGATAACCGATCGTGTGGAAGGTAATAGGTAATCAGGATTTCCAGAAGGCGGGGCATCACGCAGCCTTTCCCTAGAGGCAATGCCGACCAATGCTGCACCACTTTCCTTGGCTATATTTTTGATGTGATTCTCCATTTGACCCAAATCTCTACTCCATTTCTAGAAAGTCTAAGCATCAGTACTACCAAAGTGTATTCTACAGAATTCCTGACAAATTCACCATTGAAGAAATAAAATTCTAGCTCAACCGTCACTAGTCCATATATCTCACTTTGAGCCCTATCTTAAGAATATCAAACTAAAGGGCGCCTAACTTTTTCACTAGACGCCCATAATACTAACTGACTGCTTCTGAATTCAAATTTATTACCACTGCACGAACATCGGCATGATGACATGGACATAGTTATCTACCCCTACCGGGCGGACAAGGCCAGGGCTTGATGGATTGGTCGTCTCCAGGGCTACCTGTGCCTCATGAAGCACACTAATGACATCGCTTAGATATTTGCCATTAAAGGCAATCTTTGCCTCCTCACCCTCGACAATAGCATCAATCTCACCAACATCATCGCCTATCTCTTCAGAACGGGCTGAAATGGTCATTTTACCTGGGGTTAGCTCACCACCCGGAGTTATCACTAAACGGACAATGCCACTGCCATCACGGGCAAAGATAGAAGCTGTCTTGGTCGCTCTCAAGAATTCAGCGACACTAACTACTGCCCGGGTAGTGTAGCTCTGGGGAATAAGCTGGGTATATTGGGGAAAGGTGCCCTGAACAAGCTGGGATACTAGCTCAATATTCTTCAACCGAAATAGTGCCTGGCTCTTTTTAGGATTTACTGTTATCTCAACTGCCTCCTCTTCATCAACCATAAGCCGATTTAGCTCAGCCAGGGTTCGCGCTGGAATAATGACTTCGGTTTTCTGGCTAACCGGGACGGCAAGAGGTAATTTGTATACAGCTAATCTAAAGCCGTCGGCGGCGGCTAGTGTCAACAAATCACCATCAAACTGGGCATCAACACCAGTAAGCACCGGGCGCGACTCTTCGGTGGCAGCGGCAAATATAACATGGGCGATTCCTTGGCGAAGGGCATCTACCTCTACCCTGGTGGTAATGCCCTCATCAACCCTGGGTATAGGTGGGAAATCCTTGGCATCAACTCCACTGATGCGTGCCTCAAATCGAGCACACTTTAATCCCAATGTCTTGGTCGGAGGGGAAAGGCTAATATCAACCCTCTCGCTGGGTAAGGAGTTAATAAACTCGGTAAGAAGTCTAGCCGGAACGGTAATTGCCCCCTCTTCCTCTACTTTGCCACCAATCCAGCAACTTATAGCCATTTCCAGATTGGTGGCAACTAGCTTGAGACGAGACTGGTCGGTGGCTAAGAGAACATTATTGGTTATAGGCAGGGTTGTTCTGGTAGCTACTGCTCTCCCTACCACGCTAAGCCCCCGATTTAGATTTTCCTGAAGACATGACAACCTCATGATACACCCCCCAAAATTATACTAACTGTAATAGACTAGTATATACCAAATTCTACTCAATGTTAATTGTTTCGCTTAATAATTTACAGGACATATTTACTGCCCCTTAATTTACCCCCAACAATCAGGATTTCTAGTGCTCCCTTAACCTCTCCAGCACCTGGTATACTTTTCTGGCTGCCTGCCCCCGATGACTAATTTGGTTTTTTGTTGCCAGAGGTAACTCAGCCATTGTCTTGCCCAGTTCGGGAAGGTAAAAGATAGGGTCATAGCCAAAGCCTTGCTCACCCTTGGGCTCAAAGGTGATAACCCCCCGACACTCACCGCAGCAAAACTCTACTTTTCCCTCAGGCGTAGCTATGGCAATAACGCACCTGAAACAGGCAGACCGCTTCTCCCAGAGCACGCCCTTGAGCCGTGATAACAAGTAGTTGACCCTCTCACTATCCGAAGCACCCTCACCAGCATAGCGAGCTGCTAACCACCCAGGTTCACCACCCAAAGCATCAACCTCCAGCCCTGAATCATCAGCCAAAGTCAGTAGTTGACTTTTTACCGCACCAGCAATAGCCTTTAACCTAGCATTCTCCTCAAAGCTCTCTCCCTCCTCACTAACTATACTATTGATGCTCTCTTCAGCCGGGGTAACCAGCTCGTAGGGGAGGTTCTGGAGTAAACTCCTATACTCGCGCACCTTGGCTTGATTGTTTGTCGCCAAGAAGAGCTTGGACATACCCATAACTTATAGGTTGGTAAACCTTCCCTCCAATTTTTTCATCACCTGAGGCATAGTAGTATATTCCATCTCCTCCAGGGGCAGGCGGTGCGGCTCAAAGGGACCGTGGCGACGCATAAAATCGGCTATCTCATTTGCCTGGTGGCGAGCTGGGTCAAAGGATTTATCAGCAAACATGTCACGAGGTCCCACCAGCTTGCCTTCACAAAGCTGGAAGCCAACAGCCACCGCCCTGGGTGGTCCGTCAAAGCGAGTCGGTGTGCTATCCTCAATAGCTACTGGCATGAGGGGACCATGGTGCGAACCTCGCATCCAGCCCTCCACCAGCAGGGGTAAGGTGAATGGTTCCAGCACCTCGCCTACCGCTGGAAACTGACCCTGGGAGCGAACAATACATACCGGGTCATCCTTCCCTATGTACCGACCAGCCATTAAAGACAAGCGCTGGGTGGAGGACACAGCAGCTATCTCCTTAGTTTCCCGGTGATAGACTGCCTTTACCATATAGCGGGAAGGTGCCCCTATGAAAACCAGCATATCATAAATCTCCTCAGGGGCGTTAAAGATTATCTTCTTACCTTCCTTGACATCGTGCACCTCAAAGGTAAATCCAGTGTGCATATTGTCAGCAATAACCAGCCCGATGGTATTAAACGGGTCAGCAAACATCTTATATAGCGGTAAATTCCATGCTCCAGCCGAGGTCTTATCAGCCATAAAAATAATAATGGTCTCAGCCACCCGCTCCTCAAATTCCATCTCAGCCACCCCCGGACCCAGCCCCTTAATAGTGCCGGTAAAGGCATCAGATAGCAAATCCTGACCAGCAGCATGAAGCTTTAGACTTTTGGCCACCTGAGTGCAGTCAACAAAGGTATCCCAAGCTGACTTATGGATTTTTTCACTATCTTCACCCTGTTGGTGGGTCATAATCAGTTGCAGGTCATCCCCGCACTTGGTTACATGATAGTCAACCAGTAGCCCTTCCTTCTTAGCCTTAGCCAGGCATTCTCTAGCTTTGGCTAAAACATCAGGATGAGACTCAGAATGCCCTATATAACCACCAACATCAGCCTTAATTACACTCAGGGTGATACTCATAAATTCCCTCCTTGATAGTATTTAGTTAATAATCAATCCCCTTTCGTGCCATTACTCCTTTATCATGGGGATGCTTAATCTTCAGCATCTCAGTAACCATATCTGCCAGTTGAACTAGCTTGGTATCAGCCTGGCGACCGGTAAGGATAAGCTCCACATTCTTTGGCTTATCAGTAATAAGCTTAATCACTTCATCCAGTTCAATCAGTTTCCAGGCTACTGCTAGATTCACTTCATCTAATACCACCAAATCATAATTGCTACTGAGCATAGCCTCACCACTAGCAGACAAAGCCTGCCTTGCCTGCTCTATTTCCTGCGGCTTGATATTTACCGGGTCAATGAATTCTCTTTGCCCAAAGCTAGCCACATTGACATTGGGTAACTTAGACAGAATATCACGTTCACCCTGGGGGTAGCCACCCTTCATAAAGTAAGCAAAATATACTCTCAGACCATGCCCCGAAGCTCTGAATACTACTCCTAGTGCCGCCGAGGTCTTGCCCTTCCCATCGCCGGTGAAGATATAAACCAGCCCCCGCCTCGACGGTTCAGAGGGCAAAAAATTATATGAAGAAGTTTCTGTCATAAAATTCCCGACCACAGACCAAGACTGTGGCAACGACAGTTTAACAACCCGACCCAGTAGGTGTCAAGGAATAAGCCGTAGGGGACCATTGTTATCGCGGCAACCATGATGATATAATACATTTGGCATAAATAGGGAGGTAAGGCTAAAATAGAATTAATTCCTGCCATTGACCTTAGACAGGGTAAGTGCGTTCGCCTGTATCAAGGTGACTACAATGTGGAAACCATATTCTCTAACGACCCGGTAGAGGTAGCTCTACAGTGGCAATCGCTGGGGGCACCACGGCTGCACATTGTTGACCTTGATGGTGCCGCTACAGGTGAGCTCTGTAACCTGGACATTATTGAAGAGATAGCTAGTGCCGTATTAGTTCCTATCCAACTGGGTGGTGGCATCCGCCAACTGGGAACAGTAGAGCAATTGCTTAAAGCAGACATAGAGCGGGTTATTCTGACCACAGCCGCTGTAGAAGACCCCAAGCTTATTGAACAGGCATGCCATAAATTCAGCGAGTCTATTATTGTTAGTATTGATGCCAGGGAGGGACATATTGCTATCCACGGCTGGCGACAGAGAACAGAGTTAAAGGCTACAGAATTTACCAAATCTATGGTCAAGCTAGGGGTAAAGCGTTTCATCTACACCGATATTAGTCGTGACGGCACCCTCACTGAGCCAAATTTTGCTGCCATCGCTGAGCTGGTAAATGCAGTCGGATTACCTATCATTGCCGCCGGTGGCATTTCATCGCTAAATCACCTCAAGATGCTCAAATCACTCGGCGTGGAGGCGGCTATAATAGGCAAGGCGCTTTATACCGGAGACATCAACCTGAAACAAGCGCTAGCCACCATTAGCTAAATGGAGGAAGAGGTGGCTCTCTGGCAAGGGCAAATGAAAAATGAAGGGGACTGAAAAATGCCCATCTTCGTTCGATTGCTTAGCTTTCATTCTGGTGGCGGTCAATTCGACACCAGAAAGGATACTCGCGCTATAAACGAGGTTTTGCAGGAACTCCAAGACAAAGGTGCGCGTATCCTCAGCATCACCCCTGCAATCGGCGGAGGCACTTCGCAAGGCATAGCGGCCATCTATACCATAATCTACGAAGCATCCAGCCCAATGGAATAGCTCCCTTCAATGTTAACTTGTTGAGGGTAGTTTGAAGGGACGAAGCTCACCAGAGGCGACTCTGTCGACCCCTTCAAACTACCCATACTTCCCCCTTCCCCTTGATAAGGGGAAGGTCGCAGACTCGACTCGGAGAGGGATAAAGGGGGATGGGGTTGATAAATAAAAACCTACAGGGGGTGAGGTTGATAGATAATCTACAGTTTGATGAAAAGGGGCTTATTCCAGCTATAGCTCAGGATGCTGATACCGGTGAGGTGCTGATGTTGGGCTATATGAACGAGGAAGCGCTGCGCCGAACTTTATCCGGTGGTGAAGTATGGTTTTATAGTCGCAGCCGGCAGGAGCTGTGGCATAAGGGAGAGACCTCAGGCAATCGTATTATAGTCCGCTCAGTGTGGAAGGATTGTGATAGCGATACCATTCTGGTTAAAGCACGGCCTACAGGTCCGGTGTGTCATACTGGTAATAAGACCTGCTTCTTTCAACAACTAACCAAACAAGATGTAGAAACAAGCCATCAGAAGGAAAACTAAACTGATTCCTCAAGCTGGTCGACTTCTATTATTTTCTCTAATGCCGTTAGGGCAGTCTCTAGCTGACTATCATCAGGTTCCCTGGTAGTCAACGTCTGTAGCCACAACCCGGGGGCAACAACTGCCCTGACTAAACTATTTTTAGCATGGTTGGCTCCAAAATAGATAACCTCATAACTGAGGGCAGCGATAACCGGGATGAGCAGAATTCGTGATAGCACCATCAACCACAACGATGGCAAGCCAACAAGGGCAAAAACTATAATGGCTATAATCAATACTACTAATAGAAAGCTAGTGCCACAACGCACATGAGCGGTGCTATATTTTCTGGCTGCCTCTACCTCTAGTGGAGCACCATCTTCATAGGCATTTACCGCCTTGTGTTCAGCACCATGATAAGCAAATACTCGCTTGATGTCAGGCACTAGTGATATTAACTTAAGGTAAGCAATGAAAATGATCAGTCGAATAAAGCCATCTACTAGGTTAAATACCAGTGGTGAATTAAGGTAGGGGTCAAGCAATTTAGTCAGGAAAAGGGGAGCCATAAAGAACAGGGCAACTGCAAACACCAGGGAAACAGCAACCATAGCCCAAACTAATCCTCCCGAAATCTCCGCCTCTTCCTCCTCCAGAGATACATTAGCTGAGTAGAGTAGAGTCTTGATACCTAGAACCATAGCTTCAATCAAAACAATGATGCCTCGTATTAACGGGGCTCTCCTCATCCAACTAGTATATATAGTAGCTAGCGGTTGAACATCTATAGCCAGCCCACCACTAGGACGACGCACTGCGGTTACCATAGCCTTCTGTCCTCGCATCATCACCCCCTCAATAACCGCCTGTCCCCCGTAATAAAACTTCTTTGCCATGATTAAACTCCCCGGTAGACCGCTGGAAAACACAGTTATTCAGCGGAAATTAAGGCTGGAGGTGCTGGGTTTGCTGAAAAAGTCCTACGGAGCTTTTTCAGCACCAGAAATAAAAAGGAGCGGTGCAGCAACCCCGCTCCTGCCTCCATAGATTATATCGGCTTAACCTTCCCGCTCGTAACGCCGCTTAAACCGTTCCACCCGACCGGCAGTATCTACCACCCTCCGCTCCCCGGTGAAGGCAGGATGACACTTACTGCACAGCTCAACCTTTAGTATCTGCTTGGTAGAGCCGGTGATAAATGTATTGCCGCAAGCACAAATTGCCTTGGCGTCAGTATAATACTTGGGATGAATCTTATCCTTCACACCATTTAGCTAGCGTAAACGCTAACCTTCCTCCTGTTGTTGCTGGTAGGTTCAAATTTAACAATGCCATCAATTAAGGCATAAAGGGTATAATCCCTGCCTACACCCACATTGTTGCCCGGGTGAATGCGTGTACCACGCTGGCGAACCAATATAGTCCCCGCATTTACCTTCTGCCCGGCGTATCTCTTGACACCAAGCCGCTTGGATTGACTATCCCGACCTAAGCGGGTGCTGCCGCCTCCCTTTTTATGTGCCACTTTGAATCACCTCTTTTTGCACTGCCGAGCTTTCTGGCTCCACTATCTTGTCAATAGTCAACCTGGTATAAAGTTGACGATGCCCTGTCTTCTTACGGTAACGCACCTTGGGCTTATACTTAAAAACGATAATCTTCTTGCCCTTCCCCTCCCCCAACGAGGTGGCGATTACCTTCGCCCCATCAACGATAGGCGTGCCTACAGTTACCTTATCATTATCAGAAATAAGTAATACCCTGTCCAGCTTAACGGTATTGCCCTCGGCTACATCCAGGCGTTCTACATCAATAGTCTGACCAGGGATTACCTTATACTGCTTACCGCCAGTTTCAATAATAGCGTAAATCTTTCTACCCTCCAAACAGCGTATTCTACCAATTGCTATAGCTAGGTGTCAAGCTCCAGCCTGTGCCATAACTCCGTTATCTTCGTCTTCACCTCAGTAAGGCTACAATCAGTATTTATTACCACATTGGCGTGCTTTATCCGCTCCTCTGAAGATAGTTGGGAGCGAATGCGAGCCAAAGATTGCTGCTTAGACAGCCCACTGTATTCCTCAAGTCGCCTTAACACCGTGGACTCAGGGGCTACAGTAACCCAAACCTCATCAAATGATGAAGCCCAGCCAGCTTCAATCAGCAGAGGAGCTTCAAGCACTACCACATCCACTCCCTGCCGCTGGTATTCCTCAAGCTTAGTCTTTATCATATCATAAATTCGGGGGTGCATTATCTGGTTCAACCGTGATAAAGCCTCAGGATTGCCAAACACTATCTCCCCCAGCTTCCTACGGTCAATATCCCCACTGGGGGTAAGAACCTGCCTACCAAAAGCAGCCACTACCTCCCGCCACACCTCGGTATCAGGCTTGTAGGCTTCATGCCCTACCTTATCCGCATCTATAATGACTGCACCCAGTTCCGCCAGAAACTGGGATACCGTGCTCTTGCCACTACCGATACCACCAGTAAGCCCTATGACCTTCATTATTCCGTCTCACCAAGTCTACCTACCGGTAGCCAGGCAGTCAAGAGAGGCTTCATGCCTCTTATCCAAGAATCGCCCCTTGTGAAGAATGACTAAATATTAAGTGTGTTTAAGAGGGGTCGACAGAGTCGACTCTGGCGAGCGAAGCCACTCTTTTTAATATCCCTCCCCCTCTTCTTGTCATTGCGAGCCGAAGGCGTGGCAATCTCAGCAACGGACATACCTGGAGATTACTTCGTCAGCTCCCCTTTCGCTTCGCTCAGGGCTTCGGCTCACCCTCGCAATGACGAGGGGGGATAAAGGGGTCGACAGAGTCCGCCCTAGGCGGAGGTGAGGGTGATACCGAATATCAGCACACAGTCTGCAATTGGCATTAGATTAAAGTGGTATTCAAGGTAGAGTTGGGATTTTGCCTTAAGACTGTTATAGTGTAAACTATTATGATTATTTTTACCGAAGTGAGTGCTGATGCCAGATGATTGGGTTAGTATCGCTGTATTAGGCGCCGCTGTCCTTGGAGTGGTGAACATTATTGATAGCCATCTCATTTCCAGGCGAATGCCAAGCCTGCGGGCTTTTCTACTGCCGGTAGGCTTCGTTGTTTTAGTTTATGGTTTAGTACTATTTTACCTATTTCCTCTGCCTGAAGGGGTTGGCATCTGGGTGTTAATGGTGGCATTAGCCTCTGGGATACTCCGAACTACA
>Ga0209979_1002601_pt1 | contig 17032 bp, 19 predicted proteins | sample AnhtaG_FD_183114 | JGI IMG/M metagenome (GOLD analysis project Ga0209979, IMG submission 183114) | Deep subsurface microbial communities from Anholt, Denmark to uncover new lineages of life (NeLLi) - Anholt_01485 metaG (SPAdes) (version 2) | ecosystem: Environmental > Aquatic > Marine > Oceanic...
ATTGGAATTTTATGGATAAGTTGACAAAAACTGACACTCCTGCAATGTTGGAAGGTTTGGCGGATCATCAATGGAATTGGGAGCAATTTTTTAATTTTAATTTTGCGGTCTAAATTGGGACACTACCAAATTTTAATCACCAACATAAATTGTAACGGTCTCATTTTCTAAAAAGATTTAAGGACAAATAATTGAATTACTATTAAAAAGAGATATTATCAGGTGATTTCTTGATACCTATTAAGGCACACAGCCTAACAAAACGATTTGGAAAATTAATAGCAGTTGACAACCTTGATATTACTATAAACCAGGGTGAGATATTTGGATTTATCGGACCAAACGGAGCAGGTAAGACCACAACCTTGCAGATGCTCACCGGTCAATTGCCGCCAACATCAGGTACAGCTTCGGTGCTTGGAATAGACGTGGCTTCTGATCCCATCGCTGTAAAAGCAGCAATAGGTATTGTTCCTGAACTTGAATATCCCCCCAGTTTTCTGACTGTGGAAGAATATTTGTATTTTGTAGCCGCCGTCCGGGGATTGCCTGACGACGGCAGGGTCGATAAATGGATCGAGTTCTTTGGTCTGGAAGATAGACGCAGCACAATGTGCATGAGCCTTTCCAAAGGTCTTAAAAAAAAGACCACCCTCTCAGCTGCCATGCTGCATGAACCCAGGGTCTTGTTCATGGACGAACCATTCCTTGACCTTGACCCTCTTATACAGAAAAAACTCAAAAGCTGGCTGTTAGATTATGTTAAAGGAGGCGGAACCGTTTTCCTCAGTACTCATATCCTGGAGCTGGCAGAAAAACTCTGCACAAGTGTTGGTATAATTGATAAAGGTAAACTGGTGGCCCTTGGCAGTCTAAAGGAACTCCAAAATGGGGTTGATGAAGACCTGGAACACGTATTTGTCCGTCTGGTATCAGGATAGGAGAGTTACATGCTGGATGCAAAAATACTTGTGTTGATGTTCAAGGAAGAGTTCAGGCTGCAGGCATCGTTCTTTAACCGTTCGTATTTTTTTGCATCATCCCTGGTAATGATATTGTTCACATTTGTTATGGGTATGAGCCTGCCCATGCTCCAACAGGCTGTGGCCATTGATGACATACTGCTGGCTGCCCATTGGTTGATATTGTTCTATGGATTCGGAGTGGGTGGGTTTGCTTTATTTGGAGAGCGCATCCTTGAGAGAAGGTTTGGTAGTATTAGTTTACTGCTCGGCAGCGGTTACACCCTTCCAATTCGACATCGCAGATTGTTCTTCCTTTTTTATATCAAAGATACATTGTATTATATTTTATTTACAATACTTCCCATGATCCTGGGACTGGTAATAGCCTCAGGATTTGTCTCCATATCTTTGACATCGCTTTCAATACTTTTTATTTCCCTGACTATGGCCTTCTTATTAGGGATCAGTTCTAGTGTTATGCTCTTTACCTTCCAGATCCGCTGGGGCAGCATTCCGGTAATTGTGCTGGCAGGCGCTTCAGGAGTATATTTTACATTTACCGGAGTCAATATCAATGGAATTACTGCTGGTCTTCCTCCCCTTGTATTCTACCATTCACATTCAATACTCATAATTCTGGAAGTATTGGCCGCAGTGCTGTTGTTTATGGTAATATCATTTTATTTAACAAAAGAGATCCCAATGCCTTATGAACGAAAGGCATCTGAGAATTATAAACGAACTGCTGGTTTGACATCAAAGCTGGTACCTGAATACGGTCCCATATTGGCAAAGGACATTATGGACCTTATACGCAGCAAAATGATATTCCCTGTTGTCTTTACTTTTCTTATGCCTTTGATATTCCTGTATGCCTTCATATGGTTCATTGAATCAGTAATTCTATTGAACCTCAGTTTCTCATTGCTGTTCTATGCGGTCATGGTCGGTTTTTTCTGTACTCTCTTGTACAGCTGGCTTTCAAATATAGATATATCAGAATGCTACAATTCACTACCCTTATCAATGCCCTTTGTGATTAAATCTAAATTAATACTGTTTTTTTTCCTTAACATTTTAGTGGCTGTACCGTATCTTATTGCCGTTGGTTTGTTAAAAGGTGAGATCGGACTGTTATGGATCAGCCTGTTAATAATGCTCACAGTGTCTACTTATGTTGGTTCGGTTGTGGCCTATCTGACAGGACTGTTCACGAACAGTTATCTTCTGGATGCAAAGATCCTGGCACAGTTCACATTAATGGTGGTTCCCATACTGGTAATGGAAACACTTTTATCATTCTATTATCATTTTAATAATTATATAGCAACATTTTGCATAACAGGTCTGGGACTTTTGCTAGTTGCCGCATCATTGATATTATTGGGTCGATTGAATAATAGGTGGATGGGCAAGATGTTCAGGATAGCGTAATGGTGGTAGGTATTGCTAAACACAAAAAAAGACACACTTACAAATTGGGTTAAACCCATAGCAAGTCTGTTCAACAAGGTTAATCCCAATACAGTAACTGTTCTGTCATTGGTATTTTGCATTGGGTCCGGATTATTTTTTGCTATGAGGTTGCCGATTATTGCTGGTATATTGTTGTTGATCGGTGGTTTTTTTGATGTTCTGGATGGTGCAGTAGCCAGGGAGAATAACCGTGTAACTGATTTCGGAGGTGTGCTCGATTCCGTATCTGATAGATATGCTGATTCTGCTGTTTTTGTTGGAATTATGTGGGGCGGCGGCCTGGCAATACCAGGTTACATAGAAAACGACTGGATAATCGGAGCTGTGGCACTTGTAGGTTCATTGCTTGTCAGTTATACGCGGGCACGGGCCGAGGCTGCTGGTACAGGTAAATTGAACATCGGATTAGCTGAGCGGGCTGAGCGGATGTTATTGATCATAATTGGTGCATTTACGGGATTGTTACAATGGGCGGTTCTGATCGTTGCGTTGCTGTCACATCTGACCGTGCTTCACAGAATGATCATAACGCGCAGGATACTCATGAAAGAGTAATTAGCTATTTGAGGTTGTTAGTAAATAAAACATCAAATCACGGTTTTATTTTATTAAATACATGCGAATATTTTTTATTTATTAGTATATTCGGTATTAATTGTATATTTTAAAAAATGTAAATAAATTTAGACTTTTTTATTAGAATTATCAACTAATAAACTTTTAAAAACTTAAAAGAATTAATATAACGCTTAAAAAATTATAAAAATCTAAAAAACTGTCGATGCCTTTATTGGATACTGAAAACATTATTATATTTGGGAGAGCATTAACATCCAAAGAGCATCAAACCCATCCGATGCTCCAAATATTTTTTTGCTCTCTCCTGTTAAACTTGCCTGTTATATGTTTAACAGACGATTGCATTCAACTCCAACAAATTCAAATTATACCCACTATCCATCTTTTATTTCACAAAAAAAAGTGTCATAGCAGTAGGTTGGTAAAATTGGAATTGTGAGAAATTATTATCAGCCATTATTTATGCAGCAGATCTCTATCTCTTCAAACAGATAGAACAGTTCTCTACAATATATTCAGATGATCCGGCCTGTTCCCTGCGTTTCCATCCTTCGGTCTGCAGTATTTTGCAAATATTACAGAAATCCTCAGTGAGGTTCGAAGTATCCTCATTCAAAGCTACCGATTCTGCAAATTCTTTTATCTCTTCTTTGGCATTATCAAAGAAATCAGTATCAGCTCCTCGTTTAGCACTTACATACTGGGAGACTGCGGCTTTAGAAACTCCAAGGCGCTTTGCTATATCCTGCTGCTGTAACCCGTGTTCCTGCATCAATAAACGTGCGATCTCCACCCTGATAGCAGGCAGGACTTTCTGAACCATTATCTCACATGAAGGTCTCATAATTAAATAAGTTTATTTTAAAGTTATTTATCTATTGTGATTCTTGTTTTTTTTTATAATGTTCGATGGCAGCATGCAATCCGTCTGCTGCAAGGTTGGAACAGTGCATTTTCACAGGCGGCAGGCCATCCAGTGAATCGGCCACATCATCCCTGGAGATCTCAAGTGCTTCTTCAATGGTCTTACCCTTTGCCAGTTCTGTGATCATGCTGCTGGTGGCAATTGCTGCGCCACACCCGAACGTCTTGAATTTTACATCACTCAACCTGCCGTCATCTACTTTGATGTAGATGGTCATCATATCGCCGCAGACAGGGTTACCCACTTCTCCGATACCGTCGGCATCCTCAATTTCGCCTACATTGCGGGGATTGGAGAAATGTTCCATTACTTTTTCACTATACATGTTATCATCACTATAATATTTAAAAAGACATATTATTAATCTTTCGGTGCTATGGGGGACATTGCCCTCAGTTTTTTCACAATATCGATCAGGTTCTCAACCAGATAATCCACTTCATTCATGGTGTTCTCCCTTCCCATTGTTATCCGCAGACTTCCATGGATCTCTTCTGGCGGGATTCCGAGGGCCATCAATACATGGGAGGGCTCAAGTGACTTTGATGAACAGGCAGAACCTGTGGATACATCCACGCCCTTAATATTAAGCATCATCAGTAGGGATTCACCTTCAACGAAGTTAAACCTCATATGTACATTATTGGGCAATCGCTGGGTGGGATGGCCATTCAGATATGAATAAGGAATTGAATCAAGCAGCTTTTTGATCATGGTGTCCCTGAGATGTGTAAGATGTTTTTCATCTTCCTCAAGTCTTTCTTTCGCAAGTTCAACTGACTTTGCCAGACCCGCTATACCAGGGATGTTCTCTGTACCTGCCCGTTTCCCGAACTCATGGGCACCACCCTGCACTAAACTCTGCAGCCGGGTGCCTTTTCGAACATATAATGCACCAACGCCTTTGGGACCGTGTATCTTATGACCTGAAATGGACAACATATCAACGCCGAGATCATCCACATTAACAGGGATCTTACCAACAGACTGGACTGCATCTGTATGTATCAGGACGTCGTGTTCATGGGCGATTTTAGATATTTCTTTTATGGGCTGGATAGTACCGATCTCGTTGTTAGCATGCATAATGGAGATCAGGATGGTATCATCGGTAATGGCAGCAGCTACAACTTCGGGGTTAACCAGTCCCTGGTCATCCACAGGTACATAGGTTATGCTAAATCCAGTCTCACCCAGGTATTTGCAGGTATTGAGAATTGCAGGATGCTCGATAATCGAGGTAATAATATGTTTCCCGGCATTTTTTTTATGATAAGCAATGCCTTTCAGGGCAAGATTATCAGATTCAGTCCCGCCTGATGTGAATATTATCTCATCACTTTTGGCTCCGATAAAATCAGCAACAATTTCTCTTGATCGATTCAATGCCTTTGCAGCATCCTGTCCAGTGGAATGAAGGCTGGATGCGTTCCCAAAAAACTCATTATAATATGGTAGCATGGCATTCACAACTTCAGGGTCTGGTTTTGTTGTTGCACCATGATCCATGTATATCCGGTCCACCTGCATATCACCTCAGATTTTACAATAGATATTATTCAATATGCATATAATTTCCTGAATAGGTAATTTCCTGAATAGGTAATTTCCTGAATAGGTAAATATTATACTATTAAAAACAATTAATTTATTTCAATGCCCCAGGATGGCATTATTAAAAAAATATAATGATCAGATTTTAATCTGTTCTGGAGAAAATCCTCTTTTTACAAGCACGTCTTTCATTCTTGTTTTATGATTGCCTTGCAATTCTATACTATTTTCTTTTACGGTTCCACCACAGGCGAATTTGGATTTTAAATGTGTTGTCAGTTCATGCAGGTCTATTTCATGTGGATCCAGACCTTCAATAACTGTTACTTCCTTTCCATATCTTCGCCGATTTATTTTCACCATAATTCTTTGTTGTTCCTTTGCAACTTCCTCGCAGATACATAGTTCTTTAGGCAAGCCGCAAACAGTACACATCTCTGAACTCATGTTTTGATTTTTTCCTCCAAAGTTACAATTTGTAATAAAAACATTAAAATTATAATATTTAATGTCTTTCATACAGGTTGATACTGATGATATTAAAACATAATGGTAAGACACTTGCCAGTCAAGTTGTTTTTGCAAAAAATATATTTAGCCAAATGTTGGGGCTAATGTTTCGAAAAAATATATCTCAAGAATTTGCGATGATATTTATGTTAAAAAAACCAATGACCCTGGGAGTGCATATGCTGTTCATGCGTTTTCCTATCGACGCTATTTTTTTGGATGGAGAAAAAAAAATAATTAGTATTGAAACATTGAGGCCATGGGTGGGCCATAAAAGGATGAAAGGTGTAAAATATCTTATTGAGATGAATAAAGGGATCGCAGCACAATTCGGGCTGAAGATCGGAGATATAATAAGTTTCGATTAAATGTCAGTGAATATCACAACTTTTATGAAATGTAATACAATATTCAAAATAAAGGAGTCAAAATGATGGAACATAAGATTCTGTGGCTGAACATGAGGGATGTGGAAGGACTAATTAATATCAAGAATGTACTTCCTGTAGTGGAAACCGCTTTTCGTGAGCATGGTTTGGGTAGGGTCCAGATGCCTCCAAAGATATACCTGAATTTTAAAGCCCATAATGGTGATCTTCGGGCCATGCCCGGATACCTTGAAGGGTCTGATATTGCAGGGTTGAAACTGGTTAACGTGCATCCTGATAATCCCGGCCGCGGTCTGCCCACGGTAATGGCCCTGGTTATATTGAATTCCACAGAGACCGGGGCGCCGTTGGCAATTATGGATGGCACAACCCTGACCGACCTGCGTACAGGGGCCGCCGGAGGAGTGGCAGCCAAATACCTTTCCAGGGAAGATTCCAAAGTGGTGGGCTTGATAGGTTTAGGCCACCAGGCCAGGACCCAGCTTCGTGCCCTGATGCAAATACGGGATATACAGCAGGCCAAAATATTTGATAGTTCATCCAGTTCTGCATCAGCATTTAAAGAAGAGATGGAAAAAGAACTGGGAATCGAGATAATCAAAGAACCGAATGCCTGTGAAGTATGTGATTGTGATATCCTGGTGACCACTACTCCTGTGAGAACCCCTATAGTACATTTCCATTGGATAAAAGAAGGTACCCATATCAATGCTATCGGGGCAGATGCGGCCGGAAAAGAAGAACTTGAACCAACAATCCTCAAGAATGCAAAGGTAGTTGTGGATGATATACCCCAGGCTTCCCATTCAGGAGAGGTGAATGTGCCAATTTCCAAAGGCATTTTTTCAGTAAAAGAGATATATGCCGAACTGGGTCAGATAGTAAGCGGTAAAAAACCAGGTCGGGAGAGCGATACTGAAATAACTGTGTTCGATTCCACAGGTCTTGCCATACAGGATATTGTAACAGCAGATCTGGTTTACAGATTGGCACTTGAAAAGCAAATCGGCGTTGAGCTGGAAATGTTCTAACTTACCACGATTAAAAACACATTCTTTTTAAATAAGTAAGTAATTTTCTTTTTATTCTAATTGACTTTATGGTAGGTAAATTATAGTCAAAAGAGGGATTTAGATGAAATTGAATGCGACTTTTATTTCAGGAAGGACTGTTGACCAGGGGTGTAACTTGGAGAACAAAACTTCTCAGGCATATTTTAATGCTGCTGGGTATTGTGAGATGAACTCCACAGACGCAGGAAAGATCGGGGTGGAACCGGGAAACAATGTCAAGGTCACCACTGATTTTGGAACTGTTGTGGTACCGCTTAAGATATGCGAAGGGAACCCTGATGGGCTGATATTCGTACCCATGGGACCCTGGGCCAATGCAGTAGTGGATCCAGACACAAAAGGGTGTGGAATGCCCGGTTTCAAAGGTATACAGGCCGAGGTGGAAGCAACCGGGGAGACGGCACCGACCATGCCGGAACTCATGGACAGGTTAAAATAAAGGAGGATGGGACATGATAATCAAAGATGTACTCTGCCCCTTCTGCGGATGTCTATGTGATGATCTGGCAGTTGAGGTGGAAAATAATAAGGTTATAGATGTGCAGCATGCCTGTAAGATAGGCTCAAGCAAGATAATGGGCCACGACAGGATCAAAGCACCTATGATGCGGGATGATAAGAAAGGAGAGTTCAGAGAGGTCTCCTATGATGAAGCTATTAACGAGGCTGCCAAGATCCTTGCCAATTCCAAACGGCCGTTGTTGTACGGTTGGGCATCGGGTGTCTGCGAAATGATGAAGAAAGGTGTCCTGCTCACTGAAGAAGTGGGCGGTATTATAGACAATACAGCAAGTGTATGTCACGGGCCTTCAGCTCTTGGTGTGCATGAAAAGGGAATGCCAACAGGCACGCTCGGCCAGTTCGCCAATAGGGCCGACGTGGCAATATTTTGGGGCTGCAATCCGGTACAGGCCCATCCCAGGCACATGAGCAGGTATTCAGTATTTGCAAAAGGTTTCTTTACTACCAAAGGCCGCAAGGGCCGAAAAGTGATCGTGGTTGATGTGAGAAAGACTGATACCGCAGATTTAGCTGACGAATATATCCAGGTAAATCCTGGAATGGATTATATCGTGATGTCTGCTATCAGGGCAATTATTGCTAATCATGCTGATGTGGTCCCAGATAATGTCGGTGGCATTCCAAAAGAGAAATTGGTTGAGTTGGCTGAGACGTTAAAGAGTGCAAAGTTTGGTATTATCTATTTCGGTATGGGTCTTACCCAGAGCCGTGGTAAGTACAAAAATATCGATAATGCAGTATCTCTTATTACTGAACTGAACGCCCATACTAAGTACAGCATCATACCAATGAGAGGGCACTACAATGTGACCGGTTTTGGCAATGTATGCGCATGGGAGACCGGGTTTGTCAATGCTGTGGATATGTCAAGAGGTTATCCTTATTATAATCCGGGCGAGACCTGTTCCAACGACCTGTTGATGCGGGAGGAGATCGATGCCGCATTCATCATTGCCGGTGATGCAGGTGCTCATTTCCCTGCCCAGTCCATCGCACGGATGGGCAAGGTGCCGGTTGTGCAGATAGATCCATTCCATAATCCCACAACGGAAATGGCAAATATCGTGATACCAACCAAGGTTTCTGGCGTGGAACTGGAAGGGACTGCGTACAGGATGGACGGTGTGAGTCTTCGGATGCGTAAACTGGTGGATGTTGATTTCCCGTCAGATGAAGAAGTGCTGGATAAGATAATTGCTAAAGTTCGTGAAATCAAGGGGGCTTCATCATGAGTGAACTACTGATCAAGAACGCAACAGTATACGATCCTATCAATGGGATCAATGGTGATAAAATGGATATTGCCGTAAAGGACGGCAAGATTGTGGATAGTATAGGCGGAGGCGCCCAGACCATAGATGCCGAAGGCCGTTTGGTCTATCCAGGCGGTGTGGATGCACATACCCATATTGCCGGCAGCAAGGTGAATATTGGCCGTATCATGCGACCTGAGGATTCCCGCAGCGGCATCAAACCCCGGACCAAGATCACAAGGCCGTATACCGGATATACGGTGCCCAATGTATATGCTATGGGATACCGATATGCTGAGATGGGGTATACCACAGCCTTCGAAGCTGCCGTACCAATCTTGAAGGCACGGCATACCCATGAAGAACTGGAAGAGATACCTATAATAGATAAGGGCGGCCTGACCCTATTCGGCAGCAACTGGATGGTCATGGATGCCATTCGTGAAGGCGACCAGGAAAGGCTGGCTGCATATGTGGCCTGGGGACTTTTGGCTTCTCGCGGCTGGGGTATTAAGATCGTTAATCCAGGCGGCGGTGAAGCCTGGGGATTCGGCAAGAACGTATCAGGTCTGGATGATCCGGTACCCAATTTCGAAGTGACTCCCAGGCAAATAATAAGGAACCTGGCAGAGGTCAACGAAAAGATGAACCTGCCCCACAGCATTCACCTGCATTGTAATAATTTGGGAGTCCCGGGTAATTATAAAACTACATTAGATAGTTTTGACATCTGTAAGGATATAAAATCTAAACGTGATAGACAATCCCTTCATGTGACCCATGTCATGTTCAATTCATTGGGTGGAAATCATTGGGGTGATTTTGAGTCAAAAACGGATGTCATTTCTGATTACCTTAACAAGAATGATTTCCTGACAGTAGATATGGGTCAGATGATATTCGGTAATGCGACCACTATGACCGCGGACGGGCCAGTGCAATATAGAAATTCCACCACATTCAAGGCCAGGTGGGGCAATGGTGATGTTGAACTGGAGGACACATCAGGTGTTACTCCCCTGTATTATTCACCTCAGGTCTATTTCTATGGTGTCATGTGGGCAATGGGTCTTGAGCTGGCTTTGCTTACAAAAGACCCATGGAAGGTGCTGTTAACCACTGATCATCCAAATGGCGGTCCATATGTAAACTATCCAGAAGCTATGACACTGCTGATGAGCAAAAAGAAGCGTGAAGAAGAAATAGCAAAGATCACTGAAAAGGCCTATGACAGGTGGCACATCTCTGGTATTGAAAGGGAACTGGATTGGTATGATATTGCCATCAAGACCAGGGCTGCTCATGCCAAAGTGCTGGGATTGGTAGAACAGGGTAAAGGACACCTTGGTATAGGTGCTGATGCCGATATTGCCATTTATGATATCAAACCTGATGAGACTGATGCCACTGTTGAATATGACAGGGTAAAGGCTGCGTTCAGGAAGGCTGCCTATACCATAAAGGGCGGCCAGATTGTGGTTAAGGACGGCGAGATCACAGCTACACCAATGGGCAGGACCTACTGGGTGAGAACAAAGGTGGATAATGACGGGTACAACAGGATGATGGACGATCTGAAATTCAAGTTCAAGAACTATTATTCGGTGAATATGGCTAACTACATGGTGCAGGATGAGTATGTACAGCATCCTGTTGTGGTTGAAACCGAATATGCGGAGGTGTGAATGATGCAAACAGTAACATTAGTACCAAAGGAACAGTTCAAGATCTCAATTGAAGCTGAATTGATCACGCCAGATAATTTTGCAGGCAAGAGCAATACTGAGATTGGTGTACTGATCGCTTACGAGGGCAATACACCCAGACCCCTGTCAGAGCTGTTCGACATTAAGGTCGACGGCAGTGCCGAGGGTGCCGATGACGTCAAAATCGAGATAAAGGGCAGCGTGCCCAGGGTCAAGCGGATTGGCGAGGGCATGACCGGAGGGCGCATATTGATCGACGGTGACGTGGATATGAGATGCGGTGCAAAGATGAAGGGCGGTATCATCACTATCAATGGCAATGCTGATTCCTGGGTCGGCCAGGAGATGACTGGCGGCGAGATCAATGTGCAGGGCGATGCAGCTTATTATGTAGGTGCAGGCTATCGCGGCGAGTCATGCGGCATGCGGGGCGGTAAGATCACCGTGTTCGGCAACGCTAATGACTTTGTGGGCGAACACATGTGCGGCGGCGAGATCATCATCAAGGGCAATGCAGGTATTTTGCCAGGTGTGTCCAATAAGGGCGGTAAGATCGTGATCTACGGCAATACCGATATGCCAGGCAGCGAGATGACCAAAGGTACCATTATAGTGAAAGGTAAAGTGGCTGATCTGATGCCAGTATACCAGCGCGAGGGCATTGAGTCTATTGATGGCGAGGAGTTCATCAAGTACGTGGGCGATGTGATCGTTGGCGGCAAGGGCGAGCTGTTTGTCAGGTAAGTTCTCAGATTTGAGTTTGTAAGCAGGGACATTCCTTTAGGGACTGTTTCTGCCATTATTTTTTTTTAGGCTAATTTATTAAAAAGAGTGACTAATTTGAGCCTGTGGCAAATTCGATAAAATTCTTTATTTTCTCATATTAAGCAAAACAAGCACTTATTTTTGCAAAAAATTAAAGACTAAGGCGCCGATTCGACAGGATAACAGGATCTACAGGATAATTATTCTCCCATCCTCTAAATCATGTCTGAAAATTATAAATCACACTAAATTAATTTGTGGCGCTTCCACAAGACGCGATGCGCTGTCGTATCGCTTTGCGCACCAGCGATGTGATGGAGAAATTAGCAACGAACTCGATACGAACTCAAGACGACTGGAGTTCGTTCCAGTTCGTACAAGTTCGTTGTTGATGTTATTGTTGATTTTAAGTTGGGCAGAGCTTCATATATGAAATTTTTTAGGATTTGAGCTTTTATCAGGGTTTGTTTTGGATTTTTAAGCTATCTTATCAGATTTGCTTTGGGCTCATTTCATTAAATTGTTTATTAGGAATAACTCTATATGACAAAAAACAAAGTAAATAATAAGTAGAATCTATGTATTAATTAATAAAATATTTGAAATCGGGGAGATCAAATGCGAAATAATATTTTCACTCATATCGTAATTTTAACAACCATCATTGCATTGGTAATGTTCAGCGGATGCACACAAAATAACGAAGAGAATAATAAAGATATGCAGACACCAACTCCAGATTCAACTCCAGATTCAACTCCTACTGGAACAATGGCATCTGAAGACGGTGAATTCATATACAGGAATGCTACTGTTGAGAATATTCAAATATTGATACTGGAATCATTTCCGGTTCAGATAAATGTAGTTGCCAATGGCTATTTGCCTGACGGATGCACAAAAATCGACCAGACAATCAAGAATAGGGAAGGCAACACATTTTTAGTAACCATTACAACGAAACGGCCTGCTGATGCTATGTGCACAATGGCGATAGTACCCTTTAATAAAGTAATTTCCCTTGATGTTTACGGCCTTGAAGCAGGAGATTATGAAGTAAATGTTAATGGGATCATAGACTCATTTACATTGGATATGGATAATCGTATTCCTGATTGAATTCTATTGAAATTCAGTATTCGATTAATTTAAGCAGGCCAAGTATTTATCCATTTAATCAACCTATTGCAATTTATAAAAAATTTCATGTCAATTGAGCTTTTGATCTTTCCTTGAACTCAATTGCATATTTTAACAATGTTGGAGAGACCAGGATGGATACTGCAACCATCAGTACTACTGCTGAAAATACTTCATCTGTAATAATACCGGCTTTTTTTCCAACAGACAATACAACAAGCTCAACACCTGCTCGCGGCATCATACCAATACCGAATATCAGACTATCTGGAAGATCGAATCCTATAATTTTTGATCCTACAAGTCCTCCTACCAGTTTACCTAAAAGTGCCAGTGCAACTACCATAAAAGAGAACATGCCAGCTGTTCGAACTGTTCCGATATCTACCGAGATCCCAATAAATGCAAAGAAAATTGGAACAAATATCCCATAGGACAGACCGCTGACCTTTCTCTGCACATCCTCTATCTTTGCAAATGGAACATTGGAAAGCATAGTCCCACCAATGAATGCTCCGATAACGGCATGAAGACCGAACACTTCTGCAAGGTATGCAGAAAAAAGTGCTACCATAATCACAGATGTAAAAATGGCCTCCTTTACATGCATTTTATGGATATAGTTGAACAGTATTGGAAAGACCTTGTAGCCTAATAAACCCATAATGATCAGGTATGCTACCAGATTACCCATGATCGTCAATAACTGCATATTTGTAGGAAATTGATTAAAATTCGCTATTGTGACTGCAACTGCCAAAATAAATATCCCTATAATATCATCAAATATAGCTGAAGTAAGCATCACCGAACCCGGCCTGCTTGAAAGGTAATTATAATCCACAAGTGTTTTCACAACCACACTGATACTTGTCGGGGTAAATGCCACACCTAAAAAAAGGCTCAACAGAAATCCAAAACCAAATGCCTGGCCTAATAGAAAACCCAGTGAAAAAGGCAATGCAACACCCAGTATGGTTGGAATAAATGCTACCTTTGAGGCTTCTCGCAATTGCCTGAGATTTACCTCTTTATACCCGGCTGTGAACAGTAATAAAATGGCACCCAAATCCGCAAATGAGGACAAGATCTCATTATCAGGGCTGATCAACAGAATTCCAAGAAAGATTCCTGCCAGCAACTCTCCCAGGATGCTTGAAAATCCCATGCGTTCAATGACTTCTCCTAAAACCTTTGCAAAAAATAGGATCAGCAGAAGGTGTAGAATAAATTCCATACATCAAACCTTTTTGATTTTATAAACTTCGTTAATAATATCCCGCTTTGAAACAATGCCTGCCAGTTTGCCATCTTTGACCACACAAACCCTGTTGACCCGGTGTTTCAACATCAGATCAGCCACATCATGCAGATTTGCATCAGAAGAAATGGTTATTGGATGATGGATCATAATCCCTTTTGCATTATCGCTCAATGACCTTATCGCAGCTTCATGCGTGTGTTTTGTCCTCGGACTCCGGTCAAACATCAGTATCTCTAAAATAATATCCTGGTCAATGATTCCTACCAGTTTCGCTTCATTGTCAACAACAGGATATGAATTATAGTGGTATTTTTCAAATAGATCGAATAGTTTTTCTATGGACTCATCTTCATGTACTGTAACAACATCCTTTACCATTACGTCTTTGACGTTTACATTTGAAAGATCATCAGTCATATGGAAATACCCATCTCTTATTTTTTCTTTGATCATACAAAATTCTACTGCAAGAACAATATATAAAACCCTGATCATATTCATTAATATATGCCAGCTACCATCGAGCCATTGGTTAATGAGCCCGCCCTGATAGTTGAGGATACCATCCGTGCGCTGGTGGTTGCAGATATCCATCTTGGTATTGAATGGGACCTGCAGAACAGTGGGATCGTCATTCCCTCCCAGTCCAAAAAAGCCCTGGATAAGATGCTGGAATATATTGACATAGTGAGACCTGATAGGGTCGTGCTGCTGGGTGATGTGAAACACAACATCCCCCAGATATCATGGCAGGAAAGGGTCGAAGTCCCGGATTTTCTGGAAACCATAGCTCAACGGGCTCCGGTAGACATAATCCCGGGTAATCACGACGGCGATATTCAATACCTTATTAGACGTGTTCCTGATAAATTAGAAGTCACGCTCCAGCCTGCAAAAGGATTTGTGCTGGACGGTGTAGGTTATTTCCACGGCCATACCTGGCCGGCAGCCGAACTCGCAGCATGCAACAATATTATCATGGCACATAATCACCCTACCATCAGGTTTACCGATCCTTTGGGTGCCAGCTCTGCCGAACCGGCCTGGATAAGGACAAGAATGAATTACCAGCCATTGGCCGAACATTACAGTGCAACCGGCCTGGAGTTGAAGTGGTCAGACCCTGAGGTTATTATTATGCCAGCTTTTTGTGAACTCTGCGGGGGCGTGGCATTCAATGAGTCGGTATATGATGACCTGCTGGGCCCGGTTTTTTCATCAGGGACTATTGACCTTGACCACGCACAGGTATATCTTATAGATGGGACCAGGCTTGGAAAATTAAATGACCTGAAAAAGCTGAATGTCACGCAAAAAAGGCCAGCCCGCAAAAAACGAGTTACTCCTCGCGGTAAGGTATCTCGATCTCCATGAAATCGGTTGCGATTATCACATTATCGAATTCCTTTTTCGCATCTTCCAGCAATTGTGAAGTATCCTCAGAATATCTTGAACTTATATGGGTCAGCACAAGCTGGTGCACATTAGCCAGAGCTGCCAGGGATGCAGCTTCTCCGGCTGTGGAATGCATGGACTCCCTGGCCCAGTCCAGCATATCATCTGCCAGTGCCCCGTCGTGGATAAGCAGGTCTGCTCCATCGCTAATTGTAAATATCCCGCTGCAGGGTCTGGTGTCGCCTGAATAAACTATCTTTCGCCCCGGCCTGGATGGACCCACCACATCATTGCTCTTTATGATCTTCCCGTTCAATTCCACATCTTCTCCCCTGTGCAAACGGTTGAACAGAGGTCCCTCAGGCACACCCAATTCCAGGGCCTTTTGCCTGTTAAACCTTCCAGGCCTGTCCTTTTCAACCAGTGCATATCCAATGGACGTTACATTGTGTTCTATCTTGATGGCTTCTATGGAATACTCCCCTCTTTCAACCCTGTCCCCTGGATGAAGTTCTATTACATTTATCTTATAATTTGATTTATAGAAACCAATGGCAATTATCAATTTGATAAATTCCTCAACCCAGTGGGGTCCATAGATATTCAGAGGTTCTGTGCGGCCGTTGAAGTTCAGGGTCTGGATAAGGCCCGGGATGCCCAGCATATGATCACCGTGAAAATGGGTGATAAAGATGGAATTCAAATTACCCATGCCTGTCTTTGCCCGCATCATCTGCTGTTGGGTGCCCTCACCGCAATCGAATAGCATCAATTCACCCTCTCTATTTATCATGATCGCAGAAGGATTTCTCTCAGGTGTGGGCAAGCTGCCTGCCGTCCCAAGAAATGTCACTCGAAGCATCGAGTATTTCTATGTCATCTTTTATATTAATAATATCTATAAAGTTTAGAGTTTAGAAAGAACGGATTGCACTTTATCATATATTTCTTTACTGCCTTTGATCCTGTGATCAATAGTGATATTGGTCAGTATCCTGTTCACTCCCATATCAAGGATAGCCTGGTGAGCTGTTTTGCATGCATCCAATATTTCGTCTATACTGTCTGCCTGTATGGCAGTACCCATGGGTGTGACCTGATATTGGATATTCATTTTTTCAAGTGCTTTCACAGCAGATGAAATATAACCACTCAGAGAATCATTGTGTTCTCCCAACACTGCTATTTGGATCTCTGCAGTTACAATATTATTTGCCAAGAATTTACCCCCTTTTATTTTGTAAATATGAGTTTGTATTTAATGGTTATTAGATTAGGAATATTTACATTATTTTTACCTTTTTATTAACTTGACATTGTCACATTAACTTTCCTCACATAAATATTATCGGTTGACCCTCACAATTAATATATACATATTTAAATAGCTTATTTTACATACTCATCTTTGAGGGGTATTATGAAAATCTTTAAATTACTTAGCAGTGATTTAGACGAATCGTTCGAAAATTTGAAGCGTTTTCATCAGGATTTCGCATCAGATTTTCGTACCAAG
>Ga0209979_1002602_pt1 | contig 17024 bp, 14 predicted proteins | sample AnhtaG_FD_183114 | JGI IMG/M metagenome (GOLD analysis project Ga0209979, IMG submission 183114) | Deep subsurface microbial communities from Anholt, Denmark to uncover new lineages of life (NeLLi) - Anholt_01485 metaG (SPAdes) (version 2) | ecosystem: Environmental > Aquatic > Marine > Oceanic...
TGGAGCGTACGCTTTATTTAGTACGAATGTAATGACAAATTCGCTTTCAACTACAGTATGGTTCACAATGTCCCACCCATCCGGCCATTCATATAACTCCGCTATTTGAGTTTTTCCATCCATGTTAGTGCCAGTTGAGTTTAAACACCATTCCATTCTCTCCCAATTCCACTGAACTGATGATGCGTTAAATGCGGTACCGTCGTGGAATGTAACATCGTTTCTGAGGGTAACAGTATAGTTTAAGTTGTCAGATGACCAGTTTCCCATTGCTGTCGCAAGTTGTGGAACAATTGCAAGTTGTGGATCAGTTAAATCATAAGCAAATAATCCTTCGGTTACTTGATCAATAACATCACCAGAAGCACTATCCCAGGAAACTTGGGGGTCAAGATCTACAGGCAAATACATAGTTCCGAAGATGAGTGTAGTGTCATCGTAACCGCCTGTAGTAGCACCGCCTTGAAGTAAGAAAACACCAATACCAATACCACCGCCAATAGCAATTATTGCTATAATTCCTATAGCGTATATTGTTTTCTTTTCCATATTTTTATCACTTATTTTTTAAAATTTTTGTTTTGTTAGATTTATTGTTAAGTATTTATCTAAGTTTGGAAATTAATAAGGTTTATTCTTTTTTTTATCACTTGTTAATACGAGATTTTTGTATAGAGGACTGATTAGTTATGCTTAAAATGGTTAAAACAGTTGAAAGTTAAAGGTATTAGATATTGCTTAAATTTAGTTTTATCGTTTCTAAAATTTATTATATGGCATAATAATTAGGAAATTTATTTAGTAGAACATTTACTTCAAGCGCTTATTATTCCTATTATAATGTCGTAATAAAATGAGGAGAATAGTAATAAAAAAAGCAAAATCCCCGAGATAATTATGCCTTTATCGAAAAAGGCTTTCTCAGTTCTCTTTGCTAATTCAGGTTTAGAGGAAGTTAAATACATAAACCGCATAATAATATATAGAGAAATAGGAATCGTAAAAATCACTATGTATTCTATTAAATTTAATGTAGGCTCGAAAAGGGAGAATTTTAATATAAGATAAAGAGAATAAGTCATAAATAAAGAACCAGCAATTAAAACGTGAAATTGTTCTAGTAATTTTATAGATTTTCCTTTTTTTCATCACTTGTTATAGTAATTTCTAACTTTACCAAATAGACTTCTTGAATTTTGCTATTATTTTAGCCACCAAATAATCCCACAATAATATCATAATAAAATGAGAAAAAAAGGATCAAAAAGAGTAAAATTCCCGAGATAATTATGCCTTTATCGAAAAAAGCTTTTTCAGTTTTTCTTGCTAATTCTGGTTTAGATGTGGTTAAATACATAAATCTCATGATTAAATAAAGCGATATTGGGATTGTGAATATTGCAACAAATTCCTGTAATATCATAGTGAACCCAAAAATGGGAACTCTTAAAATAAGATAAAGAGAATACGTCATAAATAAGGATCCAGCAATTAACACGTGAAATTGCTCTAGTAATTTTAGAGAATATTGATCGTAAACTTTCTTATGCTCAATTGCTTTATCCTGCCCGAGATACAACAAATCTCCTTTTCTCTTTGCTATGCTAAGAAACATTGCAATTTCGAATATCGCTAAGAAGAGCCAAGCAGAGATAGTAGCATTAATAATTACTACTCCAGATAAAGCCCGCCATAAATAGCCGGTAGATAACACCAGAATATCTACAAAGGCATGCTTTTTAAAGAAGTGATTATATAATTGTCCTGTTAAAATTATAAAAATAATCATTACCATTAAACTGATATTGGGTATAAGGAAGACCAAAGAGAATGCCATAAACCCTACAATTACTATAATTAATAACACTGCGACGTACATTGGAAGTTCTCCTGATGCTAAAGGTTTCTTTTTTAATTTTTCTTGATGTTTTTTGTCATTCTCTACATCTATTATGTCGTTTATGATATAATTAAAAGAGGAAGCACAACAAAGTAAGATAAAACCTAAAATGAGATTAAAATAAAGGTTATGATAGAATATTTTTCTGCTGAAAAAAACCGCTACAAATATTAAAAAATTCTTGTAATACTGTCTTATCCGTAAAAGTTGAAGGACGCTTCTGATTTTGCTCGTCATTGTAATTTTAAACTGATGCATATCAATTAAACTTTGTTGAGGTAAAAAATCTTATCTGGTTTAAACTTTTTCAAAAAAATGTAGCCGACTTTACTAATTAAACTCGTTTCCGCCTTTCTTTGAATATATGCGGTATCATTTTCGAAAGATAGACCTTCTAATGATTTGTACGGAATTTTAACATCCTTATCGAATATGTTTTTTACCTTAATATAGCTAACCTGGTTTGTTTTTTGTTCGTCTTGAGAGTTCTTTGCGCCCTGGGGATAAAATTTAAAATCTTTTAAATACCCAATTTCGAGGTTATTCACAGGTTTTTTAAGATAAAAATAAGTTCTAATATGATTTTCCAGTAACCAATTTAAAACTCTTTGTTCAGATTCTCGAGATATATCTGATTTTTTTATATTTATATATATAGCCTTAGGTTTAATTATCAAATCTTTTAGTGCGTATCGTTCTTCAATATTTTCTCCATTTTGAGGTATTTCATCAAAAATTAACTCTGATTCTTTGAAAGCGTCTGAAATTTCTACATTTGAACATTTGATTATTATTGTTTCTCCTTTATTATTAAAGAAGATATCTTTACTGCTGAGTGATTCAATTAAGCTTATAGGATTAGGTAATTTTGTTTCCTTAAGCGGTTTGATAATTTCATGTCCAGCTTTATCTAGGAAATAAAAATCGAGTTTTTTTTTTTTGGGATTAATATCAACATTTAAAAGTTTTAAGATGCCTTCCTTTTCTAAATAATACTGGTCATTCAGAGAAATTTCAGATTTAGTATATTTTGAGGAAATTAGATTATGAATCTTATTATCCTTTAGATTTTTTACAACATACTCGTCAGTATCACAAACATCGTCTTTAAAATGAATATTTTCCAGTTTACCTAAAAGTCGTTCATTTGTGATTTTATTTTTAAAAATAAAGTCTTTTTCAATTTCTAATTTATAGAGTTCTTTTCTGTTTAAATCGTGCATTAGAGTTGTAATATTTTGAATTTTGAAGTGCTCTCTAAACTTATCACTGGCAATTTCTTTAAATTTTCTTCTAGCGTTCTCAAAAAGATTACCATAATATCTCTGTTTAGACTTTTTTAAACATATAAAAGGAAGTAACATTTCCTTTGTCGGTTTTAATTTATTATCAAGTATAGCAACAATTCTGTGGTATGTGGGAGGATGAGAGTTAATTAAATTACTTAAAAGTGAAATTCTTCTTGGTTTAATTATTGATTTATTGATATAATCGGCTGTATTTAAGAAATTTAACATTTCGTTGTCAATATTTATCTTCTCATCACATAATAACATAGTATTCAAACCAATTTCGCGGCCTGTCGCATAGAAACTTTCTAAATTATAAAGTGCTTTTACCAGCTCATTAGCATACCCTGTGTTTTTTGCTTTTGCATCGGCTTTTCCTTCTAGTATTCTAACAAACATAAACAGAATAACGTAAATGAGGAGATTTAATAATATATATAATGTGAAAGGAAGTTGGGGATTTCCAAAAGTATAATCGTAGTATGTAGCGGGAATACCTAGAAGCAATCTAAATATTAGATCTCCAGTTGTTATAAAAGTTAAGATTAGCGTATGTCTTCCCTTTGTATGTGCTAACTCGTGGGCAACAATACCCTTTAATTCGTCGATGGGAATTTTGTTAAAATCTTCAACTATAAGCGCTATTCTTTTGTCCAGAATGGAACCATAGGCCATAGCATTTAATATGGGATATTTACCAATTCCTACTTTTACTTTACCTTTTATTCCAATATCCAATTTTATTTCTTCAATCAAATCTAAAATTTTTTTATCTTCAACTGGTTTTATTCCAAGTAAAAAATCTAAAACAGGTCCTGAAATGAAATAAATTACCCAATTTATCATGATTAAAACAGTATAAACATTAAAAATAAGCTCCCATGGGGAGAACTTGTTAAAAAGTAAGGATTTATTCGAAATAAAGTTAAGAGGTGTATATTGGTTAATAAAAACAATGGCCAACCACGCTAGTATATAAAGAAAGAGTGTCAAGTATTCAGGAGACATAAATCTCCAAATAACAATATATCTTCGACCAAATAAAATAAAACCTAATCCTAAAATTATCCAAAATGAAAAGGAAAAAGCTGTGTTTACTACTATTGGGTTATTAATAATACTCGATATAATACCCGAGACAAAAATTACGTTGTAAGTGACCAAAGAAATTATTAAAATTTTGTTTAAAACTGGATAATCCTTCAATTCTGCTATGCCAAACCATAGGTAAATTGAAAATGCTCCCATAATTGAAGTGAATACATCTTTAGAAATAAAAAAGATAAGAAAAAAAAAGAAAAGAAGAGCAACAAAATCGCTCAATTCGCTTCTTTTACCACTTTTAACCCATCTATATAGTTCTTCAATTGATAACAAGTAAAAAATGAGAAGGGCATAAAAAACCCAATCGGTTAATATCGCGATCCAATTATCGAGAAGAGAAAATGAAACTAGCGAAAAAGAAATGGTTGTTAATAGAAAGAAAATAAACAAACCAAGACGAGTGATTTTTTTCATCTTTTAATCCTTTATTTTAATATTTTTTAAATATATTCAATATTTCTTGATAAAAATTCAAATACCATGATGGATGGGCAAATAATCTAGTTTAACCTCTTTATTTTTGTCAATTAGCTCTTCATTTTATTAATTTCAGACCAAAAGTACTTAATAGTGATAAAATACCATAGTAAAAGTCCAGGTATTACTATAATTAAGGATATAAGAATATTAGTGGGTATTATAAAACCAAAAATATTGATATCTATAAAATCTATGGGGATAATAAATAAATCAATAGCGACAAGATATAAATACCCTACTACGATCATTATTACCATGAGAACTACGATCCCTCTTATTCTAGGATACTTAAATAATAAAAATACAGTAATTAACCCAAAAACACTTGTAATTATAGTTATTGTAATAAAATCTATTGTTGAATTCATCAATAATGTTGTTAAAATAGCAAAAAAGCCACATATTATCGAAATTATGTAAAAGTTTTTAACCAAATCTGGTTCTTTCATTGGTCCTTTAGCTAATATTAATCGAGGTAATGTCAAAGCAGCGCTTTTTTGATCCGAAGCCTTCATAAAATCGTTTTCTAATAATAAAATGTCGCTTCTATTGTCTAAAATTTCACTGCTTTCGAAAAACCCCTTTACAGAATAAATGACGTAAAAGCTATTAAATATATGAATAAGCAATGCACAAAAAACTGCTGCTTCAAGAGAACCAATCAGAGCGATAGAAGCAAACATTGCTCCAATGCTTAGAGTTCCAACATCCCCTGGAAAAATTTTAGCTGGGAACTTGTTATATAAGAAAAACGGTATTAATATTGCTAAGGATACAACTGTAAATAACAAACCTTCTGCGGAATCCCATATAATAGAGCAAATAATTAAGGAAAGTAAAGCAATAATCGATGTCCCTGAGCCTTCACCATTGTATCCTTCTAACATATTGACTGTATTAGTAAAAACAGCAACGATCAAAGGAGCGAGAATTGGATATATTAGGTTTAATCTTAATTTTCCCAAAAAGGGGATCGTAGGAGATTCGATTTGTATAAAACCAACAGCGTTTGCCAAAAATATCATTATCCCTGTAAAAAGTGTTAACAACAGCTTGTACCTTGATCTTAATTTGATCCTGTCATCTATATAGCCAATTAAACCAGAAATTACTACTGTTAACACAAAAATAAAAATTTCATTAAAGAAATCTGGGAAAAATATAGTCAGTAATATAGCAGTAATTGATAAACCAATGATAATAGAAATCCCACCAGATTCCGGAACTTCAGTTTTTAGTGTCTTATGTATATCTATCCCGGTGTATCCTTTCCGTTTCATGATTCTTATAATATAAGGAATAATTACTAATGTTATAGCAAATCCCACAATGAAAGATATAACTAGGTAAATTGTTTCTAAAATACCCCAATTCATAGAGGATAGCCGAATCATATTAAATCATTTAGTTTTGGATTAATATTTGTTCTCATAATCAAATAAATCTTTTTAAATAAAATGTATAAATAGCCCGGCACGGAATTTCGATCATCGAGATGACTCGATAAATTTCGAACCGTGGTCACGGGGTTCAAGGCCCCAGATGCTTGGCCACTACACCACCGGGCTTTAACAAAAATTTTTTATAGATTAAATGGTTTTAAATTTTGTTTAAAAAATGCGTTATCTAATAAATCTTTATTGGTTTTCAGAAATAGAATATCTGCTTCTTCATCCCTATATTCATCCGGTAACATCTGCGGTATAGTTTCGATGATTGGGAACCATCTCTTACATTGAGAACAAAACAATATGCCCTTTTCAATTTCAATTTCAGTTTTGAATTTGTTTAATAAATATAATTCTGGCAAAATTGTATCAATATATTCATTCATCAAATTGTTTGAAAAAGCTTTTATTTTTTGTTTTATATCATTTTGTATAATGTGAATACATCGTTTACTTAGCTCAGATGAAGATTTATCGCTTATGTTATCTACTTCTTTAACACTAGAAATTATTGCATTTATATAAATACCTAATTTACTTTTTTCAATCACGATTTCGTCTTTCAGAAGTAATTCTTCATTTTTTTGCTCAATTTCAATAATATTTTCCTTTTTAATACTAATTATGTCTCTCTTATCATACGCTTCTAATATTTCTTCAAAAATAATTTCGTCTGTTTCAAAAGAAAAGATTATCAACTCGAGCGGAAAAAATTTATCGATCGGACAAGCTAAAATATCGCACAACCACGGTCTCATTTATTCACCGAAATTTTTGTCATTTATAATAAATAACTTCTTAGTTGTTGAATATACTTATCGATCGTTCTATCTAATTTCTTTCTCCTATTGAAGAAATCTTCGGATAATTTTTGGTAAGCTGCTTTAGAAGGTAATTTTCCTCTTTTATATCGCGTCTCCAAGAGATTTAAGCTATCCGAAATACTAATTCTTTCGGCATCTAACACATCAAGTCTTTTTACAATATTGTTAAATGTATCGTTCGTCTCCATCAATATTTTCTTAAAAGGAAGGATTTCCTCTTTAATCTGGTCAATTTTTGTAGTATTTTTGCTTAATAAACTCTTATAAGTCTTTTTTGCTAACTTCTTGCGTTTTGTCTCACTTTCTGCTTTTCTAATTTCCAGCACTAATGCGTTTTTTTCTTCGTACAATGAAGAAAATTCTCTAATTTCACTAGTGGGGATGAATTCCTTTTTGAAGATTGATACTTGTTCCTCTCTTTTTAGAGTTTTAATAACAAGAACGAAAATCGACGACATTAAAGCAATAATCATAGCGAACACTACAGGCCTAAAAAGTATTTCAAATAAATCAATGGTAAAAGTAAGTAGTACATCTTTCTTTACGAGTGGACTTATATTTTCTGTGTTGTATACTAAAACTTTCGAATTACCCGAGTTATGCAAAGCTTCTGGTAGTGAAGACATATAATCAATGCTACCACAACCTTCGATAATTACATTGGTAGTTTGTTCGTGTATTAAATAATCGTATTCTGTCGTAAGTAAATTTATTGAAATGGATTGTTGGAGCCAATTGTAGGATATATATGCTTCAGGAGGCAGGTGATATTCAAGAAAAAACTTAAATTTTGATGCTGGTGTCAACAAAACTCTATTTTGGTATAAGTTAATAGAAACATCTTTGGTTGAAATATCATCAATAGAATCTATGACGGATACTCCTAATATCTCTCCCAGATCGTCATAAACTTTTACATTCATCGCATTAATAGGAATTTTCATAAATAATCGAGCGATTTCAACAATTCCAGCATTTACAACCGTGATTTCTTCGACATTTTTAATAGGCCCCCAGGGAGAAATGTAAATATCCTTGTCAATCTTTTCTATCTCTATTTTTGATGTGAGCGGGGCTGATACAGAAATAATTGTTTCGTTATTTTCATCTAAGTTAAGTAAAAAAGGCTCTAGATGGTTAATTTTATCGTCATATTCTAAGTCGTATAATACATTAGTTTCCCCAACTGGAGTTCCCATACCCCCAATTTGTGTGTGATATTGTAATGCTGATCCTTCTGGTAATAGATAATTAGATACAATAGTTCCTTCGCTCTTGTAAGGTAAAAGAGGAAACAAAGGTCCTTGAAACACTAAAAATTGAGTGAGGTCTTCTTCAATATATCCAAGCTGATAAAATATTAAATTTGTATATGAATGCAGAACAGTAAAAGTAATTTCTTGTGATGGTAATAGAGGCGTATCAAAATAAATTGTTATCACTTCGTAAATATCCATTATTTCATGGGATCTTTCGATTAACAGTGTGTTTTGTGTTTCACCATAAGCGTTAAAATAAATTAAATTATTTGAATCTTCAACCTTTACCCCAAATAAAATTGAATTAATCGGATTGTTATTATTATTTAAGATTGTTAGTCTATCTTTTATATTTACTAAACCATAGGAACTTAAATTAGTGGTCCTTGTTATACCCGTCACTAAAAGGTTATCTGCTCCTTCCAAAGTCCCTGATAGCTGAGGGTCTTCAACCGAGGAATAAGGTTGATAATTATCTGAAAAATCATCTTGAATAGCTGAAAATACGATCATAACGGATAAAAACCCAATTAATATAATGAAAAACCTATTTCTTTGCATAATTCATTTCCTTTGTAAACTCGAATTAACTAACAATAATTAATACCATTAATAAAAATTTATTATATTTTTTTATATAATTCGAGATAAAACTTATTATTTTTGTTGTTTTAAATTTATTTAATTATAAAAATAATTTATAAAAGTATATATGTCGTCTCAACGCAGCCAATCAAGACGTAAAAAAAGAAGAAGCGGAAACGCACCAATGCCTTTAGGAGGCGCTGGTTTAATGAGGTTTTTTGAGGATAGCTCAATTGGAATTAAAATTAGCCCGATTACAACTGTAATTATAGCTCTTAGTTTAATATTAATAGTAATTTTTGCTTGGTTAGGTATTTTTAATTGGTTGTTTACCCCCTCCTAACTTTATTTATAACATTTTTTATGAACGTGGATACAGTTTAATATGCGTATGTCGGAATTTCAGGCGTTACTCAAAAAGCTCTACCTTCACAAGGACCTAAATCGGGGGATTAAAAGCACGTACATTTGGCTTATTGAAGAAATTGGTGAGCTTGCCACTTTAATAAACGCCCAAGAATTAGATAAAAAAAAGATTTCTGAAGAGTTAGCAGATATAATAGCCTGGACAATTTCTATCGCAAATATCCTAAATATTGATATAGAAGAAGCTATAAGTAGTAAATACCCCAATAAGTGTAAAAAGTGTAATTCCTCTCCTTGTAATTGTGTAAAATGATTAAATTTACTCCATCGTAATCCATTTTCTTAACTAATTTGTTGTTTAGCCCATGAAAATATCAGATTTTCAGGATTTACTAAAAGATCTTTATCTCCAAAAAGATTTAGATTGAGGAGTTAAATCCACCTTTATTTGGTTAGTAGAAGAAATTGGGGAATTAGCCACCATATTAAATTCAAAAGATATAGATAAGAAAAAAGTATCTGAAGAAATTCCGGATATTAGTGTTTGGATCAACTCAAATGCTAATCTATTAGAGATCGATAGGGGGTCAATATTATTTAATAAATATCCTTACAAATATGTTCGCTGTAATTCAAAACCATGTCAAAGTAATACATCAAGAAGAGAGAAAACAGTATTTTAGAAGAAAAAAGTTTAGAAAAATTAATCAATTTAAGTCTTCTTCTTTAATCAAGTGTTCAGAACAATCTATGTGTCGTATCCAGAAAAGATTTTTTGGTAATATATTATATTTTGGACCATCTGGAACTTTTTCACTAAACGCAAGCTTAATTAATATGTTTGGCATATTAGCTAAAGGTATATTAAATTTTTTTGCTGCAAAAGAGAAAAAATAGCTAGTTGTAAAGAACCTTCCAGCATTTATTTCAGTTGGACAGATCATTCCCGATTTATCTCCTTTCATATCAACACAAAATACACCCGTCGCGTTTGTATCAATGGCTAAAACAGCTTGAGTAGCTAATTCATTAACTTTATCATTATGAATTGTTTTTGCAACAATCGGAGTCCCAGTAACACCAGATGGAGCTAAATAAGGATATATGTATTCAATTCTTTCCCTTGCTTGAGAAGTTATTAATTCTCCTTCTTTAAAAATACTTTGAAATGCAATATTTCTCCCAGGTAGAAATTCTTGAGCAATAAAATCCCAATTTTTGCCTCTAGAACGCCAATATTTTATCCAATTTACACCTGTCTCAATATTTTCAATAGGCGTACTTCCTGTACCTCCAGCACCTTTTTTAGCGCGAATCCAGAGTTTCTCTCCAAGTAGATCAAAAGCTTTATGAATATCGTTCTGTAAATATGCATTTCGAATTTCGATCGCTTTTACAGATGGAAACATTTTATCTTTCCAAATGTTAGCGCTTAGAAATTTGTCTTGACATATTTTAATTGTTTCTTTTTTTGGTAAATAAGTAAGGGCATTGAGTTCTTCTCGATTTTCTGAAATAACTGATACTTCAATGTCAGGTTGCGGATGTACCAAATCAATTTTATATTTATTTATTATTTCATTTAGTTTTAGAATATATTGATCCGAAGTTGCTTTTGGAACAATAAACATCTTCTTTGTCCATGGTTTAGCAAATTCTATATGGTATGCATTAATGTCTGTTCCATATAATTCCATATCACCATTAACAGAATCCAACGACCTTAAAAAATTTACTCCAGCTGGACCTCCTGATCCTGTAACTAGTATTTTTTTCATATAAACCAGTATCAATAGCTGATAAAATTATAATAATAAAAAGTGCAAGAAACATATTAATATTGGGTAATGAATGGTAATTTATGGCACAATTTGACTTATAGGTAATAATGAGTTAAATTCCCTCTGAATTTTTCATGCTATTAATTTGCATCCAGAAGTATTTTATTGTTAAATAATACCAAAACGCTAGGCTTGGGATAATTAAAACAAATGAAAATACGATATTATAAGGAACCTCTATTTGAAATATTGTAAATGATCCGGGAAAAAACTGCATTACAATTAAATCAATAAAGATTAAAATAAGACTGATACATATTAAGAGAAGAATCATTAACATTACTATACCTCTTACTCTGGGAAACTTGTAAAGTAAAAAAATGACGGGAATTGAGAAAATAACGATCAGAAGGAGAATGTAAATAGTATTCAAATTTCCTAAAGTCCAGTGTGTAAATGTAATAGCAATAATAGAAAAGAATCCACATATAATTGAAATAACATAAAAGTGTTTTACTAATTCAGGTTCTGTTAAAGGCCCTTTTGCTAAAATTAATCTTGGTAAAGTTAATGCTGAATCCTTCTGATTAGACGCTTTTATTCTATCATTCTCCAGCACTATGATATCGTTTTGTTTTTGTTGAATTTCACTACTTTCTATAAAACCCTTCACTGAACGTAGAACATAGAAACTATTTACAATATGGGTTAAAAGTACGCAAAAAACTGCAACTTCTAATGAGCCTAATAAAGCAATACAAGCAAAAACAGCCCCTAAACTTAATGTACCTATATCACCAGGGAAGATTTTTGAAGGATATTTATTGTATAAAAAGAATGGAATTAATACTGCTATTACAGTTATAGTAATTAGCAGAGCTTCTGCTGAATTCCATATTAATGTACATATGAAAAGAAAACCTAAAGCGATCAGTGAAGTTCCTGAGCCCTCTCCGTTATATCCTTCCAGCATATTGGAGGTGTTTGCAAAAATAGCAACTATTAAAGGGATTACGAACGGGTAAATCATCGTTAATCTTGTGACACCTAAAAAAGGAATTGTGGGGGAAAGAATAGTTATAAAACCGAAGTAATTTGCTAAAAAGAGAGCACTTCCTGTAAAAATAGTCAAAATTATTTTATATAAAGATCTTAGTTTTACACGATCATCTATAAATCCAATTAGTCCAGATATTACTACTGTTAAAAAATAGACAAAAATTTCTTTTAATAGTACTGGAAAAAACACCATTAGTAAAAATGCAGTTCCTGATATCCCGATTACAATACTTAATCCTCCAGATTCTGCAACTTCTGGTCTAGCATTCTTATGAATATCATATCCAATATGGCCTTTCCTTTTCATTAATTTAATAATATAGGGAATGATTAGGAGTGTTATAACAAATCCAAGGATACAAATGAAAGTTAGATATATGACTTCGGTAATACCCCCAATCAACTCAGTTATAGATGTCATAATAAAGATGGTGGTGGTGTTTTACTATAAGTTAAAATTACTTTAGTTGAAAACTATTTATGAAAATATTTAAATTAATAAATAAAAATCCTTACAACTTATAAAAAGTACAATAATTTTTTATTCATGATTTAGAAGAAATCGTATAATGTATATTAGCTTGAAACATTTCAACGTTGAAAAATGATTGAACACTTTGTTGTAGGAAGATAATTAATCACGGATTTGTCTAAAAAATAAACAGATGACTATTTTTAACATTATTTGAAAAGGTAAATGGAAGAATTTAAAGGTTTTTATTTATAAGTTAAAAGTATAATCTTAATCTAATTAATGATGATAAAATTACAATGGAAATAGAAGGTAATATAATATTTATAACTGGTGGAGCAGGTTTTATAGGATCACATATCGTTGATCGGCTTATAAAAGAAAATGCTAAAAAAATTATTGTATATGATAATTTTTCATCAGGTAAGAAGGAATATATTGATAAAAAAGGAGTGGATATTATAGAAGGGGATATTCTAGATTATAAAAAATTAGAACACATGATGAAAAATGTGGATATTGTATCTCATCACGCTGCAGAGTTAGAAGTTTTTACTGGAATTGAAAATTCGATTCATGATTTAAGAATTAATATTGAGGGTACCTTAAATGTATTAAATGCTGCTATTAAAAATAAAGTAAAGAAACTTATATATGCCTCATCAGGGGGGATTTATGGGCAGGCAAGTTATCTTCCTGAAGATGAAAATCATCCTCTCATGCCTCATTGGCCTTATGGGGTAAGTAAATTATCGGGAGAGAAATATTGTTTACAATATAATTTATTATATGGTCTTCCAACGGTATCTCTACGATATGGCATTGTTTATGGCCCACGAGAGTGGTACGGAAGAGTATTAACCTTATTTATAAAAAGAGTTTTAGAGGGAAAAGCTCCAATTATCTTTGGAGATGGAAATCAAAGAAGAGATTATGTTTATATCGACGATGTTGTTGAAGGCAATATACTATCTATAAAAAGTGATAAAGCAAATGGAAAAGCGTTTAATTTGGGAGGAAGCAATTCATATTCAGTAAAACAAGTAGCAGATATCGTTATCAATCTTATAAATCCAGATATAAAACCAATATACGATGATCCAATACCAGGGGAATCAAGTAAGTATCAACCAAACAGAAAAAGACTGCCAGGGGAACTAATAGATTTTATTTTAGACAGTTCTTATATAAGCAATCTTTTAAATTACATTCCAAAAACCGATTTTAAATTTGGTGTAGGGAAAGAAATTGAGTGGGTAAAGAAAAATCTTGATATTTGGAATTCTTTACCCCGAGTATAACTAATTAAAGGAGATGAGTGAAAATAAAAGTTTGGTTAGACTTTTGTGAACCAAAAAGTGTTACTATGTTAAGACCACTTTATGAAAAACTCTCAGTAAATCATGAAGTTTTTATTACTGCTAGACTTTTTGATTCCACTTTTTATCTACTTGATCAATGGGGGATAGATTACATTCCTGTTGGGAAGTATGGTGGAGCATCTTTGATTGGAAAATTAAAAGCTTATTCAGATCGCCTTTCTGAATTAATTAATATAATTAATAAAAAAACACCCGGATTTTTGTTTTGCATAACTTCTCCTGAAGCTTTAAGAATTTCATTTGGATTGCAAATTCCAAATATTATGTTTAATGATGAGCCAAGATCTTATGGCCCTTGCACAACGACTTTTCCTTTTATTGATCAAATAATTGTTCCTAAATGTATTCCTATTGAGTGGTACTTAAATTATGGTCTTAAGAAGGAAAAAATTATAAGATTTAATGGAATTGACGAAGTTGGATGGCTAAATAATTTTAAACCTGATATCAATGTAATAAGTAAACTAAATTTAGAAGCTGATCACTATGTGGTGTGTAGAACTGAACCAACTAAAGCAGGATATCTTATAGATAAAATGAAACCTTATGAAACACAATTATCAAATATTATACCAAAATTAATTAAATCGAATCCAAATCTTAAATATCTAATTATAACTAGAAATGAAGAACAGTTTAGTTATTTAAATAAAATTTTTTCATCGCAAATAAAAGCTGATATTATTAGAATTTACAGAGGAATGGATCAGTTAGCTCATATTATGTACTTTTCGAAATTAGTAATAACCGGTGGCGGAACAATGGTAAGAGAATCAGCGTTATTAGGTGTTCCCTCTATTGAATTTTTCCCCCTTGAAACATATCCCCAAGAACAATTCCTTATTGATAACGGTTTCCCACTTTACCATTTTCATAATGCTGAAGATTGTATTCACCAAGCAGTTGAGTATATTGGTGGAAATTACAAAATTGATACATTTGAAAGAATTAAAAAATTGGAAAATCCAATTGAAATAGGATACAACGAATTTATAAAAAACAGTAAAAATTAAGTAGTGCTATTTTTAAGAAATTCTTGATAAATAATTTCTATTTTCTCTCCTACTGTCGTATAAGTATATCGCTTAATAAATTTTTGAGCTTTTTGAACTAATTTTAATCTTAAATTAGAATCTCCAAGTAATCTAAGAATTTCTTTAGCTAAGAGTTGAGGTCTTTTTGGTGGAACGAAAATTGCATTATCTTTTAATACTTCCTTATAAGCCAACATAGATGAACAAATTACAGGTGTCCCACACGCCAATGATTCAATAGGAGTTAAACCGAAACCTTCAGAAGCATAGGAATAAGTAATAAAAATATCTCCCATCGAATAATAATAGGGTATATCATCTTCAGAAATAAAGCCAACAAAATGTATATCACTATATTTTTCTTTCCATTCAAAATAAGATTTTTCCATCCTAAAATCAGGTTTTCCCCCTATTACCAAATTTACATCAGGTATCCTGCTTTTAACAATTTTATAGGCTTCGATAATATGATCTAACCCCTTATAATGAGCAATCCTTCCAATATATAATAAGATAGGGCCTTTAATGTTAAGTTTTTGTTTTAATTTTTGAGCTTCAGAGGGATAGGGTTTAAATTTCTCTTCTATAGCATTGTAGTGATTAATTATTTTAAGAGGATTACTTTTTGGGATAAAATATCCAATTTCTTTTTTAACAAAGTTGGTAACAGTCGTTACTATAGTAGCCTTTTTTATAACGTATTTAATTAATAGTTTTTCAAATGGTATTTTGGTAAATCTTGTTTCGAATGGGCCTAAATCGTGAATCGTGGTTATAAATCTTTTTTTATTGGATAAAATTATTGGTAGAGCCCCTTTAGGTCCATTTCCATGAATTATATCAAATTGATGAGTTCTTAAATATTTCATAACGCCGATAACGAATTGAGGATACCAAAAAAAACGCTTTCTAATAAAATTTAGTTGAATAATGTCGCGATCGTTTAGTTTATTAGTCCATTTTCCAGTAAGTAACGTAACTTTATAGCCTTGTCTTTTTAAATAGTCGTATAAACCTTTTATTGTCTTAGAAGCACCATCTTGAAAGTCTGGTGGAACTGCTATAGATATTAGACAAATTTTTAATTTTTTCATTTCTATTGTTTAAAAACTTAATTTAAATTTAAAAATTTTTATACATAATAGAAAATTAAAAAGTATATAAAAATAGGTTTTAAGGAATTAGTATAATGTTGGAAGAATTTTTGAATAATCTAATGATTGATAAGATTCAGGAATACGGAAAAAAAAAGAAATTTCAAAAAGTTATCGATATTGGAGGAAAAGATGGAAAATATACTTCAAGAATTTCTGAAAATCTTACTATCGTAGATTTAAATCCAGTTATTATAAGCCCTACAATAAATTATGTTAAAACGGACATAATGGAGTTTGAAACAGAAGAAAAGTTTGACTTAGTCGTAAGCTCTGCTTTTATAGAACATATTTCTAAAGTAGAGGTTGTAAATGTTTTAAAAAAAGTTAATTATCTTTTAAAAGATGACGGATTTGCATTTTTAACTTGTCCAAATGCATGGAGTATAAATCGATTGCTAGGAGAAATCATGGGAATTTGTAAATCATTAGAATTATCAGAAGGAGATAAAATGGTGGGTCATAAATTTATGTATAATCTGCCTAGATTAGAAGAAATTGTTAAAGAGAATTTAATTTTTGTTGAATCGGGTTCTTATTTTCTCAAACCTCTTCCTGCTTCTGATATGAATAAAATATTTGATATAAGTGCATTTAGAAGCTTTGCTTCTATAAACTCTAACTCGTATCCACAAATAAAAGATTATCTAGCTGAGATTTATATCATTGGGAAAAAGAGGGAAGAATAAACCGCTGGAGTTAACTTTATTACCACTTGTAAAGATTTTAAATAAATTTATATGAAATTATTATTAAGTTAACTGTTTAAATCCATCTTCAGTTACCAAGATCGTTTCTTCGCTCTGAGCGACAAACTCGCCCTTCTGTTCTGCTAGGACATAATGAACTTGAATTTTTCCTTGCTGAATTAATTCTTGGAGTCCAAA
>Ga0209979_1002604_pt1 | contig 17021 bp, 20 predicted proteins | sample AnhtaG_FD_183114 | JGI IMG/M metagenome (GOLD analysis project Ga0209979, IMG submission 183114) | Deep subsurface microbial communities from Anholt, Denmark to uncover new lineages of life (NeLLi) - Anholt_01485 metaG (SPAdes) (version 2) | ecosystem: Environmental > Aquatic > Marine > Oceanic...
TAATTTGTATCATCTCCCTTCCGCATAGCTTGATGGCCTCACTTGGTCCCTTTTTGCTTAAAAATTCAAACTCTCCGTCTCTGCACAGAGGACAGTCATCCCTCTTTTTCACGGCGATCTCCTCAAAACTGCGCTCCATTAAGTCTATTGCCAGCAGTTTTTGGTTTGAATCCTTGTCTCCTAAAAGGATCTTGATCGCCTCGTTGGACTGGATAGACCCTATGCAGCTTGTTATCGCATTTAATACGCCAACGGTATCGCAGGTATCGGTAGAACCCGGGGCCGGCAGGGAAGGGACCAGGCACCTAAAACAGGGCGTAACTTTAGGGATGAAATTCATCGTCATCCCATAACCTGATATTGCGGCACCATATATCCAGGGGATATCATGTTTAAAGCAGGCATCGTTTATCAGCAAGCGTGTTTCGAAGTTGTCCGTCCCGTCCAGGACAATGTCTATGTCTTTGATCAGCTCTTCGATATTTTTTCGATTGACATCCTTCACCTCAGCCTCTATCTCTATGGAAGAGTTTATCCTGCGTAGCTTATCGGCTGCTGCCACTGCCTTTGGCATCCCTTTTTCCACATCTTCCTCATCGAAGAGCATCTGTCGCTGGAGATTATCGAGCTCAACATAATCCCTGTCCACGATTCTTATGTAGCCGATTCCGGCTCGAACGAGGTTATTGGCGATGACTGTACCCAGGGCACCACAACCGATGACTAAAGCCCTGCTTTTTAGCAGTTTCTCCTGGCCAGATTTCCCAATTTTTGCTACAAGTACCTGCCTTGAATATCTATCCATGCTTATCCGCCTGCTACTATTCGTATTACCGCTACTATATCTCCCGCTTTCAATCTCTTGTCATAGTTCTCATCCGGATAAAAAATCTCTCCGTTTAGCTCCAGCAGAATGGGAGACGAAGATAGCCCGAGCTCATCTATGAGTTCCTCTATTGTCTTATCTTCTTTAACCTCTATCTCCTCAATGCCCATTCCTCATCCTCCAGAAATTTTGTATGTCGCGGGCAAAACTCGTATTCGCTCCCAAGCTGAGCAAAGATGAGCTCCTCCTGCCAGTGAGCGTTATAGAGCCTACAGCCCTTATCTTCGCAGAAGGGCTCACCGAGCACAGAATAGAAAACCGCCTGCATCGCATATCCCTTCATAACCTCGGTCAGCCGCTCATCTTCGTAATCAATGAAACGCCCTTTGAATGCATCTTTAAGTTCCAGTAGATCCCTTCTCAGCATCTCATATTGTTGCTTAAGGAGATAATACTCCCTCGGTTTTGCCGGCGCCTCTACGACTCCTGTCGTTGAGATAATCGAGGGCATACCATAGACACTCGTTCTTGCATGGTATCTTTTGTCGCTCTCCTCCCAAGTAGCAAACAGACGATTGGTAAAGAAGATGTGAACAAACTCGAGCCTACGCTCCTCCCCTGGTATGAGCTCCCAAAAGATCCTTTGCAGTTCCAATCCATCGTATAGGATTCCAAAGGCTCTCGTTTTTCCTAGAATCCTTCTTTTTTCGTACTCTATCTCACCATAGAGAGGTTCCTGCCCGAATACCATCCTCCTAGTTGCCTCTTGAATCTTGATCGATGCAATTCTTCTGGCATAATCTAAGATCTTATTTTGCAAAAGGTAAAAGGCAAAGGGATCCCCTCTTACCTCAACCCCTACCTTCGCTAGCTTCTTTCTTAGATATTCAGCGATCTCCTCTATATTCAGTGCTTGGTCCGCACCCTCATTGTAGAGGAGGATCTTATTTAACCTTTGCCCTCTCATGCAATTTTTCCAGGGCGATCTCAGCTCCCACCTCGCCTGATAGAAGCATTGCCCCGAAGGTTGGACCCATCCTCGGCAATCCATAGACTGTGGTCACCGCCATGCCGATGACAATTAACCCGGGATGAACCTCGCCGGTATACTCAATGACAAGGTCCTCCGATCTCTCTACCCACATGGCACCAAAGCCCTTGGTTTTAATCAGTCCCCTTTCCTCCAGCTTCCTCACCACCTGAGCATCATGCCCCGTAGCATCCATCACGATGGTAGATTCCAGGGCCACGGGATCAACGCAGGTTATCTCCCTGGGCAATGCAGAGATGGGCGTCCAGTTGATCACAACTCCAGCCACGCGGCCATCTTCTTTCAGCACCAGGTCGTCGAAGATCGTCATATTGGCAAACTTAACCCCGCTATCGCAGGCTGAAGCAATAAGTTTTGAGCAGGCATGAGGTCCATCGGCAACCAATAAACCCGGGGTAACCTCTTTGTAGGGGATGCCAAGCTCATCTAAAACTCTCTCCGCCGGATGTCTTATGGTTACCTTATTCATCAGATAGCCGCCGATCCAGAAGCCGCCGCCAATGTAGTTGTTCCGCTCGACGATGAGCACCTTTTTCCCCGCTCTTGCCAGGTTTCTGCCAGCCATGAGTCCGCTGGGACCACCACCGACGATGATACAGTCGCTTTCCACATATTCTAGGAACTGGGTGACAAACTCACTGGCTATGGCACGAGTTACCTCTTTTTCTCCTACTGGACTGAACTTCTCCACCACTTTTAACCTCCTTTTTTATTTTTTGACTTATTTAGATAATCATCGATGGCTGATTTAAGCGCCTCCTCACCCAGGACGGAGCAGTGCATCTTGATAGGTGGCAGCCCGTCCAGGGCTTCAGCTACCACCCGATTGGAGATCTTCAACGCCTCCTCCACGCTCTTTCCCTTCACCAGTTCGGTGACCATGCTGCTGGTGGCGATGGCGGCACCACAGCCAAAGGTCTTGAATTTGGCATCTACAATGATGCCCCTGTTTACCTTAATGTAGAGCTCCATGATATCGCCGCACACCGGGTTCCCCACATGCCCGATGCCGTCAGGGTTCTCCATCTCCCCTACGTTCCTGGGATTCCTGAAGTGCTCCATCACCTTCGCGCTGTACATCCACCGGGAATCGGCCATCTCTCTCCCTCTCATACGCTGCTTTTCAGCAGCGGTGACATGGAACGTAGTTTAGCCACAATTTGGGGCAATATCTCTGAGACGCGCTCTATCTCCTCTTCAGTAGTCTCTCTTCCCAAGGTAAAGCGCAGCGAGCCATGGGCCAGCTCGTGGGATAGTCCCATTGCCAACAATACATGGGACGGCTGCAAACTGCTGGAGCTACAGGCGGAGCCGGTGGAGGCGGCGATACCCTCCAGATCAAGATTGAGAAGCATCGATTCCCCCTCCACAAATTCGATGCTCATATTGACATTATTGGGCAGCCTCCGGGTGGGATGGCCGTTAAGGTGGATATGCTCGATCCCCCCCATGAGACCTTTTATCAGTTTGTCACGAAGAGAAATAAGGCGTTTCGCTCCCCCGTCCATCTCCTCTTGGGCTATCTCCACCGCTTTGCCGAAGCCAACAATCGCCGGCACGTTCTCGGTGCCCGCTCGACGCCTTCGTTCCTGCTCCCCACCATGCACAAACGGGATTATCCTTGTGCCCTTTCTGATGTATAGCGCCCCCACCCCTTTGGGCCCATAGAGTTTATGTGCTGATATCGCCAATAGATCGACGCCCAGCTCATTCACGTCCACCGGGATATGCCCCGCTGTCTGCACCGCATCGGTATGAAAACATATCCCTCTCTCCCGGGCGATCCCGCCTACCTCCGCTATCGGCTCTATGGTGCCGACCTCATTGTTGGCATGCATAACTGAGATCAGGATGGTCCCATCGCTGATCGCCTTCTTGACATCCTGAGGGTCCACCAGGCCATAGCTATCTACGGGAAGGTAGGTTACCTCAACCCCTCTTCTCTCCAGAGATTTGCACGCCTCGATAACGGCATGGTGCTCAATGGAGGTGGTGATGATATGGTTTCCCTTCCCCTCATTGGCATAAGCGACCCCTTTTACAGCGAAATTATCCGCCTCCGTCCCTCCGCCGGTGAACACGATTTCCTCGCTTCTGGCGCCGATGAGGGAGGCGATTTTATCTCGCGCCTCCTCTATGGCTGCCTTTGCCTCCTGGCCGAAGGAATGGATGCTGGAGGGATTGCCACAAGCATCGCTGAAATATGGCAACATCGCCTCCACCACCTCAGGGTGGGTGGGGGTGGTGGCGGCATAATCAAGGTATATCCTTTTCATTTAACCCTCCACCACATCGCCGGTGACAGGGTCAACCCTCACCCCTTTGGCAGTCACCCAGGCGATACCTTGCTCGATATCTTTCTCTTCCCCCTCCAGTTCCAGCACCACCCAGCCCTTATCCTCGGATACATCGGCGCGGCGGATGTTGGTCACCACCTTGAACTGCTGACCAAGGTTGTAGATAATAGGTTCACTGATCAGCTCCGGGGGAAAGGTAAACATCACTCGTTGCTTTGCCATCTTATCCTCCTACTCTTAACAGCGGCGGAATGTGAAAGGCTCAAACTCTAGCCCGCTCAGCGAGCACCTCCTCAAAAGACTCCAGGGTGGGCTTGATGGCGAGGGGCTGGACAACATCTGCCACCGCTTCCTGAGTTTTGAGCCCGGCCCCGGTGATAAAGGCTACTGTTAGCTCACCTTTCTTGATCGCTCCTGAAGCCACCAGCTTCTTTAGCCCTGCCACCACCACACCACCGGCTGCCTCGCCAAAGATGCCCTCGGTTTGAGCCAGGAGCTTCATCCCCTCGACGAGCTCCTCGTCGGTGACAGCGCAGGCAGCACCTCCCGACTGTCTGGCGACCCTCAATGCATAATAGCCATCGGCGGGGTTTCCAATGGCTATGGACTTGGCGATGGTATTTGGCTTTACCGGGTGTACATGAAGAGAGCCGGCTTCAAAGGCATTAACAATGGGCGAGCAGCCAGCAGCCTGGGTGAGATACATATGAGTATTAACCGGTTCGATCAAACCCAGCATCGACAGCTCATCCAGTCCCTTCCATATCCTGGTAAAGAGGAGTCCCGAAGCGGCGGGAGCCACCACGCAGTCTGGAGCACGCCACCCCAGTTGCTCCGCCACCTCATACCCCAGCGTCTTGCTCCCTTCAGCGTAGTAGGGTCGGAGGTTGATATTGATGAAACCCCAGTTGTATCTTTCCGACAGCTTGGTGCAGAGGCGGTTGACATCGTCATAGCTTCCGTCAACAGCTATCAAAACCGGGTCATAGATTGCCATCCCCACCAGCTTGTCCTGCTCCACATCAGAGTTAACGAAAACATAGGACTTCATATTCGCCTTGGCAGCATGAGCAGCCACGCTGGCGGCGAGATTGCCTGTTGAGGCGCAGGCTACGGTGTCGAATCCAAACTCCCGCGCCTTGGTGATAGCCACCGAGACCACCCGATCCTTGAAAGAAAAGGTTGGATTGAGGCAATCATTCTTGATGTAGAGCTGCTCCAGCCCCAGTTCCCGCCCCAGGTTATCGGCTCTAGTGAGAGGAGTGAAGCCGGCGCCGATATCCACCACCTCGCCATCCACTGGCAGCAGGTCGCGATAGCGCCACATGCTCACTGGGCCGCTTGACAGCCTCTCCCGACTCACGGCTTCAGCCATGGACTTGTAGTCATAGATCACCTCCAGCGGGCTGAAACAGAAATCGCACAGATTGATGGGCTTGGGAGGATACTCCCGCCCGCACTTCCGGCAGCATAAGGCTCTAACGTAAGACACTTCCCGCCTCTTCAGACATGCTCAAGGGCCTGCTCTAAATCCTCAATTAAGTCATCGATGTTTTCTAACCCCACGGATAGCCTGATCAAACCATCCGTGATGCCCGCGTCCCGTCTAACATCCTCTGGCATCGAGGCGTGGCTCATCGTAGCCGGGTGCTCCACCAGAGAATCGGCGCCACCGAGGGACTCCGCCAACGAGAAGACCCCCATGTTTCTCAGAAAGGAATTGATGGCATCATTCCCCCCATCGATTTCAAAGGATACCACCCCACCGAACCCCTCCATTTGCCTCATCGCAATTTCATGTCCCGGATGCGACCGAAGCCCCGGATAAAAGACCCTCTTCACTTTAGGGTGTTTTTCCAGATGAGCAGCAACCTGAGCTGCATTTTCCTCATGTTGCATCATCCTCACCGCAAGCGTCTTGATCCCTCTCAGCACCAGCCAGCAATCGAAAGGGGATGCGCAGGTCCCCATTGCGTTCAAAAGAAACTGGACCTTCTCTGTATGTTCATCAGTGGTGGTTACCACAGCACCGCCAATGATATCGCAGTGGCCATTGAGATACTTCGTCGTGGAATGAACCACCAGATCGACCCCGTACTCGATGGGCCTGAGAAAATAGGGGGTGGCAAAGGTATTGTCCAACACCGTAACCAGCTTATGCCTTCTGGCGATATCAACCACCATCTCGATATCGACGATATTCAGTAGCGGATTAGAAGGGGTTTCTATCCATAGCATCTTAGTATTAGGCCTTATTGCCTCCTCAATCCTCCTCCTATCATCCATTCTTAAAAAGGTAAACTCAAGCCCAAAGTCTTTCATCACGTTCTCGAACAGCCTATAAGTGCCCCCATAGACATCATCCCCCGAAATCACGTGGTCACCGGCTTTGAGCAGGTGCATGACGGTTGTCTCGGCAGCCATTCCGCTGGAGAAGGCAAACCCGGCCTTCCCTCCCTCAAGGGCAGCGATGCAATCCTCCAGCGCCTTCCTGGTGGGATTTGCTGTTCGCGAGTAGTCATAACCCCTCGTTACACCCACATCCTGGAAGACAAAGGTCGATGTCGGGTAGATCGGTGTCGCCAGGGCACCGGTCGTGGGGTCCGGTTCCCTCCCGGAATGGATGGCCGATGTTTCAAATCTCATTTACTCATCCCTCCTCTATCCCTCCTCCATGCTAGATACCTTTTCTATCTCCGTTGTCCTTCTTCCATAACCTATTTTATTCCATAGTCTTTCATGTGAGTAATAAGTGAATATTTTTATTGTTGTATCTACAAAACCTATACTTATCGATAATACCACTTCTTCGGTAAATAAGTAAACAACTAAGACAGTAACTAAGATACCAAAAAATCCGCCATGTTATAGCCTTTGTGATGCTTCTCTTATGACTTTCCATCCCAGCCCACTTTCCTTATTTCGTAATGGTCAATATAAATCTGATTTCATTCTCCTGTTCAAAACCCAGCTTTATACCTCTGGTTCTTGATCCTTGCGCCACACTTTTAAGAGAGTCCGTATCGCCCAGTATTATTTTTATAGTTTCTCCCTCATCTAAATTATCGATTAATTCTGTTGCTTTCACCTTTGATAAAGGGCAAACAAAATCGCACAAATCATATTCTCATTTCTGGGTTTTGTTCTTTCTCAAACACAAAGGTCGCTGTCTGGTAGATGCGTGTGGCCAGAGCGCCAGTGGCGGGATCCGGTTCCCTCCCGGAATGGATAGCCAATGTTTCAAATCTCATGATGATGCTCCTCTAGCCTTTTTATGCGCTCCGCTAACTTTCCTTGTTCCTCCAAGACAAGCTTAATTGCCTCGCTGACCGGGTCAGGCAGTTTGCCATGTTCCAGATCCAACACCGGCTTTCGACGATCCTCCACTACTCGCCCCGGAACGCCGACCACAGTAGCCCCTGGGGGCACGGAATTCACCACCACAGAATTGGCGCCAATCTGGGCCCCGTCTCCCACCGTGATCGAACCAAGCAATATGGCTGCCGCTCCGATAACTACGTTGTTCCCGATGGTGGGATGGCGCTTCTTCCTCTCCAGTGTGGTTCCACCCAGGACAACCCCCTGATATAACAGAACATCATCCCCAACCTCCGCCGTCTCGCCGATAACCACCCCTGATCCATGGTCGATGAAAAAGCGCCTGCCGATCCTTGCCCCAGGATGAATCTCGATTCCGGTAAGAAAGCGATTAAGCTGGGAAAGCAAACGACCAAACAGTCGGAGCTTATGCCTCCATAGAAAGTGGGCCAGGCGATGAAGCCACAGGGCATGTAACCCTGAGTAGCAAAGGATAATCTCAAGCATGGTGCTCGCTGCCGGATCCTTGGCCGAAACCGTCTGTATATCTTCTCTTATGGTTCTAAGCAAGCTAGTCTCCCCCCTCTATTTGACCATGCTCTCTATAGTCGGCGCCGCCGGGTAATACTCTTGGAACAGCCAGGTGCTCAAATAGCGCTCTCCGCTATCGGGCAGAACGACCACGATGAGCTTGCCCTCGTTTTCCGGCCTCTTGGCCACCTCTATAGCGGCCCAAGTTGCCGCCCCGGAGGATATGCCGGCTAATATCCCCTCTTCCCTGGCCAGTCTTCGGGCCATTATCCCGGCATCTTCATTAGTGACCTGGATGAGCTCATCGACCAGGTCCGTTCTCAGCACTTCAGGTACAAATCCGGGTCCGATGCCCTGAATTTTGTGGGAGCCTGGTTTGCCACCGGAAAGGACAGGGGAGTCTTTCGGTTCCACGGCAATAGCTTGAAACTCAGGCTTTCGCGGCTTGATCACCTCTGAAACCCCGGTAATGGTCCCCCCCGTTCCGACACCAGAAACCAGGATATCCACCCTGCCCTCGGTATCCTCCCAGATCTCTTCGGCAGTGGTTTCGCGGTGAATCTGGGGATTGGCCGGGTTTTTGAACTGCTGGGGCATAAAATAGTTGGGATTATTGGCCGCCAGTTCCTCAGCTTTTCTCACCGCCCCGGGCATTCCTTCTGCTCCAGGGGTTAATACCAACTCGGCCCCAAAAACGGCCAGGAGCTGCCTCCGCTCCAGGGACATGGTATCGGGCATGGTGAGAAGCAATCGGTAGCCCTTGGCGGCGCAGACAAAAGCCAGGGCAATGCCCGTGTTTCCACTGGTAGGCTCGATGATCACCGTGTCTTCTTTGATCAATCCCGCCTCTTCGGCAACCTCGATCATACTGACCCCAATCCTATCCTTTACATTAAACAATGGATTGCAGGATTCGAGCTTGGCCACGACCTCAGCGCCTAGCCCCTTGGGTATTCTGTTCAGTCTAACCAGGGGCGTATTTCCGATTAACTCGGTGACATCATTGGCTATCGCTGGCTTTTGCCGTCTCCTCCTAACCTCGTAGGAAACCTTTAACATTTACTTCACCTCTATGGTCGTGCCTTCGCGTTGGCTGCCAGTTTATACGGCATTCTTAACCACATCTGCCAGGGTCAGGATGCCAATGGCAACAGAGCCCCCTTCCGGCGGGCCGGTGACCACCAGCTGGTGAATGTCAGCCCCCAGCATGATTTTTGCCGCCTCGGCCAGGGAGACATGGTTGGGGACGTAAAGGACCTCTGTGGTCATGACCTCAGCCACCGGAATCTCTTTCCAATCGGGGCGGGCAAGCATTTCCCTTACCACGTCCTTGCGGGAGATGATGCCCCTGAAGTGGCCCACGGTATCTACTACTACCACTGAATTGTGTTCACAGAGTTTCTTGTGGATATCACCCAGAGTGTCATCAGGCCAAGCCTTGATCAAAGGGTGGATCACCGCTTTTGCGATACTTATGTTGCGAAGCATATTCCGCCGCCTCCTGACACAAGGCGAATAGCTTGGTCTCGCTTAAATGTAGTACATTACTGCTTCGGGTTTCCGTTTTTCTCTTTGCCGCTCGATCAAATCTTGCAGGGTTGTAGATTCTAATACCCCATTCATTACTTTTTTCATCTCTGCCCAGATATCGCGAGTTACACAGAGATCGGCACGTGAACATACCTTAGGATCATCGACACATTCCACCATGGCAATCGATCCTTCCATGATCTGGATGATTTCGCTGAGTCTTATCTGGAAAGGCGGCTTAGCCAGAGAGAACCCTCCGCGGGCTCCACGCATACTCTTTACCAGCCCGGCAACTTTAAGAGAAACGATCACGTGCTCCAAGTATCGCCCAGAAATCTGTTGCCTTTTAGCGATGTCTTTTAGTAGGATAGGGCCTTCGCCGTAATGGAGAGCTAAATCCACCATCGCCCTCGCCCCATATTGTCCTTTAGTGGAAAGCTTCATGATAACACCGCGTGATGCAACTATTCCTATCGGATTGGTGATAATACCACAAAAGAAGAAACTTGTCAACCCATTTCTATTGCTTTTGAGCAGGATGGTCTGGGATGCCGCCTCAGGAAATCGAGGACGGCTTTGTTGAGCTCCTCCTCCGCCCCGAAGAAGCCATGTCCCACGTTTTCGAGGAAGACGAGCTCAGCACTGGGTATCCTGGAGGCAAGAACCCTCGAGTTTTCGAAGGGAACGAGCCTATCGGCAGTCCCGGAGATGACAAGGGTGGGGGCCTTAATCTGGGGTAGCCGGTCATAGGTATCATGGAACATCATCGCCTCCGCCTGCCTCTGATAGCCGTGAAGGGGGGTGACATACTCCACTGCCTTTGCTATCCACTGTTCAACGATATCTGGATTGTTATCGATGAACTCCTGGCTGCAGAGGAAGGGAAGCAATTCCCTGGCCCCCTCTTCCGGCGTCAGCCGCTTCATACGCTCCATGTCGAAGAGGACCGTCATCACCTCCCCATCGGGCATGATCGCGTGGGTACCTCCGCAGAGGGTACACCCCAGGACGAGGCTGATCACCCTCTCTGGGTAGCGAAGGGCAAACTCCTGGGCGATCATGCCCCCCATGGAGACGCCATAGATATGGGCGGCATCGATGCCGATGGCCTCAAGCAGTCCGGCGATATCCCCCGCCATCATCTCCATGGTGTAGGGGATATCGGGCTTGTCGCTGCGCCCGGTGCCCCTGTTGTCGAAGGCGACCACGCGGTACTCCCGGGAGAGGCCAGGAATCTCGCGGTACCACTGCCCGGAGCTGCCGCCAAAGCCTTGGATCAAAACCAGCGCCTCCCCCTCCCCATGGATCTCATAATAGATATTGATGTCGCCAACCTTCACTGTGGGCATTTTACCCTCGTTTCTAGATACCCTCTACCCATTTCACCGCGTTAAGGAATATTTGAAACCCGTCACCATAGCCTTTTAGTTTGTCCCTAGTCCATCTGGGGTGGTGAATCCCTTGAATGTGCCGCTCCGGGTGTGGCAGCAGCGCAAACAGACGACCCGATTCGTCGCAGATGCCAGCAATATTGCCAAAAGAACCGTTGGGGTTATGTGGATAGCCTGCTTCAATGTTTCCTCTTTCATCGGCGTACCACAGAACCACGTTCAGGTTCTCCCGCATTTCAGGCTCTATCACCACCTTCCCTTCTGCGTGAGCCACGGGAAGATACATTGACCTGATGCCTTTGGTAAATATGCAGGGGCTTTCCTCGTTCACCCGCAGATATACCCAGCGACACTCGAACTTGCCCGAATCGTTTGGCGCTAACGTTAGACAGTGACGGCTACTATCATGCAGATGAGGCAAAATACCCGCTTTGACCATGACCTGAAAACCATTGCAAATGCCGAGGACGAGCTTACCTTCTGCAATGAACTTCCCAACCTCGTCAGCAAGTTTTAGCCTTACTTCATTGGCAAGAATTTTTCCCGCCGAGATGTCGTCCCCGTAGGTGAACCCGCCAGGGATCGCTAGTATTTGGTAGCCAGAAAGGAACTTTCCCCGACGCACGACTTCGTTTATATGAGCTGAGTCTACCTGTGCGCCGACTAGTTCGAAGGCGAAGGCAGTTTCAACGTCACAGTTGGTTCCAGGGCCACGTAAGATTAGAACCTTAATCTTAGCCATCTAAATATGACCTACCAGCGAAGTGGTTTTTGCCACGCTTCCTTCAGCTCAGCGAGAGAGGCCGAAAGGACCCTGCGCCCGCCCATCCCGTACACGTCCAGGGTTTCCCAATTGGTGACCTCACCAACCAGAGCGAAATCAATCCCTTCCATTGTCTTTTCGAATGCAAGGCTATTGGCTGGCGCTACTTCTACCAGAAATCTGGTGTTCGACTCGGCGAACAATATGAAATCGTCACGAGTGATATGTTCACCAAGAGGCACCCCTTCCAGATGGATTGTCATCCCCAGGCCACCGGCAAAGGCCATTTCCGCAGCAGCCACTCCTATCCCACCCTCGCTACAATCGTGGCAGGCTTCGACAAGACCCTGCTCTGTTGCCAGAGCTAAGGCGTCCATGAGCCTCTTCCCTCTCCTTGGATCGACCTTGGGAGCGTTGTTGCCCACGAAGCCATGAAGGCCATAGTAATGCGAGCCGCCCAGTTCATTGCAGGTTGTGCCCACAATATAGATGAGGTCGCCCACCTGCTTAAGATCCATGGAAACAGCTTTGCCTACATCCTCCATTACAGCCATAGCCGAGATCAGCAGTGTGTGAGGAATGCAGATGCTCTTTCCCTCAACCTCATACTCGTTGTAGAGACTGTCCTTGCCGGAAATGAACGGAGTTCCATAGGCGACAGCCATGTCATAACACGCCTGAGCTGCCTGCACCAGCGCGCCCAACCTGTCTGGCTTTGTCGGATTTCCCCAACTGAAGTTATCCAGCAAAGCCACTCTGTTAAGATTGCCTCCAACGGCAACGATCTGGCGCAGTGCCTCATCAATAGCGGAAGCAGCCATCCAATAGGGATCTATATCCCCAAATCTTGGGTTGATGCCGCAAGAAACGATAACACCCATCTCAGAATCAAGCAGTGGCTTGATGATGGCAGCATCGCTTGGGCCGTCATTGTTGATACCCACCAGTGGTTTGATAACGCTCCCTCCCTGTACCTCATGGTCATACTGGCGGATCACCCACTCTTTGCTACAGACATTCCAGGAGCTGAGAATGCGAAGTAGGTCATCGCGGAGATCAACCGGCTCCGCAAAATCTGGCTCTGCATGATGTGGCTGCTCCCATACGGCTTCTCGTTCCACTGGTGGCCGCCCGCCGTGCAGGAATCCCATGTCAAGATCACAAACCAAGTTGCCTTCGAAGAACAGTTGAAGCCTGCGATCATCGGTGAATTCCCCTATCACCATAGCTTCCACGTCCTCGCTTGCGAACAGCTCAACCAGTTCATCAACCTTCGTCGGAGGCACAGCCAACACCATGCGCTCCTGTGATTCAGATATCCATATCTCAGTGTAGGACAAGCCCGAATACTTCAAAGGCACCCGTTCCAGATAGACACGCACCCCTGTTTCCTCAGCCATCTCGCCAACAGCGGATGATAATCCCCCACCTCCGCAGTCGGTAATTCGCCTATATAGCCCTCGGTCCCTTGCTTCAAGCAAAACATCGACAAGCTTTTTCTCGGCGATGGGATTTCCTATTTGAACGGCACTGGCCGAGACCTTCTCCGATTCCTCGGTAAGCTCCACGGAAGCGAAGGTGGCGCCATGAATGCCATCGCGACCCGTTCTCCCTCCAACGAGAACTACCATATCCCCTGGCTTCTGCTGCCCTCTCTGGGACATGCTCTTGGGTAGCACGCCTATTGTGCCGCAATAAACCAATGGGTTGCCAACATACCGCTCGTCAAAGAGAATAGCGCCATTAACAGTGGGAATCCCCATGCGGTTACCATAATCGGCAACGCCGGCACAAACCCCCTTAAAGATGCGACGGGGATGAAGCACCCCTTTGGGAAGTTTGTCGTAGGGGAAGTCGGGCGGACCGAAGCAGAAAACGTCGGTGTTCAGGATTGGCTTTGCTCCCAATCCGGTACCCAAAGAATCGCGGACTACCCCTCCAATTCCAGTTGATGCTCCTCCATAAGGTTCAAGTGCTGAAGGACGGTTGTGAGTCTCGACTTTGAAACACAAGGCATAGCGACCGTCAAAATCGATTACACCCGAATTATCCCGAAATACAGAAAGGCACCAAGGTTTGTCAAGCTCTTCCGTAGCTCGCATGATGGTGCTTCTCAGTAGGTTGTCAATTATAGTGTCGCCGAATTTGATTCGCCCCTTGAACGTCTTGTGAACGCAGTGTTCAGACCACGTTTGGGCCAGGGTTTCCACCTCGACATCGGTGGGATTACGACCTAAGGTGGAGAAATACCTACGTATCTCTCTCATCTCGGCCAAATCCAACCAAAGTCCTCCACGGCTAAATTCCATCAATTGGTCATCATTCATATTCACAAGATCAATGATTGCCTTCCTAAAACGGTATGCAGCTCGAGGGAGCTCAATGATATCCTGCCCCTTTACCACGTGTTGAACCACCGGATTAACCAGCAACTTGTCACAGATGGACTGAAGATCGCTTTGTGTCACTTCTCCCTTAATCACGTATTTCCTGCTGGTTTTGGCAGAGCGGACCCCTGTTATCCCTAAGTCAACAATGCCCTTCATCACGCTATACTCGACCGGATCCATCACGCCGGGGTTGTAGGCGACCTCAACCGAATATGTGCCTTTCTCGTCAGCCTCTTTAGTGTCCGAATCCAATCCAGCGTAACAAAAATACTCCTGAATCACTGGATCAACTACTAGCTCAAGGCAGATTCTGGTCAGCTCCTCTGCGCTTAGATCCCCCTCAAATGAATAGATGTCGCTGACTCTGACCTCTGTGACATGCACAATGCCAAGATCGTGGATGTCTCTTAGCAGTGCCTCGCCTCTCAGGTCAGGCAAAGACCGTTTTGGGAAGACCTCGATGCGAAACAGCAAAATTGCCTCCCTCTCATCACCATTTCGAGAAACCTCTCAAATAGATACACATTATCCAAGGGCCCTGGTGAGCTGGAATTTCTGCACCTCAACCCTCCAGATGCGACACGGGCCACTTTATCGGCAATTTGCATTGGTTGATCACGTTTGGAGCTGGAGAGAGCATTCTCTATCCGCCACAGCATTGCACTCAGACGTAAACTCCAGCACCGAGGATAGTTCTCATAAAGATAGTCAAATCATACTCTTTTGGGCGAGGCTGTCAAGATAGAAGGTAGAGAAGGGCGGTTTGTTTGGTATGGAACAAGAGCGGAAGTGAAAGAGTTCTGGCTACAAGTGAGCGGTTTCGTAGGAGTTATGCCTCTAGTGGGGCTAATGGCTAAAGACAAAGGATGGATAGAGACTCCAGCTCTCCAAGTAAGGTCTCTTATGCCTGTGGAGAAGGGGTCGAAGGCAGTCCACTTCCATGGCAAAGATGGTGCTCCCCACTTCGCTATCGTACCATGCGTCGTATTCAGCGGCATAGGTATCGAAGGCTTGATATGACATCGGTCAACTGAGCCCCTATATCCATCAGCGGCAGATTTCACAGTGGGGTCGCAGCACCTCTTTCTCCCTCAATGTCCGCCCTCGCTCTCGTCGTGGAATTCCTCCATGCTCATGAAGGGCCCGTGCCAGCTGTGGTACCACACGACTCCTGTATACCCGTTGACGCTGAGCATCACCTCTACCTGACCATCCTCCAAAGTATGCAATGTGTAATAGCCATAGAAGGTATCAGCATCGGCCACGGTAAGGCCGGGAAGATAGCCATCCACGAAACCTTGAGCCAGGGCCCTGGCCTGCTCAGGAGTAATCGGCATGTCGGCAGTGGGCTCCCCACCCCAGCCGTAGCCGCCCTGCATCCCAGCCATCATCCCATACTTGGTGTTCCACATCATGTTGGGGCCCATCTCAGGATAGACTTGGCCGGTGTACTTATCGATCAGAAGCTCCATAGCGTGAATGCCTGTGTCTTCCTCCTCCACCTCGGCGTAGAAATTCCAGGCAAACTCCATGACTTCGACAAGGGCTAAGTCTCGTCCATAGGCACCCAAATAGCGCTCAACCGCCTCGGCTGCCTCATCAATGGTGATTTGTTCCATGTTCGGGTTGTATCCGCTCCAACCTCCCGTCATGCCACCCGGTCCCATCATACCGCCCTGTTGTGGCTGCCCCCCACCGGGAGAACAAGCAGCCAGCACGGCCACCAGCGCCATAGAAATAGCTAGCAGATAAACTCTCTTCACTGAAAACCCTCTTAAATCAATATTGATCAAGCCCTTCATTCTAGGTCTTTTTTCTTCTCTTCGTATTCTTCCTTGCTGATCTCGCCGCGGGCATACCTTTTCCTTAACACCTCCAGGGCTGAGTCAGGACGGCTGGAACCGGAGTCGGAGTCGCTGGGCTGGCTTACCCCACGCACCAGGGCCACAACGGCCCAGATGCCTAGGATCAGGAAGAGGACCACGAGTATTGGCATTAACCACCACCAGCCAAAACCGCCCATCATACCCGGTCCCATCATCCCCCAGCCTCCAACCTGCCATCCCGAAATTAGTCCAAAAACCAAGATCGAGACGATGAGGACAGCTACGATTATGCCCCCGATGATTAGGGGAGTCCTAAGGCTCTGATTCATCGCTTCTCTCCTTTCTAGACCTTAGCAAGCAGTATATCTCATCTGACCTCCGGTCAACTAAAGGCCGTACGATTCTTGCTCGAGGCGGATGCGACGTTGCAGAATCCCGAACTCCTCCAGCTTGCGCATCAGTTCCTCCGACTTCACTGGGGCTTGCAATAGCTTGGCAAGGACTTCTCCTTGGTAGTGCCCCGCCTTGAGGTTGACGCTCACTGTCGCCCCCAGACCTGAGCTCTCTGAGAATCTGCTTCAATTCCTCCTTGCTCGCCATTTCGAACCTCCTTTGTAACGGATCAGGACCTTAGTTCCCCCCTGATCCCTATGGTTACCTCCCTAAACGGTATGTCCTTGCCGCTTGAGCGTATTGCCTGCTTGGCCATGTTGACCAGGCCAAAGCAGCACGGCACCTCCATATGTACCACCGTCAAGCTCCTGACCCTGGAATGGCTTAGAATCTCCTTGAGCTTCCTCTGGTGGGCCTCGAAATCATCGAGCTTGGGGCAGGCAACCAGCAGGGAGTGGTCTTTGAGAAACTCCCGATGGAAGCCGGCATAGGCGAAAGGAACGCAATCGGCAGCTAAGATCAGGTCCGCCTGGTCAAGGAACGGCGAACCAGACGGAACCAGGGTAAGCTGGACTGGCCAGTGGCTGAGCATTGACCTGGGAGAGGCTTCAGCGGTCACCTGGGCAGGATCGTGGGCGTCGGCTCCCGTTTCAAACTGGGCAACAGTAGCCGAGGGGCAACCGCAGGGGAGTGTATCCGAGACCA
>Ga0209979_1002607_pt1 | contig 17009 bp, 18 predicted proteins | sample AnhtaG_FD_183114 | JGI IMG/M metagenome (GOLD analysis project Ga0209979, IMG submission 183114) | Deep subsurface microbial communities from Anholt, Denmark to uncover new lineages of life (NeLLi) - Anholt_01485 metaG (SPAdes) (version 2) | ecosystem: Environmental > Aquatic > Marine > Oceanic...
ATATTGAGGTTATTACCAATATCATACCCACCATGAACGATGATGACCAGCAACTCGAGGGGATTGCCAACTGGATACGAGATGAACTGGGGGAGTTAACTCCCTGGCATGTCACCAGGTTCTACCCCCACCATCACCTGATGCACTTACCCCCCACCCCAATCTCCACCCTAGAGCGTGCTTATGATATCGGGCGAAAAGCCGGCCTCAAATTCATCTATGCGGGCAATGTCCCCGGTCACCAGAGTGAGAACACTATCTGTTACTCCTGTGGCAAGCTTACTGTACAAAGGTTTGGCTACCAGACTGAGGTGGTAGGCCTGGAGAGTTCAAAATGCAAGTTCTGCGGAGCGGAACTTAATTTCAGGACACTCAAAGGAGAGTCAAAATGATCAGGAATCCAATTGTCGCCGGGCAATTCTACCCGGCATCAGCTTCCCAGCTAAAGGAAATGATTGAGAGGCTCGTTGATGAGAAGGCCGAGAAACAAGAGGTAATCGGTCTGGTTTCACCCCATGCCGGATATGTCTACTCCGGACCGGTCGCCGGTGCGGTTATCTCCAGAATTAAATTTAAAGATACCTTTATCATCATCGGCCCCAACCACAGCGGAAAGGGGAAACCACTGAGTATTATGACCGAAGGCACATGGAAAACACCTCTGGGCAAGGTAGAAATCGACTCAGAGCTCGCCAAACAGATTCTGGCCACTTCCAGTCTCTTACAAGAAGATTACGTCGCCCACCAGTATGAACACTCCATTGAAGTCCAGATACCATTTCTACAATATTTCCGGCCAGACGTTCAGATAGTACCAATTATGCTCGCTTATGCCAGCGGTGCGGCTTACAAGGAAATCGGTAAGGGGATAGCCAAAGCGGCCAGGGAGCTGAATAGAGAGGTCGTCATCATGGCCAGCAGTGACATGACCCACTATGAGCCACAGGAGTTGGCAGAAAAGAAGGACACTCAAGCTATTGACGCCATACTAGATTTGAATGAGGACGAACTGTTAAAGCGAGTTGAGGAATTAAATATATCAATGTGTGGCTATGCGCCAATCGCCAGCCTCATCGCTGCCGCCAAAGAACTGGGGGCAAAGTCGGCCGAACTGGTCAGATACCAGACCAGCGGTGATACCACGGGCGATTACTCCGCCGTGGTTGGCTATGCCGGCATAATCATCAAGGCGGTTGAGATGCACTCGCTGGTGAAACTAGCCAAGAAAACGGTGGAGACCTACGTTAATGAGGGTAAGACGCCACCACCACCCGAGGAACTAACCCCGGAGATGAAAGCGAAAGCCGGGGTCTTCGTTTCTCTCCACAAGTCTGGGGCGTTAAGGGGCTGCATCGGCACCTTTGAGCCAACCCAAAAGAACGTAGCCGAAGAGATTATCAGTAATGCCATCAGCTCGTCTACCCGAGACCCCCGCTTCCCCCCGGTGGCTCCCGAAGAACTGGAGCACCTTGAATACAGTGTGGATGTGCTGACCACCCCCAAGCCAGTAAAGGATAAAAGCCAGTTAGACCCCAAGAAGTACGGGGTTATCGTGGAGTGCGGGTTCAGGCGGGGCCTGCTCCTCCCCGACCTTGAGGGAGTGGACAGCGTGGACTACCAGATTGACATCTGCCGCCAGAAGGCGGGAATCGCCCCCGATGAGCCAGTAAAGCTCTACCGCTTTGAGGTGAAGAGGTATAAATAAAGCTGGTGTAAAGGGATAAAAAGTCAAGAGTCTATCGAAAATGAATGGTAAAATAGGTGGTCAGAGGCCCCGTCCTCGAGTTGCGCTACTTGGTAATTTCGAATCCAAGGATTTGGAAAATTTTCGAAATATGTTTTCGACTATTTGGCCAGCTAACGATATTTCCACCTTAGATAGAATTGTAGATAAAAGGGAAGTTGACTTAATTATTATCGCCTCAGAAGTTGATGTAGCGGGTAACTGGCCATATGGAATGCACGTCATTTGCTTTTCCAATAAATTTATGGTGCTTCCGGGTCCCACATTGTTTAGCTCCGTAAAAAAAGATGCGTCTGCCACAACTGAGGAATTTATTTTCCCTGACGTGCCTTTACCACTCAGTCGGCTTCGGGAATCACAATATGGCAACTTGACTAGCATACGAGGTTGGACAAGACTTTCCATTGATATTAGGACTGGGTCATCCTTTCATGGAACCGCTATTTCGGCAAATCGGCAAAATAAAGCAAGAACTATATTCGAGAACGGAGCGATCATAATCGAACGCGCAACTAATTTACCTTTAGGTTTGTATTATATCAGAGAAGAAAATAATCTTGGTGTCAGTTGGCTCCCGTTCGTCGATGCAAACCAGTCTGCTTGGGTTAATGTGATATTAACTCAATGGGCACAATCTGACAAAGATGCATTCCCCAGTTTTGGAGAATGGATGGACTCGCCCGAATGGATGGTCCCAGAAGAGAAGCAGATTTTGTCTCAGATTCAGACTTTAGAGCAAAAGAAACAGGAGTCTATGATTGAGATTGATAATAAAATTGGCGAATTAACCACCGAACTTGCTATTGTGAAAGCGAATGTCAACAAGGGTCAGAGACGCCTGATTACGGCGCAAGGTGATGAACTGGTAGATGAAGTAGCGAAAACTCTAAAGGACATTGGATTCAACGTGACACTTGTCGACCAGCTAGTGGGCAAGAAACCCAAGAGAGAAGACCTTCGCTTGAGGCATTTGGGCAAGGGTGGTGAGGAGTGGAATGCTATAGTAGAGGTTCGGGGGTATAGTCGAAGCGGAGGAACCACTGCTGATTTGCTCCGACTTGGTCGCTTTGCAGATCTATACAAAAAAGAGATTGGGCAGGCTCCAGATAAACGTATCTACATTGTTAATAGTGAACTGGAGCTATTGCCATCACAGCGACAAGAACCTCTGGCTTCAGCAACTGAGGACCTACAGATATTCTCCGAGTCTAGTGGCATTCTTATTTGGTCTATTGATCTATTCCGGGCACTGAAGGCAACAGACCCCACTGATTATCCTGCCCTTCTTGAGTCCATCAAACATGCTGAGGGTAGGTGGGTTCCTTTTGATGTCCCATCCCCCAATTAATACTGATATGTTCAATAAATCCAGTTTATTTTCTTACAACTCAATGTACTCGACTTCAAGGAGATTAAGCTAACGGGGCGTTTAAGAGGGGCGAAGCCCCTCTTCCCCCAACTACCTCCCCCTCTCCTTTGAAGGAGAGGGGGACACAGGGGGTGAGGATGCTAAAAAGCCTTGTGAAAGATGCTAATTTATGTTAACTTAAAGAAGGTGCACTATTAATATGGATATGTTTGAACAGCAAGCTGAGGAACAAAAAATGCAGGAGGCACCACTGGCCACCAGAATGAGACCTACCAGCCTGCACACCTTTGTCGGGCAGGAGCACCTTATCGCTCCAGGGCATGTGCTGAGGAGAGCCATTGAAAGTGGCCGGATACCATCAATCATATTATGGGGGCCACCGGGCAGCGGCAAAACGACGCTGGCGTATATTATCGCCAACACCACCGGTTCACATTTCAGTCCGGTAAGCGCCGTCAGTGCCAGTGTCGCTGACCTGCGCCGGATAATAGAAGAGGCTAAAGGGCGCCGCCAAATGAACCTGCAGAAAACCATTCTGTTCATTGACGAGATTCACCGCTTCAACAAAACGCAGCAGGATGCCGTTCTGCCCTTCGTTGAGGATGGCACCATCACCCTTATTGGGGCGACCACCGAAAATCCTTCTTTTGAGGTTACCTCGCCACTCCTCTCCCGCTGTCGGGTTCTACCGCTGAAACCCCTCATCGCAGACGAGATTCAAGTCATAATCACCAGAGCGCTAAAGGACAGCTTGCGCGGTCTCGGTGGGCTAAATGTGGAGATAGCTCCTGAAGCCCTGGGCAATCTTACCACTTTGTCCAATAATGATGCCCGCGTTGCCCTCAACACCCTGGAGATGGCAGTTTTAAACACGCCGCCTGAAGCTGACGGGAAGCGCTATATTTCACTACCGACGATTGAAGATGCCCTCCAGCACCGGGCTTTGCCCTACGACAAAAGTGGTGACCAGCACTATGATTTCATTTCCGCCCTGCACAAGTCGATGCGAGGCTCAGACCCGGATGCCTCCCTGTACTGGCTAGCCAGGATGCTAGAAGCCGGGGAAGACCCGTTATATATTGCCCGTCGTTTGGTCCGCTTTGCCTCCGAGGATGTAGGTATGGCTGACCCTCAGGCGCTGGTAATAGCCATGGCAGCGCAACAAGCTGTCCACTTCATTGGCTTGCCTGAAGGCAACCTGGCGCTGGCTGAGGCAGTGGTCTACCTGGCGACAGCCACCAAAAGCAATTCCTTGTATGAAGCGTATTCCCGGGCTCAGGAAGAAGTTAAGCGGGGGCCTAGCGAGTCAGTGCCTCTACATTTGCGCAATCCGGTAACGCCGTTGATGAAAGACCTGGACTACGGTAAAGGTTATAAATATGCCCACGACTACCCCGGCCACTTCGTTGAGCAGCAAAACCTGCCCGATTCTCTTCAGGACAAAAAATATTACATCCCCAGTGACCAAGGCTATGAGAAGCAGGTTATCGCCAGACTGAAAGCCTGGTGGCAGAAGAAGAGGAAACCAGACGAAGCGGAAGAAACAGAAGAATCTGAGTAATGTCATAAAATGCCTTGACAATCGCCTATATCTTATCTAAACTCATAGTGGGGATAAGTTGAAGCTGTAGCCTAACCAGGTTAGGAGTGTTTTGCTCTATATGTGTCAGTATACGGAAGGATTTTCTGGTCTTGCTATGCTTTCCGCTCCCTGTTTCAGGTCGTTTCCCTATCCGCTATGGAACCCACATTGTAGCCTCTCTTCCCACCGCCCGACTTTTAGTCCCTGGTTAATCAAACATGCCCTTTGTCGATGGCGGAGAATTAAGTATGGTTAAGTTTTCCCTTCTTCCCAGGCAGCACAAATTTTTTGACCTTTTTGAGGAAAGTACCAAAAATATGGTAAAGGCATCCCGGGCATTACAAGAGATGATTAACGATTGGGATGTCGTGGGGGGAAGAGTCGCTGAAATAACGGAGCTGGAGCACGCCGGAGACACCATTACCCATCAGATTGTCGCCCAATTACACCGCACCTTTGTCACTCCCTTTGATAGAGAGGATATTGCCTTACTCGCCCATACCATGGATGATGTGACCGACTTTATCCATGCCGCAGCTGACGCCATGCTTATCTATAAGATAGACCAGCCCAGCCAGAGAGCTAAGGAACTAGCCAATATTATCGTGGAGGCGACGGAGGAGATAGAAAAGGCGGTTTCTGGGCTGCGTCGCCATGCTGAGTTAAAGCAGATTCTGGAGAAGTGCGTCGAGATTAACCGGCTGGAAAATATGGCGGACAGAGTGTTTCGCGCGGCAATGGCCGAGCTTTTTGATGATGCGATGGATATTGCTCAGGTTATCAAATGGCGCGAGATTTATGAACACATGGAGAGCGCAACCGACAGATGTGAGGATGTGGCTAATGTCCTTGAAGGGATAGCGCTCAAGCATGCCTGATTCTTCTCTTGGGCTTCTTATCCTGGTTATTATTCTGGCAATTGGCTTCGGGATAGTTAATGGTTTCAACGACGCCGCTAATGCCATCGCCGCAGCCATTGGCACCCGGGCTCTTTCCCCCAGGAATGCTCTCATCGTAGCGGTCATATCAAATTTTGCCGGTGCCGCCACCGGCACCGCTGTTGCCCATACAATCGGCAAGGGGATTCTAGTCCCGGAAGTAATCTCATATCAAACGGTGATTGCCGCGCTCATCTCGATTATCGTCTGGGGGACTCTGGCTACCTGGATGGGCCTGCCGATAAGCATACACCATGGGTTTATTGCCGGGCTGGCTGCTGCCGGGATGGCAGTGGCGGGTAGCGCTGCCGTGGTATGGAGTGTCATGCAGCGTATTCTGTCAGCGGTGCTTATCGCTCCTTTGCTCGGCTTTGCTGGCGGCTTTGTGATTATGCTCGGTATGTACTGGATATTTCAGCAAAGTGCGCCCGACAAGATGCGCCGAAATTTCAGCAAATTGCAATGGCTAAGTACCGCTTTCATGGCTTACAGCCACGGTAAGAATGACGGCCAGATGCCTATCGGTGTCATCACCATGGCCCTGGTGATTTATTATCATGACCCCAGCATCTGGGACCGTCTCTCTTTGCTGGACCCGGACCTGTGGTGGGTAATAGTTATATCATCCTTGGCTATCAGTTCAGGTATGGCCATGGGAGGCTGGCGGGTCATTAAAACAGTGGGCATGAGGATGACTACCCTCAGGCCGGTTCACGGCTTTACCACGCATTTTGCCGCCGCTTCTGTTATTGAGACGGCGTCACACCTGGGCATACCAGTAAGCACCACCCATTGCGTCGCCGCCTCGGTTATGGGGGTAGGCTCTACCCAGCGGTTTTCGGCAGTACGCTGGGGAATCGCCGGCAACATTGTTGCTGCCTGGATATTGACCTTCCCTATCTGTGGGGCACTGGGGTATTTCTTTACCTGGTTACTGAAACTAATATTCTAGACTTATAAAGCAATTTCTCTTGGAGTTACCCGGCTCTTCTCGGCAGTAATAATAGCCACAATGTCTGATACTGCCCGGTAGATTTCATCCTGCTGACTTAACACTACATAGTCAAATAAAGATATTTGTTTTATTTCTTCCTCGGCAGTCTGGATACGCAAGGCTAAGTCAAAGGATGCCTCATTGTGGCGTTGTTTGAGCCTAAGCATCAGTTCTTCTATTGAGGGTGGCATCAGGAAAATAAATACCGCCTGAGGCAGGATTTTCTTAATGCTAGCCGCTCCCTGAATGTCAACTTTTACTACGGTATCTTGTCCACTATCCAGCGCTTGCTTGATTGGTCTTTTGGGCACGCCGTACCAATTACCATAGACATTCGCCCATTCCAGTAATTCATCGTGTTTAATCATCTCCTGGAATTTTTCTGTTGAAATAAAGTGGTAGTCTACATGGTCTCTCTCACCGGCTCGCCGAAGACGCGTGGTTACCGTCGTAGTACACTCAAGGGGATAGTTTAGTTCCCTCATTCGGCTTAGAACAGCGTCTTTACCTACTCCTGAGGGGCCAGATAAGACTATTAGTAATGGTCTTTTAGGTAGGTTGAGTGGAGACTGACTTTCATGGCTCATCTTTTTCTTCGTCGCTTTGCTCCATTTTTAGTTCTGAGCTCGTTCGACTTGTCTGGAGCCTGCCAGCGATAGTTTCTGGGGCAAGAGCCGCTAAAATAATATGTCCGCTATCAATAAAGATAACTACTTTGGTCCTTCTGCCATTGGTCATATCAATGAGTTGCCCCTTGTTTCTTGCTTCCTGGATAGTGCGTTTGGTAGGTGCTGAGTTTGGTGAGGCCATAGCTATAACCCGATTTATGGCTAATATGTTACCAAATGCGATATGAACCAGTTCTGTGTCCACTCTTACTACCTCATAAGATTATTTTTAATGAAGCCATCTCAAGGCCTGATCAACTAGCACCAATCCATGGGGCACAGGCTACAGCACTGACCTTTGCTGCGATTCCTTCCCTTAAGCTATCACTTGTCTTCAAGGTTGTCAAGCGAGAGCAGATATTTATTGGCCTCATTCCCTTAATATTTTTATTTGCCAACCTGCCCCCTTTAGCACCCTGGTAAGGGAAGGGGAGCTTTTTTTGTACTGGATAGTGTGTTAAAATATCAAAGAGTGTCTTGGTTGTAATTTCAGTCAGCTTGTGCTATTATAATTTCTGTCTTTAACATCACTTTGCTAGTTGGAACCAAGGCGAGCCTCCTGGTGGTTAGAGCGGGGTGGAACCACCCGTTCCCATCCCGAACACGGAAGTGAAACGCCTCAGCGCAGACGATACTGAGGGGGCAACCCCTTGTGGAAAATATGCCATTGCCAGGAGGCTTCTTGACCTTCAATCTTAGTTGCTTTACACTATAATTAGATAACAGTTACGAAATAGTCAGTTCCAGGGAGAAAAATGTCCAGTAGATTTGAGAAATTCTCGGAGAGAGCCCGCCGGGTTCTTACCATAGCCCAAGAAGAGGCGCGGCAACTTAACCATAACTATATTGACACGGAGCATATTTTACTTGGTTTGGTGCGCGAGGAAGAAGGAGTCGCCGCTAAGGTTCTGACTAACCTGGGTGTAAACTTGAATAAGGTGCGCTCGGCAGTAGAATTTATCAGTGGCCGTGCTGAGAGACCTGGCACCGGTGAAACTGGACTTACCCCCAGAGCCAAGAGAGTCATTGAACTGGCGATAGATGAGGCACGGCAGCTTAGTCATAACTATATAGGCACGGAGCATCTTTTATTAGGACTGTTACGTGAGGGAGAAGGAGTAGCCGCTGGCGTGTTAGACAGCCTTGGGGTTACCCTAGAACGGGCGCGTGCTGAAACTACTCATACCCTCAGTCAAGGTGTGCCCAGGTCCAGGCTTGCCCGCACCACAAGTCGCACCCCGGCTCTGGACCAGTTAGGTGCTGACCTGACGGCAGCCGCCCGGGCGGGTAAACTAGACCCAGTTATTGGGCGGACTAAAGAAATTGAGCGGGTAATTCAAATCCTCAGCCGCCGAACCAAGAATAACCCGGCGCTTATGGGTGAACCGGGGGTGGGAAAGACAGCGATTGTTGAAGGCCTGGCGCACCGTATTGTCGCCGGTGATGTTCCGGAGACACTGGAGGGAAAGCGGTTAGTGGCGCTGGATATGGGCTCATTAGTCGCCGGGACAAAGTACCGGGGCGAGTTTGAAGAACGAGTAAAGAAGATTATTGACGAGGTAAAAACGGCGGGAAATTGCGTGCTCTTTATTGACGAGTTTCACACCATGGTTGGTGCCGGAGCGGCGGAGGGGGCGGTTGATGCCGCCAATATCCTCAAACCGTCACTGTCACGAGGGGAGCTACAGTGCATTGGTGCAACCACTCTTGACGATTACCGTAAATATGTGGAGCGTGATGCGGCTCTGGAGCGCCGATTCCAGCCGGTTTTGGTAGAAGAGCCTTCGGTAGAAGAAACACTGGATATTTTACGCGGGATTAAAGAGCGCTATGAAGAGCACCACCACCTAACGATAAGCGATGAGGCGTTAAATTCAGCAGCCACTTTAGCGGCCAGATATATCCCCGACCGCTTTCTACCTGATAAGGCCATCGACCTGACCGATGAAGCTGCGTCCAGGGTAAGGATAAAGTTCCATACCATGCCAATAACCTTGAAGGAAGCCAAACAGCTTGCCGATATTAAGCGTAAGGATAAAGATACTGCCCTGGCAGCCCAGGAGTACGACCTTGCCGCTGAACTGCGAGAGCAGGAGCTTCAAATTGAGGAGAGGATAAAGAGGCTGGAAGAAGAGTGGCGAGCTGAGCAGGAGCAGGATAAGCCGGTAGTAACTGCGGAAAACATCGCCGAGGTGGTGAGCATGTGGACAGGTATTCCGGTGGTGCAGTTAGCCAGTGATGAAACCAGTCGCCTGCTTAATATGGAAGAGGTAATACACCATCGCATTATCGGTCAGGATGAAGCGATTAATACTATTGCTAAGGCGATAAGGCGAGCCCGAACCGGGCTAAAGGATCCGAGACATCCTATAGGTAACTTCATCTTCCTCGGCCCAACCGGTGTTGGTAAGACAGAGCTGGTCAGAGCCCTGGCTGACTTTATGTTTGGCAGTGAGGATACCCTGATCCGGCTTGACATGTCTGAGTTTATGGAGAAATTTGCCGTATCCCGATTGGTCGGCGCACCGCCAGGCTATGTTGGCTATGAAGAAGGTGGGCAATTAACCGAGGCAGTGAGGCGCAAGTCATATTGCTGCATACTCCTTGACGAGATTGAAAAGGCTCATCCTGATGTGTTTAATTTGCTGCTCCAGATATTTGACGACGGGCACCTGACCGATGCCAAGGGACGCCGGGTTGATTTCCGCAATAGCATTATTATTATGACCAGCAATATTGGTGCCGAGCTTATCCGAAAAGGCACCACGCTTGGCTTTACGTCCCGTAGGAATGAGGCCAAAGGCCGGGAACAAGCCTATGAGAAGATGAAGGAGAACTTACTTGGTGAATTAAAGAAGACCTTCCGTCCCGAGTTTCTCAATCGCGTTGATGGGGTGGTTGTATTTCATTCTCTGACCAAGGAGCAAATACGACAAATAGTTGACCTGATGCTAACTTCCGTGACCCAGCAATTGGGCGAGAAGGGCATAAAGCTAGAAGTAACGGACGCAGCTAAAGATTTCCTGGGTGAAAAAGGTTACGATGAGGTCTTTGGCGCCAGGCCGCTACGCCGGGTAATTCAGGATATGATTGAAGATACACTTTCCGAAGATTTGCTCCGCGGCAAATTCCAATCAGGGGATACTGTGGTCGTTGACCTGGAGGGCGAAGAGATTGTAGTTCATCCTGCCGCTGTAGGCGCCTTACTGGGAGACGAGAAATAATGTATAGTGACAAATAAGCCAGTTTCTTGTATTATAAAGGGCGGTGGACGATAAGAGGTAGCCAACCGCCCTTTTCATTCGCCAAAAAGCCGTTTCACCAATTGAGTCGTAAGTCAATAAGATAAAGACAGGTTACATATACAAAGAAAGGAACTTAAAATGGCGCAAGAAAATGTAGAAGTTCCCATAACCGGCAAGATTATCAGTGTAGATGTCAAAGTAGGAGACACAGTTCAAGAAGGGGATACACTCTGCATACTGGAGTCAATGAAGATGGAGAACCCGATACTAGCTCCAGTAGGCGGTACTATTTCGAAAATAGGGATTACGGCTGATCAGTCAGTTAAACCAGGCGATATGATCGTTATTATTGAGTACGAATAGGTTAATATGGTTATAAATTCGTTAATTTTTGCATTAATAGCCTACGGCATTGCGATGCTAATTGCCCTATGTGTCGCTCTCCTTATCAAGTTCATCGCCCTAATTGTCCAGAGAGGAGGAAAAAGTGCTGCCGCGGATAGCGCCAAACCAGAAAGTTAAAGGTGGTCACCATAAATGCTAGTCCTGGAGTTATTCCAAGGTATCTACACGTTCTTTCTGACTGAACCCGCGATTGCTTTTGCCAGATTGGGTCTGATCGCCCTTGGTTTCCTCTTCGTCTTCCTCTCCTATAAGAAAATCCTGGAGCCGCTGATAATGCTTCCCCTGGGGATAGGGATGATAGCGGTAAACGGCGGCCTGATGGTAATGGAAGCCGAAACCATGGCACTGGGCAACCTCTTTATCAATCCCCTGGCCGGCAACGTGGAAGAGGTAATGTACTATCTGCAAATAGATTTCCTTCAGCCGGTCTACACCTTCACTTTCAGCAATGGTTTAATCGCCTGCCTCGTTTTTATGGGCATTGGTGCCATAACTGACATTGACATTTTACTCGCCAAGCCATATATGAGCCTCTTTTTAGCCATATGTGCTGAACTCGGCACCATAGTCACCCTTCCCATCGCTATGGCGATGGGTTTACCGCCAAATGAGGCGGCGTCGATTGCCCTGGTTGGCGGTGCCGATGGCCCCATGGTCCTCTACGGTTCCATCATGCTCGCCAGAGACCTATTCGTGCCGATCACCGTCGTTGCCTATGTTTATCTCGGTGTCTGTTACGCCGGGTATCCTTTCCTGGTGAGAATCATACCGAGGAGGCTGAGAGCGATAGAAATGGATTGGCGCACGATACCACAGGTATCCTCGGGAGCAAAGTTCGCCTTTGCCGTTCTTACCTGCGGTTTTCTGTGCGTACTGTTCCCGGTCGCGGCGCCTCTGTTCGCCTCTTTCTTTGTCGGTCTTGCCATCAAAGAGGCCGGTGTCCTGAGATTTATTGAATTTTTATCCGGGCCGCTCCTGTATGGGGCAACATTTTTCCTTGGTTTTACCTTAGGCGCTTTACTCGGTGTAGATATCATCCTGGATCCAAAGGTACTGCTTTTGCTGGTTCTGGGCATAATCGCGCTTACCCTCTCCGGTCTCGGTGGCATTACCGGCGGCTTAATCTACAGCAAAATAACCAAAGAGCCATTTAATCCCTTAATCGGCATTGCGGCGGTGTCTTGTGTGCCGACGACGGCCAAAGTAGCGCAAAAATGCGCCGCGGCGGTCAACAAAAAGGCGATGATTTTGCCCTTTGCCATGGGGCCGTGTGTTGCCGGCGTGATTACGACGGCCATAATCACTGGAATTTATATCAGTGGATTTAGAGCCGGGGGCGTGTTCTTCCGTTTGTTTGGCGGCTAAGGTATTACCTCACGAATTTCGTGAGACTATTTATTCATTGACCTCACCCCCTTTATCCCCCTCTCCTTAAAAGGAGAGGGGGAATATTTAATAAAAAGAGGGGCTAATGCCCCTCTTAAACACCCCTTATGAAGAAAGAGACAGAGGCAAGAATAGAGGCTCCGCCTCTCTTTGACTCTCCCCTAGTATCCCTCTCCTTAAAAGGAGAGGGGGAATATTTAATAAAAAGAGGGGCTAACGCCCCTCTTAAACACCCCTTATGAAGAAAGAGACAGAGGCAAGAATAGAGGCTCCGCCTCTCTTTGACTCTCCCTCAGTATCCCTCTCCTTAAAAGGAGAGGGGGAATATTTAATAAAAAGAGGGGCTAACGCCCCTCTTAAACACCCCTTAAGCATATTCTAGGCACTCCGCTCCCTTAAAACCGGCGATAAGGGGGCTTCGCCCTTCTCAAATTCCCGAAGCATATTTGGAACCCCTCTTGCCTTATTGCGTAAAATCGGGTAAAGTCAATTTGTGAGCAAATCGGATAAAAGGACTATTTTTGTCTGTCAGCAGTGTGGCAAGGAGAGCTTAAAATGGCTGGGGCGCTGCCCTGACTGCCAGCAATGGAACAGCTTCGTCGAAACAACGGTAACGGCTCCGGTTGCCTCACCCCGGTCTCTTTCCCCGGTTAGTCCACCCCAAGAGCTATCTCAGGTGACTATTGAGGCGGCAGACCGCTTCCCCCTGCCTCTAGTCGAGTTTAACCGTGTGCTCGGTGGTGGACTGGTATCTGGTTCCCTGGTGCTGATTAGTGGTGACCCTGGTATTGGTAAATCGACACTTTTGCTCCACGCTTCTGCCTCAATCGCACAGGATAAGGGTAAGGTGGTCTATATTTCTGGTGAAGAGACACTGCACCAGATTAAGCTCAGGTCAGAGCGTCTGGGGATAACGGGTGAAAGGCTCTACCTGCTGGCGGAAACCGACCTGGAGGTCATCCTAAATCAGATTGAGCAATTATCGCCAAGTCTGGTGGTCATTGATTCTATTCAAACGGTTTACAACCCGGAGCTAGATACTGCCCCAGGCAGTGTCACCCAGGTGCGAGAGTGCACCCTGAAACTCATGCACTGGGCCAAGCTCAGCGGTGTGCCCGTTTTCCTGGCCGGACATGTAACCAAAGATGGGACTATTGCCGGTCCCCGGGTTCTGGAGCATATTGTTGATGTCGTGCTCTACCTTGAGGGTGAGCCTTTCAGTGCCTATCGGTTACTTCGTTGCGTGAAAAACCGTTTTGGCTCGACCAATGAAGTGGGTGTTTTTGAGATGAAAGGACAGGGGCTAATAGAGGTCGATAATCCGTCGCGGGCATTTCTCTCACAGCGATGGGGTGAGGCGATCGGCTCAGCAGTAGTGCCCACCCTTGAAGGTAGCCGCCCCCTGGTGGTGGAGATTCAAGCTTTGACCACCCCTACCAGTTTTGGCCTACCCCGGCGCACCGCCAATGGTGTTGATTTTAATCGATTGCTTTTAATTACCGCGGTGCTGACCAAGCGGGTGGGCTTGAGGCTTGGTAATCAGGATATTATCGTCAATGTTACCGGTGGGCTCAAGATTGGTGAGCCGGCGGCTGATTTAGGCATTGCGCTATCCATTGCCTCCAGCTTTCGTGACGTAGGGGTTGACCCAAGCCTGGTGGCGGTGGGAGAGGTGGGGTTGAGCGGCGAATTAAGAGCCGCTTCTCAACTAGAGAGACGGGTAACTGAGGCTGCCCGACTGGGCTTCAAGCGCTGCCTGGTGCCGAAAGTCGGTGCCAGGGTTAGTCCTGCCCCTAAAGATATTGAGCTTATTCCGGTGAGCACCTTACGGGAAGCGATAGGGGTGGGGCTGGTCAAAGGTAAGTCCAGAGATTAAAACTGCGTAGTTACTCATTAACGCAATTGCGCAGTTACTCTTTTGAAGAGTTCCTCGTCAGTCTTCACTCCGCGGACATCCAGCCTGGTGGCGCGGAAAGCCCGAACCATCGCCTCAATGAGCTTCGTCTTACTTATCTTCTTGCCACCGCTGAACTTCGCCGTTGATGCCAGATTCTCCAGGTAGGCATCTTCCTCACGGTTTAGAAAGACAGATAGCTTAATCACGGCAATCCTGGGGGGTTCAGTCGGTTCCCTTTCGGGAGGTTCCACCGCTGCTTTATCAGTGCCGGTGAGACGATCCAATGCCGTCCCATAGGCAAGTTCCTCAGTGACGCTAGCCCTTTTCATTTTTCATCACCTCTTCTGTGAGTAATCTATAAGCATTAGCTCCGTCAGACCTGGGAGCATAGGTCAGGATTGACTTCCCGGCGGCCGGAGCTTCTTTGAAGCGAACACTACTGGGGATAATGGCATCAAAGATTCTTATCCGGTCACCAAAGGCTCTGCGGGTAACTTCCATAACCTCTCTGCTGTGCAGGGTGCGGGAGCTGGCCATGGTAAACAATATGCCTGAAATCTCCAGAGATGGGTTAAGCTTATCCCTGACCTGGATAATCGTACCCAGTAAACGCACCAGCCCTTTCATCGCCAAAAAGTCGGCCTGCAAAGGTATGATTACCTTGTCGGCGGTGGATAAGGCGTTGATAGTTAGAAGCCCCAGGCTGGGCAGACAATCGACCAGTATAAAATCGTAAGACCGGCGCACGGGCTGGAGCATTTCTTTCAATATCAGTTCGCGGGTAAATGCCCCCACCAGGTCAAGCTGTGCCTGTGAAAGCTCAATGTTGGACGGGACAAGATAGATATTCGGGTCACCGGTCGGGACAATAACATCCTTGATTGAGGGACTTCTTTTATTCCGGATAAGGCTCGCCAGGACATCATACCCGGTGATTTTCAGGTTGTCGGGATTGACGCCCATGGTAATGGTAAGGCAGGCCTGTGGGTCCCAGTCAATAAGCAGAACCCGTTTCTGGTGCTCGCTTAAACCTTCAGCGAGAGCGGCAGCGGTGGTTGTCTTACCGACGCCGCCTTTCTGATTGGCAATACAGATGACCGACATAGCTTACCCTTTGCTGATACTATAGCGCAATTGCGCAATTGCGTCAATACTCTAATGCGTAATTCAGGGATGTGCGAAACTCCAACTGAAAGCTGAGTCACCGGCTATCTACCTAACCAACCCCAACCTTTCAGCATACCACGTACATAAGCTACTTGGCCAAGATGCTGCATATTGTCGTTAATCAAGCGCATTAAACGTGTACGAACATTAGTAATCGTAGGGTGTGTTGGATTGTCAAATTCTCGATCGAGTTCAGTTTCTGATAGCTTACTAGTAATGTAGCGTTTCGATCGCTCCAGCACAGCACGGTGATATTCCAATAGAGTTAAGGCATCAGGTGATCTGAACGCGACTACATCTTCTAAACTATGTCCAACCCCGGTATCTTTGGGATCGGGAGCACGGTTAAACTTGGCGTACCAGTTGTCTTTGATCCAGAGTTATTCCTCCCCCAAGAGATCCGCAGCAACCCCCAACCCTATCTTGGGCCCGTGTCAAATGCCAGGTGAGCCAGCCTATGCTGTTACAGTTAGGATGAGGCTGTTGGTTTAGGTCATCCACAGTAAGTCCATCAAGTGCGTGCTCAAGTTCTTGTAATATTCGCTTGTAGATATCGGTGATCAATTGTTGCCACTCCATAGCTACCTCCCAAAAAATTTAATCAGTTCATTATATAAATCTAACAATAAATTAAAGCTAACTTCCAAGGAGTTAACTTTGTTCTGAGTTTCGCACATCGCTAGCGTAATTAAGTAATACTTTATTAAGGGGGTTTTGGGGATTTCTCGGCATCTTGTCGGTGGTTTTATTTCAGCCACTAAAACTTAGTGGGTATGAGGGATGACTCAGACAAAGCGCAGTGGCTCATCAGCGTTATTAACAAAGCAGTGCTTCTCATCAGGAGCAACAAAGACAACGCTGTCCTTCTCTATTTGAGTTTCTCCCTGCTCGCCTTTCACCACTCCCCGGCCGGAAAGAATAAATACTTCGTGTTCCCATGGGTGGGAATGAGACGGGCTTGAACCGCCGGGTTCAACCTCGATGACACGCATGGCGAAATTTGGTGCCCCGTCATCAGCGGTAATAACATCACGCTTAATGGCGCCGGGTACCTCCTGAGTCGGTTTGGTCTCAAGGTAATTACTTACTTTCATCAGCGGCCTCCTTGCTCTTTTTGCTTTCATAGCGGGCAACTGCCTTGGTCTTCAGTCCACCCCTTTCCCGGTATTCAGCCTCGACCACCATGGAAACAGGCTGCAACAGTGGCACCAGGTCTTTCAGGATGCGGTTTACGGCATGCTCCTGCAATATGCCCACATTCCGATAGGAAGTGAGATAGTATTTTAAGGATTTGAGTTCAACAAGAGAATGGCTTGGAATATACCGTATCACCAGTCGGGCAAAATCAGGTAAGCCAGTCCAGGGACAGACAAAGGTAAATTCGTCGGTCTCATAAACGACCTCGGTTGCCGAGCCTGGATATTCAAAAGGAACCGTCTCCAGAACTTCCAGGTCAATGGCGTCTTCCGGCTGGATGTCAAATCGCCTTGAAGCGTATTTATCCATTGTCATCTCGTACTCTCTACACTTCCTCTCCAAGTTTGCCTATCTGTTTACTATTATTATTTTATCATACTCTATTTTAGCCAGATTATTTATTAACCTCACCCCCTT
>Ga0209979_1002609_pt1 | contig 17002 bp, 18 predicted proteins | sample AnhtaG_FD_183114 | JGI IMG/M metagenome (GOLD analysis project Ga0209979, IMG submission 183114) | Deep subsurface microbial communities from Anholt, Denmark to uncover new lineages of life (NeLLi) - Anholt_01485 metaG (SPAdes) (version 2) | ecosystem: Environmental > Aquatic > Marine > Oceanic...
TACTTCAGCCAGGCGTTGGCATAGCTTGTTTGCTAGGGTAATAGGCAAGGGCATGAGTGCAGGCGTTTCTTTGCAGGCAAAGCCGACCATCATTCCCTGGTCGCCGGCGCCAGTTCTGTCCAGAGTTTCGTCGGTTATCTCTCCTATCCTTGTCTCCAAGGATTGACTAACACCGGCAGCGATATCGCTTGACTGTTCCTTGAGGGAGACAAGGATGCCACAAGTTCGATAATCAAAGCCATACTCAGGTCGTGTATAGCCTGCTTCTTTGAGTACCTGGCGCGCAATATTAGGAATTTCTATATAGCACTCGCAGGTGATCTCACCTAGCACCGTCACCATCCCCATGGTGACGGAAACCTCGCAGGCGACACGAGCAAAGGGGTCTTTTTCCAGTATGGCATCAAGGACAGCATCGGAGATCTGGTCACATAACTTATCCGGGTGCCCCTCGGTGACAGACTCCGAAGTGGCTAAATAAGAATCCAACTGATTAAAGCTATTTGGCATCTCAATTAAAATCAAAAGTTAAAAATAAAAAATCAAAGTTACCACTCAAATTTCAAAACTTTTTAATTTTTGCTCTGTATTTTTGCATTTTGCCTTTTAGATTTATGTTCCTGATTCCCAGCTCTCAAGATATTTTCTTTGCTCCTTGGTCAGGGAGTCAATGGCAATTCCCATGGAGCCAAGCTTTAGTCGCCCTACTTCTCTATCAATATCCTCAGGCACAGGATAAACGTCTGGCTTGAGCTGCCCTTTCATTTTAGTTAGATATTCTACACATAGAGCCTGGTTGGCAAAGCTCATGTCCATAACGCTGGCTGGATGACCTTCGGCAGCCGCCAGGTTAATCAGCCTGCCTTCGCCGAGCAAATATATGTGCCGCCCGTCAGCTAAGATGTATTCGTCGACAAAGGGTCGTACTCGCCTTTTTGGTTTGGCTAGGCTCTCCAGAGCTGGAATATTTATTTCCACGTTAAAGTGACCGCTATTTGCCAGAATGGCTCCATCTTTCATGTGCATGAAGTGACCCTTATCAATGATATTTATGTCTCCAGTAGCAGTGATGAAGACCTCTCCTATCTTGCATGCCTCGATTAAAGGCATAACTTGGTAGCCATCCATGGTTGCTTCTAATGCTGGAATGGGGTTAACCTCAGTGACAATAACCTGTGCCCCCATTCCTTGAGCCCGCCTGGCTATTCCTTTGCCGCACCAACCATAGCCGCAAACAACCACCTTCCTCCCCGCCCATAGTATATTGGTGGCCCTGGTGATGCCATCAATTGTGCTTTGCCCCGTGCCGTAGCGGTTATCGAAGAAATGCTTGGTTTGAGCATCGTTCACGGCGATGATGGGATAACTTAGTTTTCCTGCTCTAGCCATATTCCTCAGCCTGATAACTCCTGTGGTAGTCTCCTCAGTGCCGCCAATTACATCACCAGTAAGTTCAGCATATTCCTTGTGAAGGGTAGAAACTAAATCGGCGCCGTCGTCCATGGTAATCTGCGGTTTATGTTCTAAGGCAGTGATAATATGCCTATAATAAGTTTTATTATCCTCTCCCTTTATGGCATTGACTGGAATGCTATAGTCAACTAAAGCGGCAGCGGCGTCATCCTGGGTGCTCAAGGGGTTAGAGGCGCAAAGGACCAAATCGGCCCCGCCTTCTTTTAAAGTTAGAGCCAAATTGGCTGTTTCTGTGGTGATATGAAGGCAAGCGGAAATGCGGATTCCCTTGAGAGGCTTCTCCTTGGCGAATCTTTGCTTTATTAACTTGATTACCGGCATTTCCCTAGCAGCCCAATCAATGTGAAGCTTGCCTTGCTCGGCCAGGGAAGCATCTTTAATGTCGTAATTCTTTATTTCCAAAGCTTACTCCTTATTAAGCCTGATAAATCAGGCAACTACCACCCTCACCGACCCTCCCCCTTCAAGGGAGAGAAATAAGGTGAGGGTCACTTGAACTGGGCGGCAACCCAATCAGGTATATCCACCATGCCCATAAGCATCGGTTTTTGATGGCAATCACTGCCTCCGGTCATGAGCAAACCATGTCTCTTGGCAAACTCGATATAGTGTGCCGTAGTGTTCTCATCATGTCTTGAATGCCAGCACTCGACACCATCGATGTATTCTAGCATATATTCTTCTATAATCTTCGTTTGTTCATCCAAATCAGGTGTTATGCTTACCAAAGATGTTCCGTTCGGGTCATTTGGGTGTGCCTGTACCAATATGCCGCCGGCGTTTCTAATCAACTTTGACGCTTCAGCCAGAGAAAGCGGATACTTAGCTACATCGCACTTGACCAGATACTTATCGAAGGCTTCTTGCTTATCCTTCACAATCCCTTTTTCTATCAAGTAGTTCGCTATATGGGGGCGTCCGAATACCCCATCGACGCTATCTTGTATATTCTTGAGGTCTATCTCAGTGAATCTTTCAATGCCTTCTTTAGCGAACTCAGCATTCAGTTTCTCTAAAATTTGACCTGCTCTTGTTTCTCTATGTTCTTTTATCAATTGAAGCTTGCTCTTTAGCGCTTGATCGCCGATGTCAAACTGGTATCCCAGAAAATCCAAGGAAATAGCTTCATCCCCATTAGGATAATAGAAGGTCACATTTAATTCCACTCCGGTGATGTAGGATATGTTATGCTCTCTTGCCAGGGCGATAGCTCTTTCCTGGCAGTCAATAGAATCATGGTCAGTTATCGAGATTAAATCGATATTTCTATTTTTTGCCTCTCGGAAAACTTCTTCAATAGAAAGATTGCCATCCGAGCCAGTCTTGGTATGGATGTGTAAATCTATTTTCATTTCAGGCTCTTCAACACTTCACTTCTTACTCATTGTTATTCTAAGCCCTTCGCAATGACGAAAGAAAGGGGTGTCATTCTGAGGGGCTGTTTAATTTTGATTCCCCGTTCAATTTCTGCCATCTCAGAGGTGTTTCACCCCCCAAATTTTTGTAGTTGCCTGATTTATCAGGCACAGTCGCCCAATAAATTGGGCAACTACATTTTTAAACGGCCTCTTCTGAGGGGTGAGCCGAAGCCCTGAGCATAACGAAGGGACAGCGACCGAAGAATCTCGCTCAAGGGTCAGGGTCACAAGCGGATGCCATCCCACAGTATTCCACATAACGTATTATAAAATCCCTCTCATGTAATGAATTTTTTCTTCCTTACAAGAGAGGTTAGGTGAGGGTGAATTTCCCCCTCCCTCTAACTCCCTCCCGCTAGGGGAGGGAGGATTATAAGGAATTTTGCAGGTAACTATGGTTATCTCTTTTCCACACCGATGATGTACCAATCTTCAGGTGGGTCGTACTGAGTATCAACTATAAGGTGGATTATATTGAGCTCCGGGTTCAACCGCTTCAGGTCATTCAGGTCCACTCTTTCGAACCTCTTTTTATTGTTGAGGTAGGCCTGCTCGGTGAGGGCATTCGATTCGTAGTCCTCTTGGGTACGTCTTAGTATCCGGGCAATGGCTACCTCTTGTGGGCAATGGGTCTGCAGGATGACGAATGTCTTATTATGTTTGGCTGCTATCTCAGCAGCCCGCCTTCTCAATGATTGGGTGACGAAGGTGGCATCTAGTATTACACTATCGCCCTTCTCCAGGGCCTCATCTGCCCGCCGGAACGTCTCATCATAGACCATTGTTCGTTTGCGCATATCCGAGGCGACCTTCTCATCAAATATATCCTCATCTTTTAGTACCTCCAGTCTAATCAGGTCGGACCGGAGGATGTGGTAGCCCTTAATCCTGGAAATCTCCTCGCTGGTCTCGGTCTTCCAGGTGCCCGGCAAGCCACAGGTGGTGAGCAAAACTCCACCCCCCAACTCGCTTTCTACGAATTTGGCAAACGGCTCCTTCAAACTACCGCCTTCATTTTTGTATTTCATTGAGAAAATTGGAAGGAATAGAGCCGTTCTTCTTTCCTGCTAATGCAAAATAATATAAGGGACGGCCATCAAGCGAAAGCCTATGTTGGTATCGCGCCATGTGATAAATGTCAAGATGTTCAGTGAGAATGAGATTCTTCATAAAAACAGAATACCCTGAGGTATCTCTATTATCCATGAACGTTTCCTTGATGTTGAAAGCTATCCACCCCTCATCTTCAATAAGATTAAATGCCTCAAAAAATGCTTGGGGAGACATATCCCCGAACCCTAATGAGGCAACGCATACCAAGCAATTTAAGCACCATGACGTCAATTCGCGACGCACATCTTCAGATAAACTCGTAAGGTCAGCAACATAATAGGCATCATAGATTCCAGGTCTGTCACGTTCAAGAGCCTTGTAAGCCATTTCAGAGATATCCAAACCCACAATACGAGCGACACCATATTCATAAAGTTTCTCTCCAACCATCCCATTACCTGCACCAATATCAAATACTCGAAGTTCTGAAAAACGAGGCAAAAAAGATGCTCCTACAGTAAGATAAAGCGTTTCCACTACCTTTGAAGGTGAAATGCATTTAAGGCGGTCATAGAAAAGTTGCTCATAAAGACCAGGCCTCTGATAAAGCTCATCGTATTCGTGAAATCGAAATTGCAGTTCTTTACCATGTTCTTCAAGATAATAGAAGGCTTCATCCTGGGCAAGCTCATGAGGTTCAGTTGCTGGAAAACGGATTCTGTATTTTTTTTTCATAATAAAACCTCCTGAAGTAAAGCGCTGCTGAACTTGATGTGGGTAATTCAGCTTTTCCCATTTGCCTATATTATATCAAATATACGATTCGGCAAGCTCGAAATACCTCTTAGCGTTTTTTAAGACCTTTGCTTTCTCCTCGTCCGGGATATAGGGGTCATCGAGCTTAAAGCTTTCCACCTTGCCTCTAACATAAGCGCGGTAGCATTTATAGAAGTCAAGCAGTTGCAGTAGCTCTTTGTCTTGGCTTAGTGTCACATAGGTATTCACGAAATGTTGAGAAAGGTCAGCCCGCTGGTAGCGGTCTAGGTCCATGGCCAGAAAAGCAATCTCTGAAGCCACATCGGAATATCTGAATCTATCGTTGAATTCAATGCAGTCGTAGATGCAAATGTCGTCGGTGAAGCAAATATGAGCAGCGTGAAGGTCGCCATGGCAGTCCCTTATTTTGCCTTCCTTTACTCGTTTATCGAACAGGCTGCTATTGCTGTTAATGAAATTATTGGTGTAACTTTTAATCTGCTCATATTTTCTCGCTGGAATGGAAACGCCAATATATTTCTCGGTTTGGGAGAAGTTCTCCTCACAGTTTCGGCGGATAAGATCTAATTTGCCAAAAGCAGCAATCTTTGAGTTTGTCTCAGCTTTTTGGTGGAAGCGCACTAACTTTTCCGCCACTTTAGCTATCATTTCCTTAGTTACTTTGCCTTGAGGTAGGAGTACATCCATCATACGCTCTTGAGGCAGTTGCTTCATCTTGACGGCATACTCTATTGCCTTGCCTTCTCCTTCAAAATGATAGCTAACAGCTGACAGCTGACAGCTCTCAGTTATTGGCACTACTGCTAGGTAAACATCGGGACAAAGGCGTCTATTTAGCTCTAGCTCTTGGTGACAGAAGAAGAGGCGTTTCTCTAGAGTGGTGTAATCCAAATATCCTAGATTCACTGGCTTCTTCACTTTATATACATAGTCACCAGTGAGAAAAATAAAGGACATCTGTGTTTGTATTAGTTCTATCTTTTGCGGCTTACGAGGATAAGCCGCGGGCTTAAGTAAGTCTTCGATCTTATATTGTAATTCCAATGATGCTTCCTTGGAGTAGTCAGTTTTAGTCGAAGTCAAAAAATCGGTCTACCCCCTCTGTTCCCGAACTCCGAACTGGTAGCAAACTCAAAATCGTTTTCCTCACCTTTGTGTTACAGTCCTCCGACCGAGCGGAGCTGATTTTGCACTTGCCTAGTTTTTGCTTTCCCTCTCCAGAATCACTTCAGCGCACCACCTAACTGCCTTGCCCACTACGTCGGGACCGAAAATGGTATTGCCTCCGAGCGAGACGAATTCCTTAAACTGCTCAGGGTCATTAATCTTAAACCATTTGCCCCCAAACTTAATCTTTTGAATTTCCCGGCACTCAGCAATGCCCCATTCTTGCAGATATTTTTCCAGAACCTTATTGCAGGCATTGTATGCTACAAACCGGTAACCCTCAGGATCTTCAATCTTGTTCCTCTCTCTGCCATACAGCATGCTGAGAAACATACATGAGCCACTAAGCGCACCGCAGGTCATCAGCGAAGAACCTCCCAGACCTCCAGCGAGTCCGCAAGCAGCCTTAAAAGCAATGTCATTGGAAATGCCAAACAATTCCTGCAAAGCACCAAAGGCTGATTGTGAACATCCATGGTAGTCATGCTCATACTTGAAGCCCAGGTCATAAGCATCCTTTAGCAGTTGACTTTTCTCCTCTTCGTTTAAATCCTTTAGCCTCTTTATGTCATACACTTTTGCCATGTTTAACCTCCCTTTCTTTTTTCTTGGCTGTTTAATTTTGCCTCATTCAGTTTTAATAATCTTTCCCCCAAGATTTTTGTAGTTGCCTGATTTATCAGGCACAGTCGCCCAATAAATTGGGCAACTACATTTTTAAACACCTTCTTTTTTCTTGCCCACGGAACTATATTAAGGGCATTATTTTGGGATGACATTTGGGGCAAAAACTGGCTTCCTTCCAGTCGGTATCTGCCAAGCAGTTGGAGAAGTGCATAACGCATTTGGCATTGGGGCAATGGTCTAGACCGAAGGTATGTCCTAGCTCATGAACTATTTCCTTGGTCGCTCTTTCCATAAATAACTTTTTATCGGGTGGCGAGCCATAATATTCCTGTCTCAATCGGCATAAAGATACAATCGCTGTGCCAGAGCTAATGTCAGCTTCACCAAAAGCGAAATTAAGTCTTGGAACGTAAAGGTCAACATCAACTATGCCCACGATTTTCTCATCCCGTTCCCTTTCTGAGGTATTTAATGAGGCTAGCAAACTTGAGGAAAGGTGTTGTCTCCTTTCTGGATTATAGGCGTGAGCCAGGTAGCTGAAGCCCGTTTTTACTTCTACCGGGCACTGGAAGACGCGATAGACCTCTTCCCCAAGTTCCTTAACTATTTCATGGTCTACCTCGCCCAATGGTTTAAGAGTGATTTTCACCTGGCAACTATCTCCAGCCAATTTAGGATTTCTTTCAACACTTGGTTACGGTTACTCCTGGTTACCACAAGTAATTTAACTTCCGGATGGTGCTTGATTTCATCGGCGAAGGGATTAGGGCTAAGCATGATAGTCCCCAGGACTTTTTTCCCGCTGTCTATCACTTGCCATATGGCTTCCTTAAACCGCGGCGATAAAAGCTCCATCTTGCCAATTTCATCGATGACTACTAAATCACATTCCTTCAGTGCTTGATGGATAGCAGAAACGCCAACCTCGTTCAAACTATTAATATCAACTTTGTATTTGCTTACCTGATAGGGGCTAGGGATATTGATATGCGCCAATATACCATCCTGCCCATCGAGGGTGATTATTCTGAATCCTTGCCTTACCCCGCCACTTCTTATTTCTTCGGTATAGAAGCCGCCAGCTCTAATTTTTGTCTTAGCGATGGCTTCCTTGATGAGGGCAGTTTTGCCAGTGCCCGGCTTGCCGGTTAGAAGGAGGCCCCTTTTCATTGCTCCTTAGCTAAAGCCATAGGTTTCTTCTTTTCCTTGAGCTTTTTCTGGCGCCGACGGTGTTTTAGGGCAGCCATTCTTTTCTTCTTATTCATACCCTTAAGCCTGATAAATCAGGCAACTACTTTGAATAAACAGCAATGAACTTAGCCAGTGAGCGGTCATAAGTTCTTTCTACTTCAGGCTTGCCCTAGACAGCCAGGGAGCTCACCAAGTTCCCAATGGTAGCGTATGCACTCGCAGCATTTACCCTTTCTGTCACATGGCTCATAAGTGCAGCTACACCTGGATTTGTTGACCTCAATCTGACACTCCATTTCTTATGCTCCTATTATAGAGTATATCGCCTCCTTAAATCATGGGATAACTTGGCTAGTAATTCCAGAGCCTGGCATGCTGCTTCAGGTGATAGGGCTGCCAGTCCGCAAGAAGGGGTTAGCAAACCTTGCCTTAAAATTTGCTTAAAACTGATGCCATTTTGGGTGAAGGGTGCCATAGCTTCTTCCAAGCGGTCACGAAGGCTGGATAGCGATTCCTTAGCTAAAGCTTCTTCGTCGTTGGGAACGATTCCCCAGGCAATAGTGCCTCCACGCTGGAGAAAGGATTTCACTTCGTTGGGATAACTACTAAGGGAGGAAGCGTAATTGTAAGCATCGAAGCTAAGGATATCAGTCGTGGTACCCAAAAGAACTGGCCAATCAGTATTGCCACAGCAATGCAATCCTTTTATCCCTTTAATTCCCTGGAAAACTTCCTCTAATAAGGCAGCCACCTTATCTTCAGGGATGGGAGTAAAGACCGAGCCTAAAGAGACTAAATATGGCTCATCAACAAAGATGATGGGATTGAGCGATATTTGTCTTAAAGTATTTTCTTGCCAGGAGGCTTTTAACCTTAAGAACTTAGCCGCAATTTCGGCTAAAGTCTGGTCATAGAGGATAGCCTGATTATCCTGGTCAGTAACTGTCAGCCCCCAGGTGATAGGACCGGTTATTTGCCCTTTGACTATTTCCGTCCTTTTTACCTTTGACAGGAAGGCATGAAATCCGGCAGCATATTCAACGGAAACGCCATATTTACTGGGATTATCTTCCTCACAGTCAGCATAAATTTGCCCTAGCTCGCTTTCAAAATTTGCCCACGGCTCGATATGGATTTTATCCCTGGCTATAACTATCCCTGGGAAACCCTCGCTGAATTGGATAGACATATTTTCCTTTGGGGAGCGCTTTGGCAACTGAGGCCAGGCAGGAATAGCGGGAAGATATTTCATGACAATAGAACAAGCCTCTTCTGGCTCGGTGTGAGGCATGCTGCCGATAGCTGTAGGCAAGCAAGCAAACTCAAATTTTGCCATTTTCTCGCTTACTTAAAGGCTCTATCAAAATTCACCATGCGTATAAGCATGGATATGCATGGCAATACTGGCAACGAGGAATATTGCCCCTGCCACCAAAGGGAGTGTGGCATAGTGCCAAGCTAGAGACACAAGCCATGCTATCCCTAATCCCATAAACAAGTGCATCCATGCATTGAAATTAACATGCTCGGCAAAATAAATAGACCCTCTAACCCGAAAGTTTTTCATGATTCCTCCCTTTTATTTACTCATATATTTTCCCATAAGTAATGCTAAATTTTTTTTCACTTTCTCTGGGATATATTCCGGCGCGGTAGCAATAGCATCCTTAAGGGCAGCGGCACAAATGCAATCTCGCTTCTGGGGAATACCAGGTATTGTTAGCCTCAGGATTTCCTTGGCGGTATCAACGCATTTTTGCAAATTAGCCAGAATCATCTCCGTAGTTACCGATTCATAGCTTGGATGCCAGCAATCACAGTCGGTGACCATGGCAAGTACGGCATAGCATATTTCGGCTTCCCTGGCCAGTTTAGCTTCAGGCAAAGCAGTCATGCTAATGATACAAGCACCCCAGGAGCGGTAAAGCTGTGACTCAGCCTTGGTGGAAAATTGTGGTCCTTCCATAGCCAGAAATGTGCCACCTTTATGTACCTTCGCCTCTGCTTTAATGCCCGCCTCAAACAAAACTTGACTCAAAACCGGACAGAAGGGCTCAGCAAAGGCGATGTGAGCTACTATCCCGTTAGTAAAGAAAGTGCTCTCTCTGCCTTGGGTGCGGTCAATAAGCTGGTCGGGGATAACTAAATCCGGAGGTAGGATTTCCTCCTTGAGGCTGCCCACGGCGGTCACAGAGATAATCCTTTCGACGCCTAAAGATTTTAAGGCATAAATATTGGCCTTAACTGGCATCTCACTAGGGCCTAGGCGATGCCCTTTACCATGTCTGGGCAGAAAAGCGACCCTTATCCCTTCAAGATTACCCAGGACGATGGCATCGCTGGGCTCACCAAACGGTGTGGTCATCTTTAGCTCTTCTATCTCAGTCATCCCCTCTATTTTATAAAGACCGGTACCGCCAATAATTCCTATTTTTGCTTCAGGCATTAAGCTTCCCCCTCATTGTCAACTTTAACTTTAAAGCCCTAGAAACTCTTCCACGCTCAAACCAGCTTGACGCAGAATAGCTTCTGCTGTTCCTTCAGGTAAGTCGCCAGGGTGGTGAGGCACGGTAGTACGAACGTGGGTTTGGGATTCCACCATATTTCATGGCTTCCTTTTGCCTGGCGATCGAAGATGAAACCAGCCCGCCTCAACTTACGAATGACTTCATCTGCGCTAAAGCCAGCCAGCCTTCCCATCAAGATAGGGTTACTGGGATGCGGGTCTCGAGACTTACCGGCGCAGCAGTTCCCAATTTAAGTGGAAGCTCGTCACCGTGCTCTAAATAGGACTCAATAAGCTTACGAGCCACATCCTGTGCGATCTCTAGAGTTTCTGCGGCAGTTCGTCCTTGAGCTACTAGCCCAGGCAACTCCTCACTGGTAGCCAAGAATCCACCTTCGGGTAGGGGTTCCAAGTGAATCTCCAGGAATATTTCTTTCATGCATTATCCTCCGATAGCTACCGCTTAAGTAGTATACCATATAGCGGGGATACCATGCTTTTTCACCATACGCAGTTACATTTAATCTTCTTATAGTTCATCCCTAGCTTTGCCCACAGTGCTATCATTTCCTTACAGAGACTAAATTCCTTATTCTCAATCGTATAAAGGCCTGGTTCTTTATCTGCGCTTGTATGAAGATGCTTTGGCTCGTGGCGTATTGCATCGAAATAAAATGTCACTGAAGAGAGAAATTTGACAAATATCTAACATTTGAGTAATATTATAATAAATGTAAAAAGCTCCTGGGATTCGGTTGGTCGTCCGAAGAGGATGGCAGCGTCTGTAGAGGCGTGGGATCCTACCGCCGGGAGCTAATTTTTATAGGTTATTTAGCCATTTGTATGTCCCCGATAATAGTTGTGGAATCAGACCACTTTTGTGGGGCATGAACTTTATTCCGTAGCCAAATACTTTATTACCTCGCCTGTATAGCTTGTCTTGAAGCGCGAGCAAGTACGAGTCTTCAATCACACCATATTTAAACTCCACTGCGTTTTGAATCGCACCACAAACACAATCCGCAAGTTGCAGTAAATTAGACTGGGATTTGGCTTTAGGGTTTACTCCCAGGATGCAATCTTTTCTAATTTCACAATCCGGCTGGCTCTGGATGTAGTTTAGATAGCCGTTTAATTCATCATATCTAATTCCAGCTTTGTTTTCTGGATATAGTCTTACTTTGGAGCCAATATCGTCGCCGTACCAAGTAATGCGCTCTACTAATCGCCTGAATGTATAAAAATATAGCCTTCTACCCGCTAGTTTTGGTTTGGTATTGACAATGTCTTGGTGCTGTGTATCAACTAGCACCGAGCAGATTGTGAAGTTGTGAGTGGCTAATTCCGCTACTACAGCCTTTCTTCTTGGATGACTGAGTTCTGACCAATGGAGAATCTTATTGGCACCCAAGTTAATTCGTTGTTTTATTCGATGATAAGTGTATCCTAGTGCAGTAGCCTCTTCTTGGCTAGCAATCAGCGCAGTGATAACAAACCATTTTGTCCCCTTTCCTCCTGTACCTTCATCTCCAGATTCATCTATGTAAACATAAAGCTCTGTCATTTTTGAGGCCAGTTTATGCAGTGGTAGACTAACTATAGCAGAATTCTACCGCTAAATCTTAAAAATATCTCAACGCTCTTTCTATCTCTTACTGCTTCGTAGCCTCTTGCCAGAGTTGGTGGAGGAGGCGCTGGCGAAGTCTGGGGTCAAGTATGGAGCCTAAGTAATCTTCGAAGACTTCGTCTGCTTTTTGTTTTAAGGTCTCTAATTCGGGAACGATCTCATCGAGGTAACCTTCGTCTCTGGGTATCTTGACGCTCTCCACTCCAGCATCCAGCCAAACTTTGAGGTAGCGGGCTTCAAGCTCTGAGGCACAGTCTAAGTGTTCTCTGCCTGAAGAAAGCCGCCAACCAAAGAGCTCTTGCTCCAATTTAACTTCGCCTGAAACTTTGGGCAAGCTCCTAGTGCGCAAAGGCTTGTGGGTTAATATTTTTTCTTGGTAGAGCTTCCCTAGGGTATCATCGCCAATCTTCCCCATTACCGTCTTCACCAGACGGTCAATATCAATGCCCTCTTTAGTCTTTTGCCTCTTACCAAAGCTCTTGGCTTTCTCAATTCTGGATTTCACCAAGTCCACCACTGCCCGATAAGCCTCAAGCTGCTCTTCTTTGGTTAGACCGAGGATCTCGCCCATAACTATCTTATCCAGCTCGCGGCGGTCAGGTTTGACCTTGTCGAGGGAGACCTCTTCGGGCGAATCCCCGCCAAACTCCTTCAGGGAATGCTCAGTGGGCCTTGAACCGAGTACAGAGAACTTCTGGATTAGTTGCGTGATTGTGCTTTCGGGAACCATGTCGAAGTTGGGCACTAATATTCTCTCTGCCATCCATACATCCATATCAACCACGTTTATGGCTCCGGTCAGTTTCCTCCCAGATATCTCATTAAAAATCGCTGCGACAGCACTGTTTAGGAATGCAACCAGCGGCTCAGTGAATTCTTCGTTCCTCGCAATTACGGGGAAAAGATTATCGCTGCTGTAGGTCGACTCAGGAGTATAAGGAATCAGGAAGCGGTCGCCAATTCGCCGTGGGTAGAAAATATGAGTCAATTTGTTTTTGCCAAGGTCGTACCATCTTGCACCCCTAGATCGACATGTCACAGTTCGAGACGGAATCTTCCCGCCGAACTCTTTGCTCTCTCCTTGGGTTAAGTATGTAAGCGCATTCGTAGCTTTCAAATCCTTCCTATTTTTATGTACGAGCAAGATTCTCCAAGCTAGACTATTTCGCGAAACAATGATACTGGAGGTTTCTCTGAAAGAACGCAAGATGTAATTCGGCACCCAGTCCCCCTCCTCATCCTGATGCATCCAGAATTCCCTCTCAATTCCCCTTCGCTTTATCTCCTCTTCGGTTAGATAAAAGAACTCATTGGCGCCAGTTTTAATACCAAACCTTACCTCAGCAATTTCCTTCAGAGGCACTAACTTTCCTTTACCTTTCTCCAGAATCTTAAAGAAAATCTCCGGCGCCCTAAGATATTTGCCCCATTTTGCGCCAAGATATTTCCCAGTTTCTTTATCAAATCCTTCCTCCCAAAGTTCGGCTTGGGATTTAGGGGAAATCCTTAATTCTTCATTCTGATAGAAGTCGGAATGAGCCATAATGGTCTTTATCAGTTTGTCAATTTCATTAAGCCTCTCAATCTGCTTTTGCCACATTTCTTGAGCTGGTGGGATGAAATGGCTTAAGGGTTTGAAAAGATAGACAAAGCGGACTAAATTCTCCTCTCGGTCCTTTTTGTCTCTGCATTTCTCCAGGATAACAACGCATGTGTTAACATCAGCCCACTCAAACCATCTCTCTACCTTAGATTCAATGATGGCGATGATTTTGTAGTTATTGAGGAAGAATTCCTGAAGTCCCTTGCCGTAGTCCACATCCAACCAGGAGTTGGAAACAATGAAGCCAAAGCGGCCACCATTTTGAAGGAATTTTGTCCCGTGGATGAAGAAGTAAGCATGGATACCAGCTCTCTTTGAGATTTCGGCAATCCTTTTCCCTTTAATATCCTTAAGAGCTTTATCTATGAGCCTCCCTTTGTATTCCTTGATTTTTGGGGCAATTTCTGGCATCTCCTCTTGGCGAGTGTAAGGGGGATTGCCAACCACACAATCAAACCAGCGGGGATAGGTAACTTCTCTCTCCTTCACCCTCAAGGTCTTTGCTCTAGCCTTTCGCCATTTCTCAGGTAACTCAAAGCCGCCTTCGGTACTCAAGAGATCGAAGAAGTCCTCCTGCAAAATATTGGGATAATTCCTATCCACGCTTAAATCTCTGATGGCGAGGTTTATGGTGGAAAGATGGGCTGGGAACTTGGCAATGTCATTGCCCCATAAAGTTTTTAAAATATCCTCGTGCTTTAGAAATTGATTCCACAGCTTCTTATGTTGGTAGGCTCTCACCAAGAATGTCCCAGCACCACAAGCAGGGTCTAAAACTTTGTCATTCTCATGCCTCAGACAGAATTTGAGAATGATATCCACGACATCAGGATTGGTGAAATACTGACCCAAGTTATGTCGTTCATCCTGAGGGATTAGTCTCTCAAAGACCCTACCGATGATGTCGTAGCCAAGTTTGGAAAAGTCATATTGGCGCAGAATGTTTATCAGTTCCCTTATTTCTTTTACTACATCTTCTTCATCGGGAAAGGCAATGGTATCAATGAAATCTGTAGTGTAAATAGTCTCATAGTCTATCTTGAGAACCTGGTTGAAGTAACCTTGGAGGGTTGTCTGTAATACTGAGCCTTTGGTAAGACTTGCTGGAACTTCCAGTGGGTCGAGCTTCTGTGGGCGCTTCGTTTGGACTACATTGTAGAAGAGGATCTTATTTACTAATAGATAGGCAGTCTGCCTTGCTGCCTTGTCAAAATCTTGAGGCTGCCAGGCGAAGCTCCAGCCTTGGGACACAAACCAGCGGCTAAGCTCTTTGGCGAAGGCATTATCCTTGTGGCAGCGATTGTCAATTATCGTAGTGTAGTATTTGGATAGCCTTCTTAGCTTGTCCTGAAGCCTATAGATAAGCAGTTCATCAATTGCTTGCTTTGGTTTGGCTTTCTTACCCGAGTGAACCTCATATAAATCAGTAAGGAAACGCTCCAGCCCGGAAATGATGCTATTCTTGTATCTCGGCTCTTCTATCAGGTCTAAATTCTCGATTTGGGAAAGGGAATATTTGTCTTGAACTTGCTCCTCTAAAGGACTTAGGCTATTAACCCTCTCGGTGTCAAACCAAATGAGGTGCTGAAAATTGGATGTGGCGAAATATTTAGCCCTCCTTTGAGTAGCTTTCTTTCTTGCTGGCTCTTTAAGCTCTTCTTCTTCAAAGGGGTCGAAGTAAGGTGGCTTTGTCTCAATAACACAGATGGCATTTTGACTGGTGGGGCTTTCGAAAAGGATGATATCCACCCGTTTTCTAGCGCCTTCCTGGGTTGTTTCTACCTCAGCTTGACCTAAAGGCAAGCCCTTTTCTTTGATAGTGTTGTTCATCCATTGAGCAGCTTTGGCAGCACATGTCCATTCTGTCTTATGGATGGCAGTGCCAAAGGGACTGGGAATCCGTGTCTTACCCCTGAGCTCAGATTTCTTCACGTTCCTTTAATACCTCTCCCACAATACGTCGGGCGATTTCGAAGGCAGCGGCGATGCGGATGATCTTGACATCGGCGATGCCTTTTATATCTAACAGTTTTTCCAGGGGCTGGTTTGCCATGCCTTTGAAGCCGCCAAACCTTTGCAAAATCTCCTCAGCAATTTCCTCTGCCGGCTTGCCCGGGATGCCGGTAGAAATTAAGCAGGCTAAAAGCTCAGCGTCGGAGAGACTTTCCGCGCCAAGCTCTCGGAGCTTACCACCTGGGTGTTGCCACCGCTGTAGTTTATTCATTTTTCAGTTTCCAAGGTTGTTGGCCTAACCTATATAAGCTCCTGTAGCCTGTTCACATAGCTATTAAACATCTCCCCAGCGGTTCTCTCATGCTCGGAGATGAAGTCCTTCCATTGCGGGCTGTTTTTGATGTTGGCATCCAATGAGCTCTCAATGTCAATCTTCAAACCTTGCTTTATCGCCTGTTCGGTTATTGCCTTGAGCTGAGGTTCTATGCTTGCTTTGAGTTGTTGATATGCTTGCTCTTTGGTCTGGGTGTATTTCTGACGCAGGGCTTCAATCGAATTAAAGATTAACTCCATGCTGGAGTATTTCCCTTCGACTTTCATGGTCTCTAGGGCAAGAATAGCGCTGCGGCGCTGCTCAAAATCCTCCTGGTTCATTTGCAAACGAAGCGTATCTACCAGCTTGCTCTGTGCTTCCTTTACGATAGATTCACTGCACTGCTCCTTAAGGGATTTCAGCTCTATCCATAGGTCCTCGGAGCTTATATCGCCTTTGAAGTATTGGGAGAGCAAAGAGTCAAGTTCGCTTGACCGCCTCATCCTCTCTTTTTCCTCTGGCGATGAAGCACCTATCCTAGCCAGTCTTTCCCTTGCCAGCGGAGAAAGCTCCATATCTGTCACCCCCTTAGCCCTTTTATTTATAGTTAGCCATAAGATTCTTTATGATTCTCTCTGCTCCGGTGGAAGGGAGTTAGAGAGAAGGAAACTCACCCTCACCTAGCCTCTCCCTTCAAGGGAGAGGGATTTCATACAAAATTATGCGGAAGACTATAAAACCTCTATATTTTCTTTAGCTGCCTTTCTTCCGGAAAGGCGGTTTTGCCGGCACTTGCATGGTATAGCCAATTTTCGAGGCGAAGGTGGAAATCAGTTTTTCTCCCTTGGTGCCACAATCGGGGCAGAAAGCAGGCTTATCATAATCAGCTATCGGTCTTTTAACCTCAAACTCTTTCTCACATTTTGGACACCGATACTCATATGTGGGCATTTTACTACCTCCTCACTATCTTTCAGGCCGTTTAATTTTGCCTTAGATTCAAAACTAAATTTGCCTCATTTAGTTTTAGTAATCTTCACCCCCAAAATTTTTGTAGTACGACCCTTTAGGGTCGTGCACGAGGCTAAAGCCTCGCACTACGTTTTTAAACACCCTCGAGACTACTTTAAGTGGCTATTTCCCTCAGCCGCTCTATATAAGGCTCCCTTATTATACCCTTTTCTGTGATGATGAGGGTTATATAATTATGGGGCGTTACATCAAAGGCGGGATTGGCAACATCTATTTCCCCTGGGGCGATGCGTATCCCCTGGATATGAGTTACCTCGTCAGG
>Ga0209979_1002610_pt1 | contig 16995 bp, 11 predicted proteins | sample AnhtaG_FD_183114 | JGI IMG/M metagenome (GOLD analysis project Ga0209979, IMG submission 183114) | Deep subsurface microbial communities from Anholt, Denmark to uncover new lineages of life (NeLLi) - Anholt_01485 metaG (SPAdes) (version 2) | ecosystem: Environmental > Aquatic > Marine > Oceanic...
ATACAGAATGTTAAAACAGAAACGCATCCCTGCCATTAAGGTAGGCAACCAGTGGAGGTTTAAGAAGGATAGAATCGACCACTGGTTGGAGACTGATGGGTGGAAAGTAATCCCTGAGGAAGTGCAGCAGAGCCAATAAACCTCCCCCTTATTTAAAGGAGAGAGTGGCGAGTTGTATCTTGAATATTGGAAATTAAGGGAGAAGCCGTTTCGGGAGAGCTTCAATCCTCTCTTTTACTTCTTCTCCAAGGAGCATGCAGAGGCTTTCAATCTGCTGTTATGGGGTATCAAGGGAGGGGAGAAGGGGCTTTTACTGACCGGCGAGAAGGGGAGCGGTAAAACCCATCTGCTGAGAGCCCTCCAGCACCATCTTAAAGGAGAGGGGTCCTTTCTGGAGTTTTCCTTCAATTCCTCCTTGGGGAAGGATGAATTTTTAAGTTCTCTTGCTTCCAGGTTAGAGGAGGTAGAAAGAGGTAGCCCTCAGTCGCTGGCTAACCTGCTGAAAGACCATTGGTTCCGTAACCCTAATCCTTATCTGGTTTTTCTTCTGGATGATGCCCATTTAATCCGGGAGGGAGCAATTTTCGAAGAGATAGAAGAGGCTGTTAGCAACAGCTACCTGTCTGAAACACCCTTCAGCCTTCTCTTAGCGGGGTTACCATCTATAAAGGAGAAGCTCCTCGGTTTTGATAAGCTAAACTCCCACCTGGTTATAAGGGCACATCTGAGCTATTTCGACTTGGCGACTACCTCCGAATATATCAGCTTCCGCTTACAGCAAGGAGGCAGAAGGGCAGAGCTTTTCACCACTGCCGCCATCAACCTTATCCATCTCTTTACTGAGGGGAACCCCCAAAAGATTAATTCCCTTTGTGATTTTGGTCTCCTTATAGGATATCAGCGAAAGGTGGAGAGGGTAGATGCCAAGCTTATAGAGGATTTGGTGGATAGTTATGACCATCTCATTGGTAGACCGATAATCGCAGGGGCAAAGGAGAACCCCACTGCCGTGGAGATGAAGACAAAGAAGGTAGAGTCTCCTCGACAGAGGGAAGTAAAGGTTAAAGACAAGATTATACTGCCGAATTCTGATAACAAAGAATGGGAGTTCGTAAGGGCAATTTATGACAAGGCGGTCAGCTTCGTTAAAGGCTTGATATCCTCTGTTGAGGAGAAGGACAGGATTAACATTTGCGGGCTGGAGGACAACGCTAAGAGGATAGTCAACCACTTAGAGGAAAACAGCTATCTTCTATTAAAAGTCACCGAGAACTCGAAGAGGTTTGGTCTGGCGCCCCACATGGTTAATGTTGCTATTATTGCTGTTAAGGTAGGCATCGGACTGGGGTATGGGGGGAGTAAGCTGAGCAAATTAGCCCAAGCAGCCCTTATTCATGATATCGGTATGGTCAAAGTTCCTAAGGCTCTGTTGGAGAAGGCTGGCAAGCTAACCCCCGGGGAATTTGAAGAGGTAAAAAAGCATCCCCATTATGGCCACGACCTGATTATGGCCCAGGGGAAGGAATACCAGTGGTTAGCTGACATCGTGTATCAAGAACACGAGAGGCAAGGGGGGCAGGGCTATCCCCAGGGGCTCAAGGGGAAACAAATCCACCCCTTTGCCAGCATTATAGGTATCTCCGACGAGTATGAAGCCTATTCTCACCATCGGGACTACCGGCGGAAATTTATGGCTTATGAGGCGTTGCAGAAGGTAGTGGAGTTCAGGGATGACTCCTTTCCACCTGAGGTTATCAGAGCTCTTATGCGACAGATGACCATCTTTCCCCTCAACAGCTTTGTCCAGCTTAACAGTGGAGAGATCGGTCGGGTAGTGGCTACTAGTAAAGACAATCTTCTGAGACCAACAGTGGACATTATCTTTGATACCAAGGGGAACAGGCTGATCAAACCAAAGAGGATCATTCTGACAAGTATGCTCCACCTTTTCATCGCCAAAGCTATTAACGAGGAGGATTTGGCGTTATAAAAACGGCTTTCCTTAAATTAACAGGGAGAAAGTTTAGGGTGACCAGCATGAGGAGGAGGTTATCTTACTGGTTGGTGGTGGTTTGCTGCTCAATTATTTCTGCCTGTTCTTCCGGGCTTAAACTCCCTTACCAGCCGGTGGCTTTGCTACCACCAGGGAGCTCTTATCTGGCTGAAGGGGCGTTTTGCAGTGCGGCAGTGGGGGATTTCAATGGTGATGGGGTTTTAGATATAGCCTGTGGCACCCGGCGACCAGGAGGAGTCAGGGTCTGGATGGGAGGAGATGGAGAAAAGTGGGAAGAGAGAAGTGCTCCCTCCTTGAAGGGGGCGTGTTTATCTTTGGTTTCAGCCGATTTCAATGGGGATGGGTTCGACGACCTGGCTATGTCGTGTCAGGGGGATGTGGTAGGGGTTTATGTTTGTCTCTCCCAGGGAGAGGCAGGGTGGAGTCAGCCTCTGTTAGTCGATGGGGCTGGAGGATACGAAGGGATAACAACTAACGATTTTAATAATGACCATAGACCAGACCTGGCAGCCGCCAACGGCTCCCTCGGTGAGGCTGGAGGAGTAAAGGTCTGGTTGAACTTAGGGAATAATAGATGGTTTCCCTCTAAGGGTCCCCGCAGTTCAGGGGTTTATCGCGGGATAGTAGGTGCCGATTTCAACAGAGATGGGAAGATGGACCTTGCTGCTTCCCAATGGGGCCTCGACGGAGGGGTAAAGGTCTGGTATGGCAATGGCGGGGGGGAGTGGTCTTCCCCTTATAGCATCCCCGGGAAAGGGAGCTTTTGGGGATTAGCTACCGGGGATGTAGACCATAACGGGCGTCCTGACCTTGTGGCTGCTTCTCATCGTGAAGGTGTTTGCCTCTTTCTTAACACCAACAATAATCTATGGCAGAAGTCTTATCCGCTAATCAGGCAAGGGAGCTTTTGGGGTGTTGCAATCGCAGACTTTAATAGGGACTCCAGAATGGATATAGCGGCAAGCTCCATAGATTACCAGGGGATAAAGCTGTGGCTCAATCAGGGCGATGGTCGGTGGCTCTTGAGTAGCGATGTCCTCCCCCCCGCTTCCCTCTATTACACAGTGGGCTTTGCTGACTTCAATGGGGATCAGCTATTAGACCTTTACTCTATAAGGGGAAGTGAAGGACCGGCTATCTGTCTCCAGAGGGAAGAGGGGGAGCTGACATTTGTTTCCTTCACCGACTACACCCAGAATGGCGGGGGAGGGGATGGTCCGGCACCTCCATCTCCTTATTCAGCGGTTACCGAAAATAAGGTCTTTACCACTGCGATGGGATTTCCAGAATATCGGATAGGTCCCCAAGATAAGCTGACCATCAACATCTGGACCGGGGCAGAAGTTAAGGAATACGAGGTGACGGTTCAAAGCGATGGGACGATATTTCTCCCCCTCTTTTACCCCTTTTCCATAGAAGCTGCCAACCTCTCCCCCAGCCAGCTTAAACATAAGATTAGCGAAACCCTTCAGGAATACATCAGAGACCCAAAGGTTGAACTGGTGGTTACCGAGTACAACTGTCGTAAAGCTTCGCTCTTGGGGGAAGTACATTCAGTAGCTCGGGCTGACAGCGGACCGGGGCTGTATCCGTTGACCGGCAAAACCTATCTGATTGACTTCCTCTCTGAACACGGAGGAGCCACAGAGAGGGCGGATATCAGCCGGGTCAGGATTATCAGAGGAGGGAAGACATTTGTGGTCAACCTCTTCAAAACCATCTTTCAGGACGACCCCCAGGAAAACCCGATTCTTGATGATGGGGATTTAGTGGTAATCCCCTCTGTGGAGGAGAGCGACCAGCAGATTTTCGTTTTGGGAGAGCTTACCCGACCAGGTATTGTCCAGTTCAAAGGGAATACCACCGTCCTGGAGGCTATCTCCCAGGCTGGAGGCTTCACCCAGAGCGCGGTGCTCGATAACATATTTTTAGTGCGGGGGGATTTGCGGAAGCCGGAGGTGATTAAGGTCAACCTGAAAAAACTGTTAAGGAATGGGGACCTTACCCAGAACATCCACCTCCAGAATAAGGATATAGTCTATATACCTCGGAGGGCAATCTCCACGGCGGGCGATTTCATGGATGTATTCCGCCCCTTACTGGATATAATACAGACTATCTTCATTATCAAATATTTAGTAAGTAAATAATAAGATGTGGCAAAATTTGTATTTTGTCCACTATGTTAACTATCCCAGGAGGAGGTAAGAAGAGGACTGGAAATGGCACAATATGAGCTTAACCTTCGTGATTACTGGCGGGTGCTGCGCAAAAGGAAGCTGACAGTTCTCCTTTTCCCCATCCTTATAGCTTCTCTGAGCTTTTTGATGACACCCTCTTTGCCACCAGCCTACCAAGCTGTGTCCAGCGTAAAGATTAGCCAGAGCACTTCGGTAGCAGGGTTACTTCTGCAAGCTATAACCTGGTCGGAAGGGGATAACCTTGCCACTCAAGCGAAGCTTATTCAGAGCCAGCCCATAATAATAAAAATAGCCCAGCGCTTGGGTTTAATCGACCAGGGTTTGACCAGCTCCGAAGTGGTAAAGGATAGTCGTAACATAAACATTGTCAATGATCTTCGTACCAGAGTCCAGGCGACCCCAGCAGAAAACACCAGCATCATAGAAGTCAGGGCAGCCGCGGGGAACAAGGAGGGAGCAATCAGGCTGGCTAATGCGGCAGTTGATGTCTACTGCGAAGAGAATACCTATAAGAAGAACCGTCAGGCGATTGAATCGCGCGAGTTCATCGAAGGTCAGTTGGGAAGGTACCAAGAAGCCCTGTCCCGGTCAGAGGAGAAACTGCGGAGGTTCCAGGAGGAGAACCTCGGTCAAATCAATTCAGACTCCTCCCAGATAATAGCCCTGCAAGATAAACTTGAAAAGATAAGGGGGCGAAGAGAGGCTTTGGAGAAACAACTTGTCCAACTGAAGGGGAGGCGCCAATCAAAGGAGGGAGGCTTCATCGATTGGCTCTCTATTGAGGAAGCGGACTCAGCCCTCCAAAAGTTCAACGATAAGCTTTTAGACCTTCAGATGAAAAAGGGGGAATTGCTCCTCTATTATCAGGAGAAGGCACCACAGGTGGTCAATGTGGAGAAGGAGATTCAGCTCTTAATAGATAGCCTGGTGAGAGAGTACAGCGGGGTCATAGAAGGGCTAAAAAACAGGGAGGAGGAGCCGGAGAAGAGGCTGAGCCAATTTCCAGCCAAAGGGATGGAGTTCGCCCAGCTTGATAGGGAGGTGAGGGTCAACAAGGAGACTTATGCCCTGCTAAAAGCCCGATATCAAGAGGCTCTGATTCAGGAGGCGGGGAAGATAAAGGAAGTAGAGGTGGTTGAGTATGCTACCGATGCCAACAGGGTAGCCGAGAGTTCCAGGGTGAGCAGGCTCCTTCTGGGGCTGGTCATAGGGGGGTTGCTGGGGGTGGTGTTAGCCTTTGTGGTGGAGACCATGGATACTTCCATTGGAACAATTGAAGATGTAGAGAGCTTTCTTAATATATCGGTTTTAGGGGTTATACCCCATTTGGACACTGCTTCCGTTAAAGACCAGCTTACCTCTATCAACCCACAGGTAGCCCAAGTGCCAAGTCTGGAAGCCCATTGCCATCTGGTCACCTTATATGATGCCAAATCGCCAGCAGCAGAGGCCTACCGCTCCCTTCGGACGAGTATCGAGTTTGCCTCCTTGAAAAAGCATGGAAAGAGCTTTGTGATAACCAGCTCCACCCTTCAGGAGGGGAAGTCGACCACTGCTGCCAATTTAGCCATCGCCACCGCTCAGGCTGGCAAAAGAACCCTTCTGCTCGGTTGCGATTGGCGCCGTCCTTTCCTTTACAAGATATTCGGGCTAAAGAAAATGCCCGGGCTGACAGATATAATTCTGGGCACCGCTACTCTGGAGGAGGTAACCTGCTCCCTCCCCGATTTCTTCTCGGGAAAGCTGGGTATGCAGTCAATGATCTCCACCCCAGGGATAGACAATCTCCATGTAATCCCCTGCGGGACTATACCTCCTAATCCCTCCGAACTTCTTGGTTCTCAGCAAATGGAGGAGTTTTTAGCTGAGCTCAAAAAGAGCTACGATATGGTATTGATCGATGTTCCGCCTGTTCTGCCAGTAGCTGATGCTTTAATCATGGCTGCCAAGGTAGAGGGGACGATTCTGGTTTATCGATTGGGGAAGGTTGGGCGGGGGGTTCTCAAACGGGCAAATGCTTCGCTGAATAATGTTCAAGCTCAGGTCTGGGGAATTGTCCTTAACGACCTTAAGCCCGAGGTCAGCGGCTTCTCGGCAGAATCTCATTACTATAAATATTATGAAGAGACGACCCCCCCGAGCAAGAAAAAAGGTTTTTCCAGACTCTTTAAAGGTCGGAAGAGAAGGGGCTCTTCGGGCAAGAGGAAAAAGTCCTCAACGCACTCTCATTCTTCTCTGTCGGAAAATGAGGATATTTTGAACATTATAAAATGAACTCAAAAGGTTTGGTAAAGGTAGAGATGCAGGAGAGAAGTGATTTGGTGAACGGCTGTAAGATATGGCCCATCGGTAGTGGAAAGGGTGGGGTGGGGAAGAGCTTTATTACGGCAAACCTGGGGTTGGCGCTGGCAGAGATTCTCTCTAAAGGGGAAGAAAGAGTGGTGCTGTTCGATGCCGACTTAGGAGGAGGAAATCTGCATACCTGTTTTGGGATGAAAAATCCCCCCTTCACCGTGCAGGACTTCATTTCAAAAAGGAAGGAAAACCTCTCCCAGATAATGCTGGAGACCCCTTTGCCGAACCTCAAGCTCATCAGCGGAACCAGCGGGGTGCTGAGTGTAGCCAACCCCCGTTATGGAGATAAGATGAGACTGCTTAATCATTTCAACGACCTGGAGGCGGACTACCTTCTTCTGGATTTAAGCGCCGGCTCATCTTACAATACTATCGACTTTCTCTCCCTTTCCTCCGAGGCGATAGTGATTACCACCCCTGAGCCAGCAGCTCTCCTTGCCTCCTATGGCTTTATAAGAAATGCCCTTTATCGAAAGCTGATGAGATTTCTTCATAAACAGCCCCTTATCCTCCCTCTCATAGTGGAAGCTATGAACCGGAATGGGAGGTGGAAGGTGGGAATCTGTGGTCAGTTAATAGAGGCTATTGGGAAGGTCGACCAGGAGGTAGCTCGGCAAACTCTTGATTTTGTAATTAATTTCAAGGTTTATCTTATATTAAATATGGTAAGGAATCGCCGGGATATAAATGTAGGGGAGAAGTTCCGGCTGGTGACCAAGAAGTATCTCCACTGCGACCTCTGTTACCTGGGGCATGTAGTCTGGGATGAGAGGGTAAGGAAAGCAGCCCGCCGGATGTCCCCCCTGGTGTTTGAATATCCCCATTCAACAGCCTCCCGCTGTATCTACTTATTAGCCCAAAAACTCCTCACCGAGGGACAGCAGGGTGCTAACCGCAAGCTATTCCAGGCATGTCTGGAAATGGCATCAGAGGGTTAGAAGCGTAGATATATTAAGATTCGCGATGACGAAATGCTGCAAAATGCCTATAAGAACTTATCCCGGATAATAGTAGTTTCGGGCATTGCCTCCCTGGTAGCCCTTTTTGTTGGCTATGGAATTGCTAACCTCCCCCCAAAAACCTCCCTCCTTTTAGCTTTAGGAGCAACCCTCTTCATAGTCGCCTTTGCCAAAACGGAGTATGCTTTATATTTTCTAATTCTGGCTATGCTCATTTCCCCTGAGTTGGTGGTGGGCGCTGGAGAGGGGGTCCTCTACCATGGGAGGCAGCTGGTGGTGAGGCTGGATGACTTGCTACTACTGGTGGTGGGGTTAAGCTGGCTGGCTAAAACAGCCATCTATAAGGAGCTTGGGCTGTTTCGGAAAACATCGCTTAATCGCCCTATTTTAGCCTATACTCTGGTTTGCTCCTTCTCCACTTTGCTGGGAGCGGTGTTCGGACGCCTCGATTTCACCAATGGGTTTTTCTATGTGGTGAAGTATATTGAGTATTTCATTATCTACTTTATGGTGGTCAACCATGTTCGGGAGGAGGCTCAGATAAAGAGGCTATTGCAAGTCGCTTTTGTGACCTGTTTTCTGGTTGCCCTTTTTGCCCTTTATCAGATTCCCACCGGGGGGCGGGTTACTGCTCCCTTTGAGGGGGAGGGAGGTGAACCAAACACCCTGGGGGGATACCTGCTGTTTATGTTCGCTCTAAGCATCGGCATATATCTGAATACCAGCAGCGTGAAGGGAAAGCTTTTATGGGGCGGATTTTCCTTTCTTATCTTTATTCCCTTTCTGTTTACCCTTTCGCGGAGTTCCTGGCTGGCAGCGGTTCCCATGGTACTCGTTTTCCTAATTCTAAGCCCCAAGAGGTTGTGGATAGCGATTTTTCTAATAGGGGGAGCTCTTCTGTTGCCCATCCTCTCCCCCTCGGTGGTGAAGGAACGGGTTGATTACACTTTTCACCAGCCCTATCATAGCGATCAACTCACCGTCTGGAATAAAAAGCTGGATACCTCCGCCTCGGCACGCCTAAGGTCGTGGCAGACCGGGTTGAGAGACTGGACCAAGCATCCGCTGTTTGGCTATGGGATAACCGGCTACTATTTTATGGATGCTCAATATGTGAGGACGCTTATAGAGACCGGCATATTAGGGCTGGGGGCTTTCCTGTGGCTCTTGTTCTCCCTTTTCAGGGAGTCGGGTCGGGTCTATCGACAGATTGGTGCCCATCGGTGGTATTACAGGGGACTTGTTCAGGGGTATATTGCCGGGATGGTGGGCTTATGTGTTCACTGCCTGGGAGTTAATACTTTTATAATTATCCGTATTATGGAGCCTTTTTGGTTTTTCACTGGGATACTGGTGATTCTTCCGCGAGTATTAGAAGGGAGCAAAGGTTATGAGCCTGAAGCCATCGGGGTGAAAGGAGGTGAGCAGAGATAGACAGGAAGTTTGTGAGGGTGGCTAAGAATGCCTCCTTTTTGCTCTCGGGTAATTTCCTGAACAAGATCCTCTCTTTTCTTATGGGTATTCTGCTGGCTAATTATCTGGGACCCGAGGGGTATGGAAAGTATACTTACGCTTTCGCCTTGGTAACTCTGTTCGTCTTTGTACCGGATTTAGGTATTCCTCAGTTGACCGTCAGGGAGGTTGCCCGAGAAAAGGGGTTGGCAAACAAGTACCTGGCGAATTCCATCCTCTTTAGGGGAATTGTTTCACTGCTGGTAGCAGGGGTTTTGATTGGGGTTGTTTTGGTGCTGGAGGATTCCCGGGAGACCATCTATCTGGTAGCTTTCATATCACTTTCCCTTGTTTTTGTCTCTATTAGCAGCTCATTCGAGGTTATCTGCTCTGCTTTCGAGCGAATGCAATATAGGGCATTTATGAGCAATATTAAGAACATCCTCCTGCTGGCGGGGGTAGGGTTGATCATATTTCTGCGAAAGGGGCTTATTGAAGTGGGAATTCTCTATCTGACCACCTGTGCCCTGGTTGCCGGGTTATTCTATTTAGTAATGCGAATCCGCATCATCAAACCGAAGCTGGAGGTAGACCTCAAATTCTGGAAGTCTTTGGTGAAAAGGGGGCTTCCTTTCGCTCTGGCTGGGATATTTTTTACCGTCTACTTCAAGATTGATAGTGTGATGTTGCGGTTCATAAGGGGGAATGAGGAGGTTGGTCTTTACAATGCCTCTTACAATCTTATTTATGCCCTCTCTTTCATTCCAGCCTCCATAACCGCGGCTATCTTCCCTCGCCTCTCCGAGGATTACATTTACGATAAAGGCTCCCTTCGTCTGGGGGTGGAAAAGTCTTTGAAATATCTGTGGCTTATAAGTCTCCCCCTCACAGTAGGGGGGAGCTTGTTGTCTAAGTCTATCATACTGACCATTTACCACCACAACTATTTTCTATCTGCTGCTATTTTTCAGATATTGATATTAGGTTTAGTGCTGATATGGATGAATATGTGTATGTATGTCAGCCTGAAATCTGTCGATAAGCAGCTGGTGGTGACCAAAATCAGTGGTTCGGGTTGTCTGTTTAATATCGGGTTGAATAGCTTTATGATACCCCTGTGGGGAGCTCGGGGAGCGGCTATGGCAACCCTTGTTACCGAGGTGGCTATGCTAACCCTCAGTTTCTATTACTTTAGCAAGTATGTGCTGCGTCCTCATTTGTTCCCCTTATTGAGCCGTCCTCTCATAGCGGTGGCTCTGATGTCGCCGGTTACTTTCTACCTCAGAAGCTCGCCCCTCTGGCTGAACATCCTGTTGTCGGCTTTCGTTTACCTGCTTGCCCTTCTCCTGTTGGGGGGAATTTCTACTGAGGAGAGGAGGTTGTTTCTGGAGCTTCTTGGTAGAAGGAAAGAGGTGGGGTAAATGGAGATCTCGGTCGTGATTCCGGTATATAATGCCCGTAACACTATCATTGACTGCCTGAGAAGCGTCGCCGGCCAGAAGGCTAAGCCTCTGGAGATAATAGTAGTAGACAACGGCTCTACTGACGGAAGCTGGGAGCTGCTGGGGGAGTTTAGCCAGGCGGCGAAGAGGGTTCCCATCGTCCTCTGTCGGGAGAGGAAGAGGGGGGCAGCATCAGCCCGAAACAGAGGCATCAGCCTTGCCCGAGGAGAGATGGTAGCCTTCACCGATGCTGACTGTGTGGCGGATATAGACTGGTTGCAGAATATAAACAACTCTTTCAACCGTAACTCAGTGCGGGCGGTGGCAGGGAACATCTTTGGCTATCAACCCCATAAGGTAGTGGAAAAGTTCCAATCCCTTTACACCCTCAGGGGCTTAGGTTCAGAGAAGGTCTTCAGCCGCTTCACCCTGACAGAGGGGGGCTTCTCCACCGCCAATTTAGCTGTGGGGAAGGAGGTGCTCAGGGCTGTCGGGGGGTTCAATGAGAGTCTCCTTGTTGGAGAGGACCACGACCTGTGCGCCCGCATCTATAAGAAGGGGTTCCGGATAAAATATACCCCATTGGCTAAGGTCTATCATAAGCATCGCGACTCTGTAAAAAAGATGCTAAGCCAGAGTTATGGTTTCGCCAAAGCCCACCCCGAGCATATGAAAAAACATTTCCTGAAGGTCCAAATTGTCCAGCTTCCCAGGGTTAACCTAAGGACAGAGAGGCTTCCAGGGAGGGTTTGGTTAAATCTAACCTCTGCCGATAAGAAGCTCATTTTGACCGTCATCCTGGGACTCGTATATCCTCCCCTGTTTCTACTGACCCTGTTTTATCTCCTGTACCTTTATGCAAGAAATTTTAAGAGGGGGCTTTCCCTAGGGTTTAATTTTTCTTTTAGGGAGAACTGGGCAATGGTGGGGTTGCTTTTACTGAAGTCCCTGGTAATGACAGGGGGGAGGCTTGTTGGTTCACTGAAATATAGGGTAATCTGCTTTTAAGAGGGTAGAAGCTATGGAGTCATTGCCTCCTGTTTCCATACTTATAAGCACCAAAGGACGCCGAAAGCTGGCGGAAAGGCTCCTGAAATCTATCAAGGGACTCGATTATCCCGAAGATAAGCTGGAAATTGTAGTGGTAGAAGAGACAGCGGAGCCGAAACCTATAGAGGGTGTCAAATATATTACTATCCCTCCTGAAAACAGGGGCTTTGCCTATTCCCGCAATGTGGCGTTAAGGAATGCCTCTCATCCTCTGGTCGCCTTTACCGATGATGATTGTTTAGTGCATCCTCAGTGGTTGCGGGAGCTGGTGTCTGCGTTCAAACCGGGAGTGTTTGGGGTGGCTGGGGCAGTGTTATTGACTGAGCCTTCCCTTATTGGCTATTGTGAAAGCATACTCGGCTTTCCAGGAGGCGGCATTAAGTATCTGGTCAACTCTGATGGGAAACTGAAGCCGACAAAATATCTCTCTACCTGCAACTGCGCCTATCTTAAGGAGAAGATAGAGGAGGTGGGAGGATTTAAAGACCAGCTTCCGACCCGAGGAACCGATTATCTGCTGGCTAAGGATGTAAGTAAACAATATACTTGCCTCTATAATCCCCGAGCTATCGTCTATCATCAACCGAGAGGAAGTTTCAGGGAGATATTCAGATGGTTTATCCGCCGGGGGAGGGGGGAACTTACCAGTCTTGGATTAATAGAAGATAAAAAGGGAGAGATAATTCATTGCTTCAGCTCATCCCTCACCCTGAAGATTCTCGTTCTAATGCTTTTGCTGAGCATTTTGCCTGTCAGCTTCTTACCAGCACTTATTGCGGTAATGATAGTTTACTATTCCTTAATCCTATATAGGTATTATTTTGGCTATCGATATTATAAAAGTTTAGGAGCGTGGCTGTTGGTTCCGCTGGTTAAGCTGGTAATGGATCTGGGGACCGATTTCGGTAGGCTCTCTTTTTTGTGGAAGCGACCAGGGAAGAAAGAGAGCATTCCATCTAAGAAGGTGTTATGAAAAACATCCTTTATTTAGCCAACAAGGGTAATTTAATCGGGGGAGGGGAGGTCAGCCTTAAGGAACTCCTCAAAGGGCTGAATAAAGAAACCTTTTGCCCCCTTGTTATCTGTCCCGAGGAGGGAGAGCTGGCTAAGGGTATAAGGAGGATGGGGCTCCGGGTCTTCTGTCTTCCTATGAAGAGGCTGAGATACGGTAACCTTTTATCGCTTTTCTCCACGGTGGCAAGAATGGCTAAGATTATAAAAAGGGAGAAGGTCGACCTTATCCATGCTAACGGTTCCCGCTGTATGATCTATGGGGGCATAGCAGCCAGGTTGTGCCGCAAGCCAATAGTATGGCATGTGCGGATTACACAATCAGAGCCAATGTTGGACAAGTTTTTAGCCTCCTTAGCCAGCAGAGTAGTGGTTATCTCTCAGGCAGTAAAAAAGAGGAGGTTCAACTGGTTAAAGAAGAAGGAAAAGGTAGAGGTGGTTTACAATGGGGCCGATTTGGAGCTTTATAATGCAAAGCCCAACAATGGCAACCTCCGTAAGGAGTTAGGTTTATCCGAGACTACCCCTTTAGTGGGGGTCGTTGCGCAATTGCATCCCAAGAAGGGACTTCAATTCTTCTTAAAGGCTGCCAAGCGGGTGAATCAACTCCTTGCTGACTGCCGATTTTTGATAGTGGGAGAGGACATAACTGCAAAGGAAGATTATCTACCTCAGCTAAGGGCGCTCACCAGAGAGCTGGGTATAGAGGGGAGAGTAGTTTATACAGGGTATAGAGAGGATATACCCTCTGTTATGGCATCTATTGATTGCTTGGTCTTGTCCTCCTTAGAGGAGGCTTTTGGGCGGGTTCTCATAGAAGCGATGGCAGCCTCGGTGCCAGTGGTCGCCACCGAGGTGGGGGGGGTGCCGGAGATTGTTGTTGAGGGCAGGACAGGGCTTCTGGTTCCCCCCGCTGACGAAGAGTCTTTAGCCAGGGGGATTATCTATCTTCTTCAGAATAGAGAAGTTGCCAGAAAAATGGGTCAGAAGGGTAGAGCGAGGGTGGAAAAGCTCTTCAGCTTGGAGGGGCATGTCGCCCGTATAGAAGCCCTTTATAACCAGTTATTAAATCAGAGGGAGAGATGATAATAGGGGTTGATATAAGGGAATTTGAGAGGGGAAAGACTACGGGGATTGGACAGTATCTATCCAATTTCCTCTCCGCCAGGTCTGTCTTCAGAGCTGAGGATAAATTCATCCTCTATGGAAATCAGAAGACCGCCTTCCAGCCGCCAGAGGGGGATTATGTAGTCCGCATAATACCCGAAAGGTTCACCTTCTGGTGGGACCAGGTCCTGCTTCCGTGGAGATTGTCCCGGGATAGGGTTGATGTGTTCCTCTCCCCTTATTATAAAGCCCCTCTGCTGGTTCCTTGCCCGGTGGTGATTACCATCCACGACCTCCTCTTCTTGAAGTTTCCCCAGCGTCGGGGCATAAGGCATTTATTATATAACATGTTTTTCCATATCTTTGCCAGGGCAGTTATCAGCAAGGCTTCTGCCATTATTACCGATTCCCAGCATTCCAAAAAAGACATCTTGAAGACCTTCAAGGTCCCCGCCGAGAAGGTTAAGGTGGTAGCCCTCGGAGTGCCCAAGCGGTTTCAACCGGTGCGGGAAAAAGGGGAGATAGAAAGCGTCAAAGGGAAGTATAATATTAACAAAAGATACATCCTTTATGTGGGGAATTTTAAGCCCCATAAAAATGTCCCTTTCCTGATAGAGGCTTATCAGAAACTCCCCCTTACTCTTAGAAAAGAGCATCAGCTGGTGCTGGCGGGGGATGGAGGCTCTGGGGTAAAAGAGGTCAAGAAGAAGTTGACAAGGATGGGGCTGGAATCTGCAGTGGTGGTGACGGGCTTGATTCCCTTTGAAGATTTGCCCCTCCTCTATGGTGGAGCTGAGATTTTTGTCTTCCCTTCCCTCTACGAGGGGTTCGGACTGCCAGTAGTGGAAGCGATGGCTTGTGGGGTGCCGGTGGTATCTTCTGATGCGGCATCCTTGCCAGAAATAATCGGTGATGCAGGGGTTCTTTTTTCTCCCAATAGAGTGGAAGATCTGGTTGAAGCAATGACCTCCCTTCTGTTGAACCATGACAGGCGGAAGGATTTAGCAGAAAAGGGATTAAACAGGTCGAGATTGTTCCACCCAGGAAGCCAGGAGAAGAAGATCAGGGAGATAATTATGGAGGTTTACCGGGATTGGAAGGAGAGACAGCGGCAATATAGAAAAACAGGAGAAGGCACTGATGCCCGATAAAAGACCTGCTGCCCTATTGATGATAACCACCGAATTCCTGCCCGTAAGGGGAGGTATAGGTAACTACTCCTTTCAGGTAGCCAGAAACTTAGCCTCCACTTCTCCCCAGAAGGTGTTGGTCCTGACCACCAGAATGAAAGGGGCGAAGGAGTTCGACCGACATCAGCAGTTTGCCATCTATCGAGCAGGTGGCGACCACCTAAGATACCTGAAAATCGTCCCCCTACTGCTGAAACTTCTGATCCTTCGTCGGTGTTTTAATATTCAGCATATTCTTGCCACCAGCTGGATCTATGCTGGTATCCTGGGTTGGCTGAGCAATAGGTTGTGGGGGATTTCCTATTCCCTCTTAGTCCACGGATTGGAGGTTGCCAAATACCAGGGCATTCCCTTTATAGAGAGGCTGATGCGGGCTGTCCTGAATCGGAGCAGTCTCATTTTTGCTATTAGCCATTATACCAAAGCCTGTTTGGAGGAACTCGGTATCGATGGGGAGAGAATTAAGGTGGTTTATGGAGGGGTAGACCCAGAGGCTTTTCGTCCCGGTCTCGATACCTCTCAGTTGAAAAAGAGATACTCTCTGGAAGATAAAAGGGTTATTTTAACGGTGGGAAGGTTAGTCAAGCGAAAGGGGCACGCCCTGGTGATAGAGGCTCTCCCTTTGCTTCTAAAGGAGGTTCCCGACCTTGTTTACCTGATAGTGGGCGATGGTCCTGAAAGACCAAGGCTAAAGTGCCTGGCGGAGAGGCTGAAGGTGAGCTCTAATGTGATGTTTGCTACCCAGGTAGAAGACGAAATGCTCCCCTATTATTATAACCTTTGCCAGTTGATGGTGATGGTTAACAGGAAAATAGGAAAGGATGTGGAGGGCTTTGGTCTGGTGTTTCTGGAAGCCAACGCTTGCGGCAAGCCGGTAATAGGGGGGAGGAACGGAGGGGTGGTCGATGCGGTAGTTGATGGTCATACCGGTTTGTTGGTCAGTGAATCGGACAAGGAAGCAGTAGCCAGAGCAATCCTCACCCTATTACAGGATGAAGCCTACGCTCGAAAGTTGGGAGAAAACGGCAGGCAACGAGTCCTAAAGGAGCTCAATTGGCAGGCTGTTTCCCGTAAGATATATCACTATATTGGAGAGATACCTTCGGCTTAGCCCTCTGCTAAAGGGGAAGAGTTGGCGATGAAGCGGATAAAGGTGGTTCACATTATAACCCGACTGGACAGGGGGGGCTCTGCCGACAACACCTTGATAACGGTGATGGGGCTAAACAAAAGGAGGTTTAAGGTGACCCTTGTAGCTGGCAGGACTACCGAACCAACTCCTAAGTTGGCACAGCTCAAGGAGCAAACCCACATCCGCTTCCTCCAGGTTCCCCAGTTGGTGAGGGAGATAAGTCCTCATAACGACCTAATTGCCTTCGTTAAGTTATACCGACTCCTTAAGCGAGGAAGGTTTGGTATAGTCCACACCCATTGCTCCAAGGCGGGGATTCTGGGGAGGTGGGCAGCCCGATTAGCCAGGGCGCCCCATATCGTCCATACCCCTCACGGTAACATCTTCTACGGCTATTATGGAAAACCTTTCACCCATCTTTTCATCCTGATGGAAAGGTTTAGCGCACGCTTCACTGACCGAATAATCACCTTGACAAACAAAGGGAGAGAGGAGCACCTGAGGTTCAAGGTGGGTCTCCCTGATAAATTCCGCACCATCTATAGCGGGATTGACCTTAGCTCTTTTCTTGGACAGAAGAAAGAGAGGATAAATGTCAAGAAGGAGCTCGGCATCCCTCTTAACCACAGAGTGGTGGGGAGCGTTGCCCGGCTGGTCCCTGTCAAAGACCATTTCACCTTCATTAAAGCCGCTCCCTTAATAGCCGAAGCGTTTCCCCAAGTATCCTTCCTGCTGGTAGGTGATGGTCCTCTAAGGAATCATGTCGAGTCGCTGGCAGCGAAGCTGGGTGTTAGCCAGAGGATGGTAATAACCGGCATGCGGGATGATATACCGAGGCTCCTCTCTGCAATGGATCTGGTTGTTCTCACTTCCCTGAACGAGGGAATGGGAAAGTCGCTGGTAGAGGCGATGGCGATGGGCCGAGCAGTGGTAGCTACTGATGTGGGGGGTGTTGCCGAGGTGGTGGAAGATGGGACAACCGGGCTTCTGGTCCCTCCCAGCTCTCCTCATCTTTTGGCAAAAGCGGTAATTGACCTGCTAAGAGACGATGAAAAAAGAGGAAGCTTCGGTCTGCGAGGGAA
>Ga0209979_1002612_pt1 | contig 16982 bp, 13 predicted proteins | sample AnhtaG_FD_183114 | JGI IMG/M metagenome (GOLD analysis project Ga0209979, IMG submission 183114) | Deep subsurface microbial communities from Anholt, Denmark to uncover new lineages of life (NeLLi) - Anholt_01485 metaG (SPAdes) (version 2) | ecosystem: Environmental > Aquatic > Marine > Oceanic...
GTTGTTGCTGTGGGGAAGCCTTTCATAAGCCCTCCTCCCTAAATGGGATAATAGCTCCTCCTTTAATAGAGCCTCAATAAGCCTCTTGCCAAAGCAGTTAATCTCCTGCCTAACCCCCTCCCAGATGTTGACCCCCCTGGCTATGTCTGCTATAATGGGTTCGCTTTTCATTAGGGTATCCTCCTTTACAGTTTTTTAAACTAAGAGGATACCCTATTTTTTGTCCTTCGCCTATCCCCATTCCATAATTTTACACACAAAATTATACGCTACTCTAATCTTATCTCTCTATTGAAATTGATGGTTGGAAAACCTTTCATTTATAGAATAGATATATCCACCGCGATCTCAGCTATTCTGGAGAAAGGACATTCTGCAGGGAGAGGAGCTCTATTAGCTATAATGGTAAAGTAAATACTCGAATATCGGCAGATAAATCAACCCAGCTGATGTCCACCCCTATATTTTGAAATTCGGATACACCAAGATTGTTTACTTATATAAACATAGACCTCGGAACTCTTATGCCTCGTGGGCTTAAAGCTCCCTAAGGCAAAGAAATCCACCGGGTCAATTGGGAGCTGAGCCCTACTGTTTTAAATACTGGTCGAAGAATCGGATCAAACGCTTATTGTAGTCAAGGCGGCTCGTCTCCTGCCGAAATCCATGGGGTTCTATCGGATAGGGCTGGTAACTCCAGCCATCCTTCTTAAGCTCGATCAACCGCTGGACTAAGCGAACACTATCTTGAACCAGAACATTGTTGTCTTCGATACCGTCCACAATCAGCAGATGGTCTTGAAGCCCGTCAGCAAAATAGATAGGTGAGCTCCGCTTATAAGCCTCTTCATCTTCATAAGGAAGATTGAGAATGCGGGAGGTGTAACCATGATTGTAATGAGCCCAATCGGTAACCGGAACCCTAGCCACCCCTGCCGCAAAGACCCCTGGGTGGGTGAACAGGGACATTAAAGTATAGAATCCGCCGTAGGAGCCGCCGTAAAGCCCGATGCGCTTTCGGTCGACATTATGATTATTCACCAAATATTCCACCGCTGCCACGGCACTATCCACATCCTTCCCTCCCATGTGGCGATAGACAGCGGTGCGGCAATCCCGACCGTAGCCAGCGCTACCCCGATAATCAATGCTGAGAACCACATATCCCTGTTGAGCAAGGTAATAATGAAGCAAACGGGCGCTCGACCAGCGTTTGTAAACGGCTTGGGCGTAGCCCGCTCCGTGGATGTAAAAGATAGCTGGTCTCTTCCCTTCAATGGGTTCTGGCGGCAGATAGAGGTCGCCATAGATAAGATTACCGTCTGCGTCCGGAAAAGTGATAAGTTGGGGTTTGGGAAAGCGATGAGACTTAAACTCCGGGGTGGTGGAATCTGTCAGAGGCTTCATCTTTGCCCCTTTGCCATTGGGCGTTACGAAGAGTTCAGTGGGAGTATTGCTGTCACTGTAGCTCAGAGCAATAGTGGTTTCATCAGGAGAAAAAATGGGAGTGTGCCAGCCTTCTGCTGTGGTTAGCCGTGTTAAGGCTCCGCCATTTACCGGGAGGGAATAGAGCTGCCTTTCCCCAGGATGGACCTCTGTGGTGGTGAGGTAAAACTTGGATTTATCTTGGGACAATTTGAGGAAGGCTATTTCCCAATTACCTCTGGTCAGCTGGGTCACTTTCTTGGTGGAAACCTGGCAGGTGTAAAGATGCCACCATCTGTCTCGCTCAGAGAGATAGTAGAGAGTATCGTTGTCCTTCAGCCAGCCCATAGAGGAACCCCCCACCCCAGCTCGCAGGTCACGAATCCAGGCTTCGTCCCTTTCGTGGTCGATAATCTCTGCCCTTCTGGTGTTGCGGTCTAAGACGGCAATCCAGCGATCTTTATGGTCCACCGACCCAATAACAAAGGCGAATTTAGAGCTATCATCAGCCCAGACAGGGGCGTTGTGATTCACCTCACGGTCTTTGATTTCCACCTCCGCCCAGGTCACTTCTCCAGTGGCTACCTCGTAAACGCCTGTCCGGGAGGTTGACACCGGGGCTCCTACCTTCACCCTTTGGTAACCATCCCTGCCCAGCTCTTGGGTTTCCACAAAACCACTTTCGGTTACATACTTGGGCATGATGGGTAGGCGCCCCTGGTCAGATTTGGAGGTATCCTCCACCACAATTCCCACGAACTCCCCATGAGGAGAAGGAACAAAAGTGGCGACTCTTTTCTTTTTGCTTCCCAGATAGTAGGGCTCTGGTTTGGGGTTCTGCTTATTTGCTCTTGCTTTAGCCCGTTCCTCGTCATCTTTCCAGCGGTTGACGATGTCAAAAAGGTCTGCCTGCTGCTTTTTGAGATATTCTTCCTCCTCGGTCTTCTTGGGCTTTTCTTTAGGGTCTACATCGGAGCGAATGTTTGTAAGCTGACTGATTGTTCCCGTAGGTATCTCATAAAGATAAAGATTCCTCTCCATCTCAAAGGTGAACCGCTCTCCATCTTTGAGGAAGCGAGGATTAGCCTCGGCTTTTTCGGTTTTGAAAATTCGCTTCACCTGTCCGGTCTTGATGTTCAGCAGAAAAATGTCGCCAAATTTGGCATAGACAGTGTAGGTCCCCTGCTCGTTGCGGTCCCCCCGTCCCTCGGGGAGCTTCCAGCGGTCTTCTTCAGCCACTCTGGTGGGAGCTCCGCCTGCTGGAGTGACCCAAAAAAGCTGAGGGTCCTTTTCTTTATCCGGATTCCACATAAAATAGATTCGCTTGCCATCCTCTGACCAGTGAACAGATGAGGGAGACATGCCGACAGACTTGTAGGAGTCCAAGGAAATCCAATCGAGCGTCAGCTTGGGATCGTCCGCCTGACCTTTGAAGCTCCCGAAAAGAAACAGGCAAACACAAATAACACAGAAGAAAACCACCCGATGAGATAGCTTAGACATGATTAAAACCTCCTTGTTAATAAGGTTAGGTAAAGGGTTAACTTTTTGAATTTTTGTAAACGCCTGACATGGCTGTATTATGGTAAAGTCTGAATCTGAACTGTTTGTTGGTCGGCGAAGAGGGGCTCTAAATTATTTCCTTTCACCAGAGAGGGATAGAAATTTCTTTTTTTAAGTTTCCCCCCTTTCACCCCATCTCTCTCCGTCTTCCCTATTCTTAGCTAATAGCACAGGGAAAAGATTGTTGTCAAGGGAGAACTAAGATTAATATCCCACGCATTACCCCAGCTTCCCGTGGGGGCAAACTAAATTTCGCCGACGAGGTCACCCTCTCCAGAGCCCTCGAAGAACGAAGAGAGATGTAAAAACATTCTAATACTCTTTAGAGTTGTATCCTGATGCAAAAACCAGCTAATAATATATCTATTCCAGAGATGAATGTTTTAATCCTGTCAAAATTGCATCTTCGTAGATACTCCCCCACAAGCTAGATCTCAGACTTTCTTCTAACCAGAGATGTCCCTGTGATTTATGTATCCATCGCCAAAATTTGGTGTTATCTTGCGGAACTTTTGCTTTCCTGGATGGAAGCGATTTTTTTAGCGCCACAAGTAAAACGGCACGATAAATGAATATCCCTAAGTCGTCCAGATTCCTTCGACGTTTATCCCCAAATGGATAAAGACTCCTTTCCGATGTAGGGTTTCCATGCAGGAAATCGTGCCGGGCATTATAAAAGTCTTGTATTAGTCTTTCAATCAAAGTTATACGAGTTCTTGAGTTATTTCTTGAAGGATATTTCCGCAGCTTAATTTGGCGACTGTGCCATGCATGCGAAGTTAAAAAATTAATTACCTTGGCCTGGTCAACTCTGCCTCTTATAGGATGAGATAAAATCTCTAAAGCACTTATCCACAAAGCTATTTTGATACCTATATCAAATATAGTGGTAAATTGATCCGCTGGCACACGGAGAGCGTGGAATGCTACCTCTAACGATCTGAAAATTCGTCTAAAGAATTTTATATTTTTCTTTGAATAATAGCATAAATCCCATGCTCTGATTAGATCACTCCATAGCTCCTCATCTATATTAAAAGTTCTCGGCTTGACATAAACAATATGAGGAGAACATTGACCAGTGAATCCGGGTCTTTTATGAGAACCTCTAACCGTACCAGCTTGAAATACTACACCACCTGATACATGAGGTGCCATTGGATAAAGGTCAAAGAAGTCCGAGTACGCTGGACCTACTATATTTTGAGTTGTAATCTCATTACCTCGGACTGGTAAAATCGTGCAAACAGCTGCTATATTGCGGAATGCTTTTATGGCTTCCATGGCTTCCATGGCTTTAACGCCTTCAATGGCGAATTTGGAATAAAAATCTTTATGAACAGCCAAAACTGCGGGGATGTATTTTCCCCCAAATGTATCTTGAAAGCTACTCAGTAAATTTTGCCAACTAGTTCTTACATTATCAGATTCGGTGGTGCCCACGTCTGGGTCAGTTGGTGATGCAATTTTTATGAGTCTATGTATAAAAGGTGTTTCTCCTTTAATAGACAGATTTGGCAAAATCCGTATAATTTCCCATATAGAACCTCTAACCAAATTTGACTTATTCATATTGCCCGCCCGCTTATCAAATACTAAATCGGAAGTAGATGACATCGCCGTCCTGCACCTGGTATCCCTTCCCCTCCAGCCGCAGCAGACCCCGCTGGCGGGCTTCAGCCAGGGAGCCCAGCCCTATCAGCTCGTCGTAGGGGACCACCTCCGCCCGGATGAACCCCCGCTCGATGTCCGAATGTATCTGCCCGGCAGCCTTCAGCGCCGTAGTCCCCTCCTTTACCGTCCACGCCTTGACCTCCTCCCCGGCGTAGGTGAAAAAGGATACCAGCTCCAGCAAGTGGTAGGAGGTGCGGATTATCCTCTCGGTGCTGAGCTCCTTTATCCCCATCTCCTGCATAAACTCCTCCCTCTCCTCATCCTCTAACTGGGAGAGCTCCATCTCCAGCTTACTGCAGACCTGACACAATCCCACCCTTCTCCTCCCCTCCCATTCCTGCAACCCAAGGTGCTCCAGATAATCGTCGAAGTGAGGGAGGTCATCTTCCCCCAGGTTTACCACCATCAGCAGGGGCTTCTCGCTGAGAAACCCGAACCCCCGGAGCATCTTCTCCTCCTCGGGGGAGAAGTCTATCTCCCGCAAGGGGGTCTCCCCCTCCAGAACACCCTTACAGCGCAGGAGCACCTCATGCTCCAACTCGTCCTCCTTCTGCTTGACCTTCTTCATGGTCTTCTCCAGCCTATCCAGTCGGCTCTCCAGCACCATAAGGTCGGCTAATATCAGCTCGGTCTCCATCCGGGCAATATCCCGCCGAGGGTCGATCTCCCCCTCGCTATGGATTATCTCCTTATCCTCAAAGGCACGAACCATATGGGTCAGGGCATCGGTCAGTCGCAGGCTGGCTAAATAGGCACTCTTCCTCAACTCCCCCCCTGCTGCCCCCATAATGTCAATATATTCAATCTGGGCAGGGACGGTCCGCTTCGGCTGGAAGAGTTCGGAGAGCCTCACCAGACGCTCGTCAGGGACATTGATGATGCCGACATTCGGCTCCACCAGCCCGGAGGAGTATTTAGTGGTGACCACCTGGAGGCTGGTCAGGAGGTTGAAAAGGGTGGTCTTCCCCACCTTGGGGAAGCCGAGGATTCCCATCTTCATAATCGCCCCCCTTTGCCGAAATGGTTATGGCATTAAACAAAATAACACCTGCTCTTGCAGGTACCCCTGATTTTCGGCCACTATTTTCCTCCATTATATCCCCAGCCAAAGGAGGATGCAAGCCGAAAAAGGAGCTTAAAAGGAGTTGGTGTTCAACCCTCGTTCCGCTAAAGAAGGGAAGTGAAGGAAAAAATGCTTTTTTTATCAAAAAAAGCTTGACAAGAGGGGGTGAGGCAGGTTAGCATAAAATCTAAGTGGGGAAAAGTGGGAAATGAGTTTGGCAGTCGACAAAGTATGGCAGATTACATCTTCAAAGGGGTTTATTCTTTATGTTTAAAGGGAAGTATGTCTATCGGATCGATTCCAAGGGGAGGGTCAACATCCCGCCATCCTTCCGGGAGGTGCTCCAGTCCAATTATGACGAGCATCTGGTAGTCACCAATTTCGACCTCTGTCTGGTCGCCTTCCCGGTGGTTGAATGGGACCTTCTCAAGGAGAGGCTCCAGCAGCTATCTATCCTCAAAGAAGAAGCTCTCACCTTCATGAGGTTCTTCTACTCGGGAGCCTGCCAGTGCTCGTTGGATAAGCAGGGAAGAATCCTTATCCCCTTGCATCTGCGGGAGTACGCCCAATTTGACAAAGAGGTAGTCATCATCGGGGTCTCCAACCGGATAGAGGTCTGGAACAAGGAGCGCTGGGAGATGTTCCTATCAGAATCCAAGTCCCTGATCGACAGCTTCTCCGCCAAGCTATTAGAGCTCAGCCAGAAGACATAAAAGTTCCTTGGCAACCGAAGGGAGGATATTAAAATAAATGTTGGTGATTATTTCTCTTGACAAGGGGAGGAAAACATTCTACCATCAGTGGAGTAGAGTGGACTTTAAAGCCTAACTTTCCCTCCCATTTGGCGAGAATAAGCCTGTAGGGGAAAGGGTCAATGTTAGCGGGAAACTATCCCACCAAAATGGACGATAAGGGGAGAATAAAAATCCCCGCTGCCTTTCGGCAGATAATCGAGAAGGAGTATGGCAATCAGCTCTATGTGACCAGCCTCAGCGGGGGGAATGTGCAAATTTATCCCCTGGAGGTTTGGATGGGACTGATGAGGAGGTTAGCGCGGCTTCCCTCGATGGAGCCGGTGAAGATAAAGTTCCTCAGCAGAAGCAACTACTTTGGTCAGATGACGGCTATGGACAAACAGGGTCGGGTGCTGATCCAACCCCTTCTGAGGGAGAGCGCCCAGATGGTGGGAGAAGTGGTGGTGCTCGGTTTCATCAATTATCTGGAGGTTTGGAATAGAAAGCTTTATGACGAGTACATCAAGACCCAACCCCTTACCGAGAAGGATAAGGCTCGTTTGGCTGAGCTAAAGATTTAACAACTGGCGCCAAAAGGTCAGTTTAATACCCCCTTTACAGAAGGGTAGTTTTCTATGTTTGACCAGGCAGTTCATCGTCCCGTCCTGTTGGAGAAGGTAATGGAGCTTCTGGTCTGGAAGGTGGAGGGTCTTTATATTGATTGCACGGTAGGTGAAGGGGGGCATAGTGAAGGGATTTTGAAGCTCCTATCCCCTGGGGGGAGGCTAATAGGTTTGGAGAAAGACAGGGAAGTCCTTGCTGTTGCTGAAGAGAGGCTGAAGAGCTTTTCGGGTAGGAGAGAGCTTTTAGTAGCAGACTTCAGGCAACTGCCAGAGATTTTGAGGGCTAAGAAGATAGCCCAAGTTGATGGGATACTAGTTGACCTCGGACTCTCATCTTACCAGTTAGCCTCCCCCCATAGGGGATTCAGCTTTATGGTAGACTCCCCCCTTGATATGCGTTTTGATACCAGCAGTGGAGAGACCGCCGAGGAGCTGATAAACCGATGTTCGCAGGGGGAGCTGGCAAAGATAATGCATCAGTTTGGGGAGGAGAGGTGGGCGAACAGGATTGCCAGAGCTATTGTCCAGTATCGCCAAAAGAAGAAAATAAGCCGCACCTCAGAACTACGGGAGATCATAATGAAGGTGGTGCCCACCTCCCCCCCTTACCGCATACATCCGGCGACCAGAACCTTTCAGGCGCTGCGGATAGCGGTAAATAGAGAGTTAGAGGAGCTGAGGGAATTCATCCTCAACTCCGCTCCCTTATTAGCGAAGGGGGGCAGATTTGTCATCCTGAGTTATCATTCCCTGGAGGACAGGATAGTAAAGGAAGCTTTCCGGAGATTGAGCGGGCGCTGTATTTGCCCCCCTTCGCTGCCAGAGTGCCATTGTGGGGCGAAGAAAATACTCAAGCTCCTCACCCCCAAGCCCATAAGACCATCGCCGGAAGAGATAGAAGAAAACCCCCGATGTCGTAGTGCCAGGCTTAGGGTGGGAGAGAGGACTTAGTCCTGGAGGCTGAAGGTTTGTGCCTAAAGGGTGAGCAAACCCAGATAGGTGTGGGGATGAACAATTATATTTACAACCTCCCGCTGGTCAAAGAGAAAGATACTCGGCAGAAAAAGTATATGACCAAATTCCTCCTCCTGGGGTTTCTGGTTCTGATGGTTTTTCTCTTTTACCTCTGGTTCCAGATGGAAGCCCTTAATTATGGTTACAAGATCAACGAAAAGAAGGAGCTGCAGAAGGAGCTTTTGGAGACCAACAAACACCTCAGGTTGGAGAGAGATTCCCTTCAGTCTCCAGCCAAGATTGAAAGGATAGCCAAAGAAAAGCTCCATATGGAGGAGCCAGCGGAGCATCAGGTGATAATTGTAGACACTGAGAAGAAGAAATAGACAATGAATCTAATTAAGAGAAAGACCTACTTAAGGATTGCTTTTTTAATACTGATTGTCTTTGCCTGGATGGTGCTTGTATTGTGGAGATTAATTTCTCTACAGGTCTATCAACAGGACCGCTTAGCCCAAAGGGGAAGAATCCAGAGGGAGCGGACCATAAAACTGAACCCCAAGCGGGGGCGCATCTACGACCGCAATGGGAAGGAGCTGGCAGTCAATGTGGAGTTAACCTCCATCTATGCTATACCAACCGAATTCACCAATTCCTCCCAGACAGCGGCGAAATTGGCAGAGATCCTCCCGGTGGAGCGGTCCATCCTGGAAAAGCACCTCCGCAGCGAAAAGAGCTTCGTCTGGATAGAAAGAAAAGTAGAACCAGAGCTCAGCCAGCGGGTAAGGGAGCTGAACCTGCCGGGCATAGGGTTTCTAAAAGAGGACAAAAGATATTATCCCCAGGGGAAGTTCGCCTCCCATGTGATAGGCTTCGTGGGGGTGGACAATCAGGGACTGAACGGCTTGGAGTATCTCTACGACCGGGAAATAAGGGGGAAGCCTGGTATGGAGCTCACCCTTATTGACGCCAAAAGGAGGGACTTTCTCCCCGAGGGGATTACCCGCAAGGAGCCTACCTACGGTAATGACATCGTGGTGAACATTGATGCCATAATCCAATACATTGCCGAGAAGGAGCTGGCAGAGACAGTGCTCACCAGCAGGGCTAAGGGGGGTAGTGTGGTAATAATGAACCCCCGCAGCGGGGAGGTCCTTGCCATAGCAAATCAGCCTGATTACGACCCTAATAATTTCGCCCGCTACCAAAAAACCTCTTGGAGAAACAGGGCGGTCACCGACGTCTACGAACCGGGCTCCACCTTCAAAATCTTGCTCTTAGCCATGGCGTTAGAGGAAAAAGCGGTAGGGCTTGATGACCACTTCTACTGCGGGGAGGGGGGAATTGAGGTAGCGGGCGCTTTTATAAGAGACCATAAGCCCTATGGAGTCCTTTCCACCAAGCAGATAATAGAATATTCAAGCAATGTCGGTGCCATTATTATCGGGAGCAGAATAGGGAAGGAGAGGCTCTACCATCACATCAGGCGCTACGGTTTGGGAGAGAAGACCAGAATCGACCTTCCTGGCGAGAGCAAGGGGATAGTTCATCCCCTTAGAAAGTGGTCAGGGGTATCCGTTGGCTCCATCTCCATCGGACAGGAGATATGTGTTACTCCAGTGCAATTGCTAACCATCGCCTCCGCCATTGCCAACGAGGGGTATGTGATGAAGCCCCTGGTGGTAAAAAAGATCCTCTCCCGGCGTGGGGAGGTCTTAAAAGAGTTCGTCCCCTCACCTATGCACCGAATAATCTCCCCCCAGACAGCTCAACAGCTCCTCAACATAATGGTAGCGGTGGTAGAAAGGGGAACCGGCACCAGCGCTAAGCTCCCTGGCTATCTGGTAGCCGGCAAGACAGGGACCGGTCAAAAGTTTGACCCTGTCGCCCAGTGCTATCCACCTGACAAACATATCGCCTCTTTCCTGGGGTTCTTCCCTGCTGATGACCCGGCAATAGCGATGCTCGTGGTGATTGACGAACCTCAGGGGAGCTACTACGGGGGAGAGGTGGCCGCTCCCCTCTTCAAGCGGATAGCCCAACAGCTGGTCAAACATCTCCGCATACCTCCTCGACATGGAAACCAGACCTACCTAGCGGCTACCAATGTGCTGGCGGGAAGAGAAGGGGGAGGAATCAGGTGGTCAAAGAGGATTCAAGAAAAGAAGAGATGACATTAAAAGAACTCCTAAAAGGTGTCCCCTGCATCCATTTAGCGGGGAGGATTGGTATCCCCATAGAGGGGGTAAGCTACCACTCACGAAAGACCGGCAAAGGGCACCTTTTTGTCGCCCTTCGGGGGGATAACTTCGATGGCAATGACTTCATACCCGAAGCTGTTGAGCGAGGGGCGGTAGCCATCGTATCAGAGCAGAAGGCTATCCCCATAGGGTCAAAGCTAAGTTGGGTAATTGTAAACAATGCCCGGCAGGCTCTAGCTATTATAAGCGGCAACTTCTACCGCCAGCCGAGCCAGAGGTTGTATCTCATCGGGGTGACCGGCACCAACGGGAAGACTACGGTGACCTATCTAGTAGAATCGATCTTTCAGCAAGCGAGGAGAAAGATAGGGCGGTTAGGGACCATAGACTATCGAATCGGCGACCGACTGGTGGAAGCCGAGCGAACCACCCCCGAACCCCCCGACATCAACCGCTACCTGGCAGAGATGGTAGAAAGCGGCTGTAAGGCTTGTGTGATGGAGGTTTCCTCCCACTCGCTGGATATGGAAAGGGTTTACGGCTGCGACTTTGATGTGGCGGTGTTCACCAATCTCACCAGAGAGCATTTAGATTTTCACCGGAGCATGGAGAGGTATTTCTCCTCCAAGCGGAAGCTCTTCGAATATTTAGAAAACAAAGAGAGTGGGGTAGCGGTTTTAAACCTCGGCGACCCGAAAGGGAGAGAGCTACAGCGGGGTTTGAAAATGAGGAGCATAACCTATGGGTGGCAATTCCCGGCTAATATTACCGCCGAAGACTATCAGTCTTCTATTAATGGCCTTCAGGCAACCATAAAAACCCCTAAAGGAAGCCTGCGGGTCAGTTCCCCTTTGATAGGTAGGGGAAACTTATCCAACATATTAGCCGCCGTGGGGGTAGGCATGGCAGCGGGTATCCCCCTATCTGATATATCTCAAGGGATTGCCTGCGTTAGTCCCATACCAGGAAGATTTGAACTGGTGAAGGAAGGGCAAGATTTCACCGTCATGGTCGATTATGCCCATACCGATGATGCCCTGAAGAACCTGCTGGAAAGCGTAAGGGAGGTCACCAAAGGGAGGGTTATCACCGTTTTCGGCTGTGGCGGGGACAGGGACCCCAGCAAGAGACCTCTCATGGGGGCACAAGCGGTGAAATTGAGCGATATAGCCATTGTAACCTCCGATAACCCCCGCAGTGAAGACCCCTTGCAGATAATAAGAGAGGTGGAGGTAGGGATTGAGAGTATCGGGGTGAAGAAAGGAGCCCATCTGGTCATACCCGACCGAAGAGAGGCTATCAAGAGAGCCATCGACGAAGCCCGCCCAAGGGATACGGTGGTGATAGCAGGCAAAGGGCATGAAAAGTATCAGATTATAGGGGACAAGGTTATACCGTTTGACGACCGGGAGGTCGCCCGGCAATTTATCTCAAAGCAAAGGGGAAGTTAGCCCATGGCTGTTGTTCAGATTGGGGAGATAGTAGAAGCAGTGAATGGGAAGCTGATATCAGGGGATAGCTCCACCTGGCTCGCCGGCTACTCCATCGATTCCAGAACCCTCCAGCCGGACGACCTCTTTTTTGCTATCCGGGGAGCCCATCACGACGGGCACCAGTTCGTCGCCGAAGCCCTCCGCCGGGGGGCTAAGGGGGTGATTATAAGCAGAGAGGTTGAGCTTCCTCGGGAACTAAGAAGCGCAAACCTCATTATGGTCAGCGACACCCACCGGGCGCTGAAAGAACTGGCTAACCACTTCCGCCACAAATGGAAGGTTGTGGTGGTTGGTATAACGGGAAGCGCCGGCAAGACCACCACCAAGGAGATAACCTTTGACCTCCTAAAGGGAGATTGCAGGGTAAAGAAGACCCCGGGCAACTATAACAACCTCTATGGGCTTCCATTAGGTATGCTTAGCTTGGAGAAAGAGGACGAGATCTTTGTGGGCGAAATGGGAATAAGTGAGCCCGGGGAGATGGATAAGCTGATAGAGATTTCCCAGCCCCATGTGGGGGTTATAACCAATGTCAACCCGGTCCATCTGGAGTTCTTCTCCTCGGTGGAGGAGATCGCTGAGGAGAAGGGGAAGCTGCTGGAGGGTCTAAGGGGAGACAGAGTGGCTATTGTCAACTGCGATGACCCCTGGATGCCCAAGCTTTTGACTCGATTTAAAGGCAGGGTTATATCCTTCGGCATTAGAAACAGCAGTGATATTATGGGGAAGGATATAGAATGGAAGGGCTTAGAAGGAGGGACCTTCAAAGTGGTAGTCAATAAGGGAGAGGAAGAGGAGCTCTTCAGCCCCTTAATCGGTATTTATAATCTTTACAATGCCTTGGCTGCCATTGCGGTGGCTTACTATTTCAAGGTGCCCCTCACTGCCATCAAGGAGAGGCTTGCTCAATTTAAGGGGGTGCCGATGCGTAGCCGGGTGCTCCGGTTCAAAGAGGGTTTTACCCTCATTGACGACACTTACAACTCCAACCCCAGAGCCCTGGAGCTGGTCCTCGATCATTTTAAAGCCCTAACCACTGACGGCCGTAAGATAGTCATCAGCGGCGATATGCTGGAGCTGGGGGAGTGGCGCGAAGAAGCCCACCGGATCGCTGGCAGATTCATGGGGAACGGGAGAATTGACCTTTTAATCGGAGTGGGAAACCTCTCCCGAAAAACCATCGAGGAGGCACAAAAAGAGGGGATGCCCCCCACCTTAGCCCACTTCCCCGACTCCTCACAAGTAGGTCCCTTTCTTTCCTCCTTGATCAGGGAGAAAGACCTCATATTGGTCAAAGGCTCCCGGGGGATGAAAATGGAGCTTATTGTCGACCATCTGAAAAAACACTTCAACCTCGAGGAAGATTGATGCTCTACTATCTTCTTTATTCCCTGCATAAATATATTTCTCCCTTCAATGTCTTCAGGTATATCACCTTTCGCACTGCCTTAGCCACCCTGACCGCCCTGATAATAAGCTTTGCCATGGGTCCCTGGCTGATCCGTAAATTAAAGAAGTTTCAGGTAAGACAGACCATCAGAGAGGTTGTTCCTGAGACCCATCGGGGAAAAGAGGGAACCCCCACTATGGGTGGGCTGCTGATTCTGACTGCTATTCTGGTGCCTACTCTCCTGTGGGCGGACCTCAGGAACATATATGTATGGATTTTGATGTTGTCCACCATCCTTTTCGGTCTCTTAGGTTTTGTGGACGACTACCTGAAGCTGCGGCGCTCACGCTCCCGAGGGCTGACCATCAAGGTGAAACTCCTATACCAGATAGCCATAGGGGGATTAGTCGCCTTCATCCTCGAGTACCTGATAAGGGAGGGGATGTATACAGCCGAACTGAGCTTCCCATTTTTTAAGACCCTCACCCCTGACCTAGGTTGGTTCTATGTCCCTCTGGTGATTGCGGTCATTGTAGGAGCAAGCAATGCGGTCAATATGACCGATGGGCTGGATGGGCTGGCTATCGGGTCGGTATTAATCGCCTCAGCTACCTATGCCATCCTCGCCTATGTGGCCGGGCACGCCGTAGTGGCTGCCTACCTTAATATAACCAATGTCCGAGGGGTGGGGGAGCTGGCCATATTCTGCGGGGGGATGGTGGGAGCGGCGCTCGGCTTCCTCTGGTTTAACTGTCATCCTGCCCAGATATTTATGGGGGATGTGGGCTCGCTGGCTTTAGGGGGAGCTATGGGGACCGTTGCTGTCCTCATAAAGCAGGAGATCCTCCTCCTTTTGGTAGGGGGGCTGTTTGTTGTCGAAGCCCTTTCGGTCATTATTCAAATTATATCTTTTCGCTTCTATGGGAAGAGGGTATTCAAAATGGCTCCTTTGCATCATCATTTTGAGCTTTTAGGCTGGAAGGAGTCCAAGATTATCATCCGCTTCTTGATCATAGCCATTATATTCGCCCTCTTGAGCCTGAGTACCCTAAAGCTGAGGTAAGCGATGAGCCCCAAAAGGAGTAGATTTAAAATTAAGGCTTCGGATTTAAGAGGAAAAAAGGTGCTGGTGGTGGGAGCAGCCCGCAGTGGGGAAGCGGCAGCAAGCCTCTTGCTGAGGCATAAAGCGAGGGTGACCCTCACCGACATCAGAACCGAAGCCGAGCTGGAAAGCTCCCTGACCTCCTTGCGGAAAAGAGGGGTGGAATTGGAGACCGGGAGGCACCGGCTGGAAACCTTCCTGAACTCTGAGCTTATTGTGTTGAGCCCCGGAGTCCCCCTGACAATTGAACCATTGCAGGAGGCTAAGGGGAGGGGAATTCTGGTCATCAGCGAAGTGGAGCTGGCTTACCACTTCCTCAAGGGGAAGATAATCGGGGTAACCGGCTCCAACGGCAAGAGTACCACCGCCAACCTCATTGGTGAGGTTCTTAACCAAGGAGGCTATAAGGTTGTAGTGGCAGGGAATATAGGCAATCCCCTATGCGGAGTGTTAAACAATGAGGTGGTAGATTACTATGTGGTCGAGCTAAGCAGCTTCCAGCTGGAGAGCATCGTCGCCTTTCGCCCCCATATTAGCCTGCTGCTGAACCTCACTCCCGACCACCTGGACCGCTACCCAAACTTTAAAGACTACATCAGAGCGAAGGAGAAGATTTTCGAAAATCAGACCCCCGAGGACTACGCCATTCTGAACGCTGACGACCCCGTATCTCAACCCCTGATAAAGAGGCTTCCGTTAAATAAGCTCCTCTTCAGCCGAAAGAAAAGGCTGGAGAGCAGAGGGGTCTTCCTCAAGGGAGACTATATGGTATATCGGAATGGGGAGGATAGGGAGATCATCAGAACAGAAGAGATAGGGATCCAGGGAAGCCACAATCTGGAAAATGCCATGGCTGCTGCTGCTGTGGGAATACTCCGCGGGGCTGAACCCTGTTCCATCAGGAATGCTCTGAAGAGCTTCCGAGGATTGGAGCACCGATTGGAATATGTGATCAGCATCAAGGGGATAGCCTTTTACAACGATTCCAAAGCTACTAACATTGGGGCGGTCTGCAAATCGCTGGAGAGCTTCTCAGGAAACATAATCCTCCTTCTCGGGGGGAGAGATAAAGGGGGAGATTTTACCCAGCTGAGAGGGTTGGTCGAAGAGAAGGTGAAGCTTATTCTGGTGATAGGGGAAGCCAAGGAGAAGATCTTATCCTCCCTCCAGGGAACTGTCCCCCTGCTTCCCTGCAGCACCATGAGGGAGGCGATGGAGACTGGCTTCCACCGTGGAAAAGCGGGCGATACCTTTCTGCTGGCGCCCGGGTGCACCAGTTTTGATATGTTCGCCAATTTTGAGGAGCGTGGAAGAGTTTTTAAAGAACAGGCGAACAGATTAAGGGAAAGGGAGGAGAATGCCTAAGAAGCTTTCCTCCGATAAGGTTCTGTTCGGGGTGGTTATTATACTGGTGCTGTTCGGTATAGGAATGGTCTATAGTGCCTCCGCTGCCATTGCTCTGGAGCTTTTCCACAGCAGCTATTACTTCCTCATCAGGCAGATTGTGAGTATGGTAATCGGGCTTTTGTTGATGCTGTTACTGCTGAATACCGACTACCGCATCTTCAAAAAACCCTTCATCGTCTATCCCCTGCTAGCCCTCTCCACAGGGATGTTAGCTTACCTGGCGGTAGTAAGTCCATCGGTGGGGTTCAATCGGTGGCTCCGATGGGGCACTATCTCCTTTCAACCCTCCGAGCTGGCTAAGCTCTGCTTGGTTATATTTCTGGCTTTCTATCTTGACCGATACAGAGAGAAGCTTAACGATGGCTATCAGACCATTCTCCCCATCCTAGCAGTGGTAGGGACCTTTGCGATCTTGATTTTGAGGCAGCCAGACCTGGGAACCGTCATCTTCATAGTACTCATTGCTGTGGTGATGATGTTCGTTGCCGGAGTGAACTGGAAGTACCTGGGGGGCATCTTCCTGTCCGCCTCTTTCCTCTTCTACTGGCTTATTGTGAGAGACCATTATCGCTGGAAGAGGCTCTTAGCCTTTATCAACCCGTGGAAGGACCCCTTGGGCTACGGCTTTCAGCCCATTCAGTCCCTTATTGCTATCGCAACCGGAGAGGTCACCGGGCTGGGGGCTGGGCAGAGCAAGCAGAAGCTCTTTTATCTGCCTGCTCCTCATACCGATTTTATCTACTCGGTTATTGGAGAGGAATTGGGATTAATTGGAGCTTCTGTGGTAGTGGTCGCCTTTGGCATCTTAATGGCAAGGGGGATAAGAGCGGCGGTGAAGGCACCTGACCAATTCGGCACCTTCTTGGCAGCAGGATTGACTCTCATGATAATTTTCCAAGCCCTGACAAACATCAGTGTTGCCTTGACCTTGCTCCCCACCAAGGGGCTCCCCCTACCCTTTATAAGCTATGGGGGGTCGGCACTTATGGTAAGTCTTATGGCGGTGGGAATCTTGCTTAATATATCGCAATACTCATCGTAAAAGGGAAAAGATGAAGGGAAAAAAGAAGAAAGCCCAACAGAGGAGGGTCATTATAGCCGGTGGGGGCACCGGAGGGCATATCTACCCCGGTATAGCGGTGGCAAAGAAATTGTGGGAAAAGGACCCCCATCTCCGCCTCCTCTTCGTGGGTTCCCGAGCGAGCCTCGACCGCGGGATTCTCGCCCGGGAGGATATTCCCCATTGCTCCCTTTATGTGAGCGGTTTGGCTAAAAAATCGACCATCGAGAGGCTAAAGTGCCTCCTCACCCTCCCCCTGGCACTGGTTCAGTCCTGGTGGCTTCTTCTCCGGT
>Ga0209979_1002613_pt1 | contig 16981 bp, 19 predicted proteins | sample AnhtaG_FD_183114 | JGI IMG/M metagenome (GOLD analysis project Ga0209979, IMG submission 183114) | Deep subsurface microbial communities from Anholt, Denmark to uncover new lineages of life (NeLLi) - Anholt_01485 metaG (SPAdes) (version 2) | ecosystem: Environmental > Aquatic > Marine > Oceanic...
ATTTGGCGCAGGCGGTCGTTTTCGTAAACAAAGTCAGCCTCTGAGAGGTGTCCGAAGGCTTCGTGGACGAAGACACCAGCCAGTACCGGGTCTAATACCACAGTATATTCTCCTCCCTTTACCTGTAGCGCTGATAATAGCTCCACTGCGTGCTGTGCCATCTGTGCTACCTGCTGATTCAGCCCTTGGATTGCACCAAAATCACCGCTACTACCCAGGCTCAATCCTACCTGTTGTACCTCGCCATCTTGAGTAGCTATGGCAGCCAAGCGGAGGGTAATATCTGCCCTTTCTTGCTCAATATAGCTACCTAATGAATTTAAGAAGATGACCTTTTTGTGGCTATCACCATAACCAATAACTGAGGTCTGGAGCTTTGGGGTGCGCCAGATAATATCATTATACTCATCCAGTAGCTGCTTCTTTTTGGTTAGGGGCATAGCCACTGGATTTTTATCTATCTCGGCTGATACCACATCAACCACTGGTTCTACTTGGACCAGTTTGCTTTCTCCGTTGCCAACTAGTTGCGCCTGCTTCACTGCCAGGTTTACCTTATCTGCCAGTTCATCGAGGTTATTAAAGCTGACAAAACCCCAGCCACCTTTGACCAGGGCTCGCACATTTCCCCCGGTGGCAGTTGTCCTGCCTACGGACTCCAACTCCCTGCCCCGGTAGGTAATGTGGCTGGTCTGGCTCTGCTCAAGGTGAGCCTCTATATAATCGACGCTATACCGGTTAAGCGTCCCGGCTAGCTGGTGACCAATAGCTTCAATGCCAGAGCTTTCTGCCATAATTACTCCCGTGTTGGTTTTGGTGGGTTTAGTTTACCGAGCTACTAATCCAGTTGTCAATTTCATGAACTGGCGGGTGCGCCTAAGGATGAGGTGTTAGCCAAAGGGATTGAGTATGTAGCCTTTGTCGATGACAGCCACACTGAGCATTAGACGGTAAGGGTGGATAAGTGTCTTATCCTTTTGAGCATGTTAGGATGAGTGGTAAAAAGCTCCATCATTTTATCAGCAGTGCCCAGCCGCACTTCCTTTTGACGCAGTTCCATGAGTTCGTTATAGTCAATGGTGCCACTCATGTCCCGATCAATCTGGGATAGCTCTCTAATTTCACGCCACGCCCGGGCAGGGTCATTGAGAAAGAAAGCCCTGACCCCTTCAACCCGCTTCAGTTCCGCCTTGTCCCTGAAGCGGGCATTTCCGTAGACCAATTTATACAGTGCCGAGGCCAGGTGATGTGGCATATTCCCCAACCGAACACTTCCCAGGTCAGCATAATACTCACGTATCCTGGAGCCATAGAGCACCAAGAGATTGGTAATGAAGTAGAGCAGGAAGGCACCGAGCCCAATTAGCATTGCATAACCACCTCCCTGTCTCCGACCACCGAAAAGCCCTCCCCACATTATACTCAAGGCAATCCAGTACATTATCAGCGGGATAGCCGAAAGTACAGTGATGATTACCATATCACGATGCTTGATGTGAGAGAGTTCATGCCCCAGCACAGCCTTAAGCTCGTCTTTGCTCAATAGATTCAGGATGCCCCGAGTAACACAAACTCGTCCATCCCGTTGCGTTCGACCGAAAGCAAAGGCATTGGGTATAGCTAGTTGTGAGATACCAACCTTAGGCTTAGGCAGATGCGCACTCTCGGCAAGTTCAGCCACCATTCGGTGTAGCTCTGGCTCCTCTTTTTGAGAAACCCACTTTATCTTCATCGTCCGGCCAACTATAGCTGGGCCGATCAGATACTGGATGCCAAGGAAGGCAAAGCCCAAAATAAGGTAAATCCAAGCACTTCCGGCTCCCATCCAAGTACCTATGCCGGTGATTACGCCATAGAGGATGCCAAACATAACTGCGACTAACAAGAACATCCTAGTTTGAAGCCACATATATTCCTCCGTTACAAATGGCGGTTTTCCGTCCTCACTTATATTAATGATACAACAGGGGTTTAGGGCAAGGCAACAACTCCAAGGCTCAAAGGAGTGTTCTGGCGGGGAAAATCCTCTTTGGTGGAGCTGGGGTTACAAAAGGCTGAACTTTTGAGCTGGCTTTTGGTCTTACTATATAGCCCCACTGCTTTAATGCGAGGTAATTGTAACAATAGTTGACTGCCAATTCATCAGCCGGAGTACGTCAAAAACGATTTGGTTGATTGTTACACATCTCAAGGATATATATCATGACTAGCAGTTTAGTATCTTCTTTGTCTTACTTTGCTACTGAACCAGCCACTTCTCTTGTCACTATAGGGGCCATTGCCTCTGTTGTCAGAAAGGGGGAGGGCCTGAATAACATTAATCGTCCTATGCCTTAGTGTTTTTCCATCGAGGGCAGTAATTGCGGTTTGGCCTTCAGACAGTGATGACATTTCAACAAATCCATATCCCTTAGATTGGCCACTACCAATATACTTGTCGTTCATGACGGTTACAGATATCACTTCTCCGAAAGCCATGAATTCCCGTTGCAGTTCCTCCTCAGTCACCTCGAGAGATAAGTTACCCACATAGATATTCATATTGCCCACCCTTCTTTGGTAATGGGGTTAGGCTTGGCCTACTGTTTGTCACTAGCGCCTAAACTAATAACCCTTCGGAGTTATGAATATATTTCGTGTGTCTTAAGCAGAAATAAATGAAGAGGGAGTTTACTATCTTCTCTGTCTTCCTCCGCCAAACCCGCCGCCTCTCCGGTCACCATACGACCCGCCGCCTCTGTCATCAGAGCGAGGTCGAGCCGCATTAACATTAAGTGTCCGTTCCTTTAGTGTTTTTCCGTTGAGGCCAGTAATTGCAGCTTGACCTTCAGACACTGATGCCATTTCAACAAACCCGAATCCCTTGGGTTGCCCACTATACTTGTCTGTTATTATGTTTACAGACGTCACTTCTCCAAAAGCCCCAAATTCTTGCCGTAATTCCTCTTCAGTTACCTCATAGGATAAGTTACCCACATAAATCTTCATAATTAGTGCTCCTTTCGCTTAATCTCGCAACCCTTCGCTGAGGGTCTCACCAGCATATCAAGTACCCATTCAGAGCATGACCATAATCATTAGCTTATTGGTTGCTTTCTGGTTTACCCGTAGCGGCGCCTTCGTCTGGCGCTCTTTTGCGCTTTCTGGCGTGCCATCTCTCCCTTGGATAGAAAATGACGGTGGGACTTTGCCTCGCGCAGGATTCCACTCATCTGCACCATCCTTTGAAAACGGCGTAGCAGAGAATCTTGGGTTTCACCTTCACGTATAGAAACTTCCAACGACATAACACACCAACACGTTCTAGGGACATGCATAGGCCAAGTGTCCCCCAGCCTATGCATGTCCTTAAGGTTACAATAGCACTATCTATTCAGTCTGACCTTACTGTAGCAATCGCTACAATAGACCGGTCTACCATCGCGAGGCTCGAAAGGTACTTCGGTTTCCTTACCGCACTCGGCGCATATGGCAGGGAACATTTGGCGTTGAGACCTGGAGCCGTAGCCACTATTTCCGTAACGCTCTGACTTCCTTGCCTGGCGGCATGAAGGACAGCGCTTGGGCTCGTTAGTATAGCCCTTAGATTGGAAAAACTCTTGTTCCTCAGCGCTGAAAGTGAATGCAGTTCCACAATCGGAACACTGGATCGACTTGTCCTCAAAACTCATTGGATGACCTCCTCTCTTCTAAATTTTAGTTAGAGTTCCGGTCATCCAGCACTTAGGGAAATCTGAGGTGATTTAAGTATGTAACAACCTAAACTGAAACTACTAGATACATCATACACCAAAGCGACCCACTTTGCAAATAAATAGCCTAACCCTGTTAGTTAGAAGAACGCCACAACTAAAATCCAATGATTTTTACTGGACACTGATGGCGTGATTTATTTCTTGCCACTTTCCACTGATTTGAAATTTGCGACTCTGATGCAAATTGAGGTGGCTTTGAACCCTCCCTTGTCTGTAGTGGTGGAGGTGAAGCAGAAATAGTGGCGCAGGGGCCTTTTTACAAAGACACTACTGACTCAACAAATAGTCTTTCGGTTACCGAAGAGAATTGACTGTTATGACAAGGAGGGGTAGGATATGATTAGAGAAATTGTATGATTGAACTAGGAGATATCACCCGCGCCCAGCAAATCATAGCGGGTCGAGTCCACAGAACGCCTGTGATGTCCTCCATGAGCCTAGGAAGACTAACTAACGCACGCCTTCATTTCAAGGTAGAGGTCTTTCAGAAGACAGGCTCATTCAAGCCCAGAGGTTCTATAAATAAACTACATCATTTAACCGAGGAGGAAAGAAAAAGGGGGGTTATCACTATGTCATCTGGGAACCACGCACAGGGCTTCGGATATGCAGCCTCTTTATTTGGTATCTCAGCTACGGTGGTCATGCCTCACACAACTCCTACTAACAAAGTTAGTGCCACAAGGGGCTACGGTGCGGAAGTGGTTCTTACCGAGGGTGATCTCCTTACCACCTGCCTAGAGATTCAGAAGGGACGCAACTTAACCATGGTTCACCCCTTTGATGACCCCCATATCGTGGCTGGTCATGGGACGATAGGGCTGGAAATCTTGGACGACCTGCCGGAGGTTGATGTCGTTTTCATCCCCGTCGGCGGTGGCGGCTTGATTTCAGGAATTGCCACAGCTATCAAGTTAAAGAAGCCAGCGGTTAAGATTGTGGGTGTGGAGCCCATCGGTGCCTCGGCTATGTGGCAAAGCCTCCGACGTAAGGCAGTGGTTCATTTAAATAGAATGGACACTGTTGCGGAGGCCTTAGCTGCCCCATTTGTTGGAGAGCTGAATTTGGCTTTGGTCCAAAAGTATGTTGATGAACTCGTTCTAGTTTCAGATGACGAAATGATAGAAGCTCTGTGCTTGATCTTGGAATGGTGTAAGATTCTAACAGAACCGGCGGGAGCAGCGGGATTTGCGGCTCTCCTTTTCAAAAAAGCCAACATTCCCAGTGGTTCTGAGGTCGTTTGCTTGCTGAGTGGGGGAAACATTGACCGAAGCCGCTTGGGGCACTTCCTTTTTAAAAAAGGCGGTGTTGAGTGAGATTTGGGAAATAGGTTAGCTTAAACTTATGTAAATACATGAGCCTAGCTAATGCAGCAGCATAGTTTGATGAATAAAGCTGAACCGCATAAATATCTGTTAATGAAGGAGATTTGCCATGACGAAAAAGGTTATTAGTATACCCGGTGCACCTAAGCTTCCATTTTCCTCAGCCATAAGAGCTGGTGACTACATTTTTGTATCGGGTCAGGTTGGATTCATAGATGCAAAAGGTAAGGAAGTCAAGGGAGTAGAGGCTCAGACTAGGCTATGTTTAGAGAATATGAAGCGAGTTTTAGTAGCAGCAGATGCATCTCTGGATGATGTGGTTAAAGTAACCGTTTTTCTCCGGAATGAGGAAGATTTTGCTAAAATGAATGAGATATATCAGGGCTACTTTTCTGAGGACAAGCCGGCCCGCTCCACGGTAGTAGCTGGCTTGGCTCTACCAAATATGCTCATTGAAATGGACTGTATAGCTTACTGTCAACCTTGTATATGACTACGGTGGGTTCTGGCCGGGGGAAACTGAGGTACTGGGCTCATAATTGCACCTGTGTAAGTGACTTACAATGGAAAGATGTTTAATACAGATTTGCCTCACAAAGGAATGCTTATGGAAAGCAGTCCTTTAAAATATAGTTTAAGCGAGGTGTCATTATGAGTGACGGTGTGTTTGAGCTCATGGAGAAAGAAGACCTAACTACCCTAGAGATTTTCTACAACCAGAGAGAGAATAAATTTCTAATGAGGGGGATGAAAGAGTGGGATGATAATGTGTGTTGGGATAGGTATATGGCTGATTTTACCTATGAGGATATTTTGACTGATGATTATAAGACTATAGGCACGGCTACGCTGCTGGCTGCCTTTGATGAGCTGGGCTTAGCCGACTATCTTCAGCAGATTGAGCAGCTTATTAGGGAAGGTAGAAACCATGGCATTGAATTCTACTATAATCGCAAGAAGAATATTAGGGTAATGTACTGCAAGCATGTTAACACCCTTGGCATTAGAAATAGGCGACACGCTATACGAGCTGGTGCCATGCGCCGACGCGAGTTAAGTGAACCGGAGATAGATGTTATCGTGGATGGCTTAAACATTGCCCGAGCCATGGCCTATAAAAACGCCATAGCCAATATACCTTACGGTGGCTCAAAGATACTGGTGCAATGTGATGCCGTAGAGTTAGATGACTTTGAAACCATGGGTTTTCTTGCCTATGTAACTGATAGGAGCCGGTCGTTTACTGGACCTGATATGAACTTTGAGCCAGAGATGGCTGATATCATACGGGAGAAGTTTACCAGAAACTATACCGACGGCAGGAAGAGCCGTATGGGCACATCGGGAGCCTCCACTGGCTATGGTGAATACATAGCTATAAAAGAAGCCTGTGACTTCATTTATGGTAGTCGAGATATATCAGATAAGAAGATAGCAGTTCAGGGACTGGGGGAGGTAGGGTACCCATTAGCCGAGCATCTATTGGGTGATGGTGCTAAACTCATTGTTACTGATATAGACCTATCCAAAGTACAGCGGCTACAGCGGAAATGGGGCGAAGATTTGGTTGAGTACGTGGAACCGGATGAGATATATACCGTAGATGCTGATATTTTTTCTCCTTGTGCTATGGGTGGTATAATAACAGAAGAGAGAATACCCCAGTTCAAGTTCAAGATAATAATTGGCTCAGCCAATAACCAGCTTAAGGCGACCAGTAAGGAAGGCGAGATAGAGCTGGCTAAAAAGGTTGCCGATGTTGGTATTCTTTTTGTGATTGATTGGGCACATAATTCCGGCGGTGTTCTAACTGCCTGGGGAGAATGGATACTGCAAGAGGAGGCTTCCTTGGACAAGATAAGGCCCAGAATTGAACAGGTATGTGGAAGTAACCTCAGGCAGCTTCTGGAGGAAGCCAGGATAACAGGTAAGACGCCAACCGAGCTTGCCTATGAACAGGTTGAAGATATGGTCTATTCAGGTGTTGAGTTTAGTGAAGCACTGTAAGCTGTGATCTGATGAGCGCAATCAAAGGGGGAAAGAAGAACAGATGCTTAGAAAAATAGCGGTCCTAGGTGGAGGTAATGGTGCTCATGCCATGGCGGCAGACTTAACGCTAAAGGGGCTTGAGGTAAATATGTGTGAAGCGCCTGAATTTAAGGAAAGCTTCAGCACAACCCTTGAGCGACAAGAGATATGCCTGATTGATGCTTGGGGTGAGGAGAGGACTGCGAAGCTGGGCATGGTCACAACGGATTTTGAGCAAGCAATAAAGGGTGTTGATTATATTATGATGGCTATCCCAGCCATTGGGCACAAGCACTTTTTTACCTCCATAATGCCGTGCCTGAAGGATGGTCAGACCATAGTTATGTGGCCAGGAAACTACTCTGCGCTATTATTCGCTAATATGCTGAGAGAAAGGGGAATAAAGAGAGATATTACCCTGGCGGAGGGACACACCCTCCCCTGGGGGTGTAGACTAGAAGCCCAGGGCAGAATAAGGATATTCGTTGACGCTTGGAAGCTACTACTAGCTGCATTTCCAGCAAAAAATAGAGGTAGGGTTATAAATGACTTAAAGGATATCTATCCGGTGGTTCCAGGCGAGAATGTTCTGGCTACTTCGCTAAACAATCTAAATCCAATTGTACACCCCGTTGGGGCAATTCTAAATGCGGGCTGGATTGACACTTTAGGCAAGGACTTTTACTTTTATAAGCATGGCACAACCCTATCCGTGGCCAGGGCGATAAAAGCGGTTTATGAAGAGGTAGCCAGAACAGGGGAAGCTATTGGTATAAAACTGCTTGAGTATCCTGAGGAATCATTCTGGTCAAAGAGCGCAATCATGTCGGTCTACTTTAAGGCTCCCTTTGATAAAGAGGGCACTGTTGCCAATATTGCCGGACCTTCATCAATGAAAAGCAGGTATATAACTGAGGATGTTTCCTATGGGCTAGTGCCTACAGCACAGTTGGCACACAAATTCAATGTTGACATCCCGATTATTGATGCTACAATCAAATTAGCTTCGGTGATAAACCAGACAGATTATTATAAGGAGGGAAGGTCGCTCGAGGAGCTAGGGATAGCAGACCTGAGCAAAGAGGAATTGGCTGGAATTCTACAAGAAGGATTTTGAGAAGAGGTTAGAATCTAATAGTAAAAGGGGGTGATAGATGTAGGTGTTTAGACGAAATCTTGGCAGAACAAAATTTAGGAGGAGGTTTTTAGGTGAAGAAGAAAGGATTATTGGTATTATTAGGCAGTCTATGCTTAGCCCTAACATTAATAGCGCTACCTTTTATGGGAGGTTGTGCTCCTGAGGAAAAGGCGATTCGGATTGGCGAGTGTATGATAATTGAGCATCCCGACCTGTTCGCTGATCAAACAGGATTTCATGAAGTGGTGGACGCTTGGGCAGCAGATAAGGGAGTGACGGTGGAGTATATTTTCCTGTGTGCTGAGGGTGATATGTCTCTAGCTAAGTCAATTGCCGACCGGTTTGTCGCAGAAGAGGTGGATTTAATTCATGCTATCACTACCCCAATCGCTCAAGCCTGTGTGGGTGCAGCTGAAGGGACTGGAATTCCTGTGCTTTTCAGTACTTGCACTGCTCCAGCTGTGGCTGAGATTGTGTCTACCTGGGATGCGCCTCGCCCTGATGCCAATGTAACTGGTGTCAGTGATATGGCTGCCATGCTGCCTCAGATGGAGATGATTAGAGAGATTTGCCCTGATGCTACGGTGCTTGGGGTGATCTACAACGCTGGTGAACCGAACTCTGTCGTGCAGATTGACCAGCTAAAGGATATTATGGCGGATGTCGGCATTGAGAAGCTGGTAGAGGCAACTTGCTCGACAACGGCAGAGGTGGCAACCGCAGCCGCTTCCCTCATTGGCAGGTGTGATGTAATCTATATTCCCACCGACAATACTGCTGTCTCCGGGCTTGAGGCTATAATTGCTGTCGCCGAAGAGAACAAGATACCCTTCTTTGGCTCTACGGGAGATATGGTTGACAGGGGTTGCGTTGGCGGTCAGGGTGCCGACTACCACTGGATAGGCACGGAGGCAGGGCGCTATGCTATTCGAATACTAGAGGGTGAATCCCCTGGTGATATTCCGGTTGTAATGTGCGCTCCGGAAGCCTGTTTGCTGGTGGTCAATCCTGGAGCAGCGGAGAGAATGGGCATAACCATTCCTCAATCGGTTATAGATAAGGCCGCACGAGTAGTAGAATAGCGAGACCAAGACGTCTGTAGTGATTGGGACACTGGGGGGCAGTAATATTCTGCCCCCCAGTCGAGATGTGGATTATTTTTGGAGATAAAGGAATGTTGCCTCCCATAATACAAGGCATCATAAACACTTCAATTTCTGAAGGGTTGGTATACGCTTTTATTGCCATCGGGGTATTCTTAACCCTCCGTGTGCTTGCCTTTCCCGACCTTACTGTAGATGGCAGCTTTGTTGTCGGGGGCTCTATTGCAGCCGTTATGATTTTCGGGGGCTGTAATCCTTTCCTGGCAACAATAGCCGCCTTTGTTGGTGGATTAGCTTGCGGTTCAATAACCGGGCTGCTCAATACCAAGCTGAGGATACCGGCTTTATTGGCTGGCATTCTTATGATGGTCGGACTCTATTCTGTAAACCTGCTGATTATGGGAAGACCGAATATCCCATTGTTGCGCAGCGTAACCATGTTTGATAGTGTTGCCAGTTGGTTTGGAACTGCGAGGAGCACCATATTGGTTATTATCGTCTTTGCGGTGATGGCCTTCATCGTTTTCATGGTATTGAACTGGTTTCTACGCACTGAGATTGGTCTGGCATTGAGGGCAAGCGGTGATAATGAGCAGATGGTGCGTAGCCTGGGGGTAGATACTGATAAGAATATATTGCTCGGTTGTGCTATTTCTAACGGTCTGGTTGCCTTGGCTGGTGCGCTGGTAGCCCAAAACCAACAATTTTGCGATGTCAATATGGGGATAGGGATGATTGTAATGGGCTTGGCGGCAGTAATAATTGGTGAGGCACTAATTCACCCCCGGGGTGTCACCTCAATGTTGCTGGCGGCATTTACTGGCACTTTCCTCTATCGCTTGTTCATAACTATTGCCTTCAGGCTTGGCTTAGCCCCTGGAAATTTGAAATTGATTACGGCACTGCTGGTGATTATAGCCATGGCAATCCCGTACATACGGAAGAAGTTGCGGCACGAGTGGATGCCACCGGCGGCGAGGTGGTAAAGGAGGTATCTGATGGGCGAAAATAAGAACTTGCTACAGCTTAGTGGAATAACCAAGATATTCTCTAAAGGGACTATTGATGAAGTTACTGCGCTAGATAATATCAAGCTAGATGTCAATGCTGAAGACTATATTACCATTATTGGCAGCAATGGCGCTGGAAAAACTACCATGCTTAATGTTATTGCCGGTGTCTTCCCTCCAGAAAGGGGTGGCAAGGTTATCGTTAATGGTAATGATATTACGGGCTTGAGTGAATATAAGCATGCGGCATATGTTGGCAGGGTATATCAGGACCCTAATATAGGCACTGCGGCCAAGATGACTGTAGAGGAGAACCTAGCTATGGCTGTGCTGCGTGGGCAGTCAAGGGGGTTAAGGGCAGCCAGTAATAAACAGCGCAGAGAGCTATTCCGCTCGGCTTTAGCTCCTCTAGGGTTAGGATTAGAAGACAGGCAAAATGCCCTGGTGGGCACGCTTTCAAGTGGACAAAGACAGGCGGTAGCTTTGGTCATGGCTACTATAAGTAAGCCGGCGCTGCTACTACTTGACGAGCATATAGCTAATTTAGACCCTAGGACGGCTCAGATAGTGCTTGAGTTAACCGAGATGATTGTGCAGCGGGAAAAGATGACCACCCTGATGGTTACTCATAACATGGAGCTTGCTCTGCGCTACGGCAATAGGCTGATTATGATGCATGAGGGTAGAATTGTAGTTGACTTGAATCAGGAGCAGCGGGCTGGGCTCACTATCAAAGACCTAGTAACTGCCTTTGAAAAAGCCAGCGGTAGAAGATTTATTGAAGATAAAATATTGCTTAAACGTTGAGCAGGAAGCTAGGAAACCTCTTACCATTAGTGACCTCGTAACTGCCTTTGAGCGAGCCGCTGGATAGCAGTTTAAGGATGATTCTATCCTGCTTAGCCACCACCAAGCTAATTCAAGGTAATAGTATTACCTTATGGTGGAGCTGAGGGGACTCGAACCCCTGACCTCCTCCGTGCAAAGGAGGCGCTCTCCCATCTGAGCTACAGCCCCGTTTGTCAAAATTATTATAGCAATAAAGGGTCTTAATCGCAATTTGGGCAAGTGGCTTCATAGAACTTGACATCATTGAAATAAAGTGTTACGGTTATTATGAACATATGTTCATTACTCAAGTGAGAGGATGCAATAATTATACCTAGACCACCAAAGTGGCACTGTTGAATTGAAATAGGCTAATATTTAAAATAGGGGGCAAAAAGTGCCTAATGGAAGAGGCATGGGAAAAAACTAGGTCAACCAAACCTGGAAGGGGAAGGTCATGAAGATTGCGGCGATATCGGAAGATGGAATCACTATCAGCCAGCACTTTGGTCGGGCACCACTCTATGTAGTGTTGACAGTGGAGGATGGCAAGGTGGTAAATAAAGAAACACGAGCCAAGACTGGACACCACATCTTTGCTGCTCACCACCCTGATTTAGCCCCAGGTGAGAAGCATGGCTACGATGCCGGCTCACAAATAAGGCACAGTAGTATGGCTGAAACTATCTCTGACTGCCAGGTTCTTCTGGCTGGGGGTATGGGCTGGGGAGCCTACGAAGCTATGCAGAGCTACAATATCAAGCCTGTGGTTACTGATGTAAAAAGTATTGATGAGGCTGTGCAGCTCTACTTGGATAACAAGCTACCCAATCTGATGGAGCGCTTGCACTAAAAGCGAAAATAATCGAGTGACAATAGTTCATATTATTATCCTCTTGGCAACCGGCATCGGCGTTGGCTTTGCCGGTGGATTGCTGGGGCTTGGCGGCGCCTTTATCATGACCCCGGTTCAGTACATGATATATACAGCAGTGGGTATTCCGGCAGATATAGCTATAAAGCTGGCATTCGGCACAAGTCTGTTGGTTGTCTTGCCAACAGTTGCCAGTGGAGCCTGGAGGCATAGTAAAAGGGGAGCAGTATGGTGGAGAGTAGCCATCATCATGGGTAGCTGTGGTCTAATAGCTGCCTTGGGTGGGGCTACCCTAGCTACTCATCTCTCTGGGGCGGGGTTAAAGATAGCCTTTGGCGCCGTAATTATGGCTAGTGGCATCAGGATGCTCACTGCCAAGCCATCACCGGTTGAGCTGGAGCCAAAAGACAATCCCTGGCTATGGGTTGTCTGGGCTATCCCTATAGGCATCATAAGCGGCATCCTCGGAATTGGCGGCGGCGTATTGATAATTCCAGTAATGGTGCTGGCGCTCAGGTTCAAAATGCATAATGCTGTAGCTACATCTCTAGCTGTGATGATATTTACCAGCATTGGTGGTGTCATCGGTTATATTATAAACGGCCTCAGCGTTCCTCACCTGCCAGCCTATTCTATAGGCTATGTTAATCTGCCAACATGGTTTCTACTGGCGGTTACCAGTGTTGGCATGGCACAGGTTGGGGCGATGACTGCACATAGGCTGCCAGCCAAGCAGCTAAGGTATATATTTATCGCGGTAATGTTCTATGTGGGACTCAAGATGCTTGGCGTCTTTGACTGGCTGGGCTGGCCAATATAAACAGCAATAGAAAGGGAGTAATTTGATGCCGACAAAAGAACAGGTTGAGAAAGCACTTAGTGATGTGCTCGTTCCCGGTGTTGGGCGTAGTTTAGTACAACTAAATATGATACGGGGGGTTGAGGTTACAGATAGTATGGTCAAGGTTACCTTTGCCTCCACTGGCTTGAGCCTGGACTCCCAAGACTGGGTTAGGACCAGGGCAAAAGCGGTTATAGACAAGCTGCCTGAGGTGAATCAAGTAGAGGTAGAATTTACTGAGATTAAGGCTGTGGAGCTAAACCAGATTAACCATATCATAGCCGTAATGAGTGGTAAGGGGGGAGTTGGTAAGTCTCTGGTGGCTAGCCTGGCGGCTATTGCCCTCAACCGCCAGGGCAACGAGGTAGGTATACTAGACGCTGACCTTACTGGTCCCAGCATACCCAAAATGTTTGGCATCACTGCTCGTCCTAGTGGTAGTGAGACCGGAATCCTGCCAGTGATATCAAGGTCAGGCATTGAACTCATGTCTATCAACCTGCTTCTGCCTAGTGAGGATGATGCTGTTATCTGGCGGGGTCCTCTTATTGCCAATGCTATTAAGCAGTTCTGGGAGGAGGTAGTCTGGGGCAGGCTTGATTACCTTTTGGTGGACTTACCCCCGGGAACTGCTGATGCTCCCCTTACCGTGATGCAAACATTGCCATTATCCGGGGTCATCATTGTGTTTACTCCCCAGGATTTAACCACCATGGTGGTTAGGAAAGCGGTAAACATGGTGCAGAAATTTGATAAACCTATTCTGGGTGTAGTAGAAAATATGAGCTACTTGTATGTACCTGAGTTAGACAAGCGGATTGAGCTCTTTGGCCGAAGCAAAGGACAGGAGATGGTGCAGGTAGCCAAAGCCCCCCTTCTGGGGCAATTGCCTATAGACCCAGAGCTAGCCAAGCTGTGCGATGAGGGAACTATAGAACGCTACAGCTCTGACGTCTTTACTACCTTTAGCCAGGCACTTGTCCAGGCATTGCCCCAAGCCAGATTAGGGCAGTAGAAACCATGGAGATTAGATGGTGAAATCTATTATCTATGGTCCTGTTTCTTCGTGGCGGCTAGGTAGGTCTTTAGGCGTGGATTTAGTCTCTACCAAAGCCAAGACTTGCTCCTTTGACTGCATCTACTGTCAGCTTGGCAGGACAGGCCACCCGGTGGCTAAGCGAAGGCAATTTGTAGCCATTGACAGGTTGAGGCAGGAGCTTAGCTCAGTCAAAGACATAGTAGCTGACTATCTTACTTTCTCCGGGATGGCGGAGCCGACCCTGGCTAGCAACTTGGGAGAAGCCATCAGGGTAGCTAAATCGGTCTTACCGTTACCAGTGGCGGTTCTAACCAATTCCTCGCTCATGCCTAGGGAGGATGTGTGTGATGATTTGGCACAGGCAGATGTAGTAGTTGCCAAAGTAGATGCTGCTAATGAGCAGATGTTCTATCAGATTAATAGGCCTGAAGTCGGCTATTCTTTTGACCAGATACTCCGTTCCATAGAGCACTTCAGAAAAGGATTCAAGGGAAAGCTAGCCCTCCAAATGATGTTCGTGGCAGCAAATAAGGGTTATGCTAGACAGATGGCAGATATAGCTAGGCAGCTTTCACCTGATGAGGTACAGCTTAATACTCCACTGCGTCCCTGTCCTATCAAACCGCTAACACCAGAGGAGATGGCTATTATAGAAGGGGAATTTAATGGGCTAGAGGTAGTAAGTGTTTATCGGGCTTCAAAACCAGAGGTTGTGCCACTGAATCTAGAGGAAACACTACGGCGAAGACCAAAGCTGTAGCTAGCTGTCCTTGGCTGGTTTTATCTTTACTGGTAAGCCGGCGACCATCAGGTAAATCTCATCAGCATGATGAGCCAGTGTCTGGTTCGCTTTACCCAGCAAATCGCGATATAACCTGCCCGCCCGGTTAGCTGGCACCAAGCCCATGCCAACCTCATTAGTAACAATAATGAAGCTGGCATCAATGCGGTTAATACTTTTTACCAGCTCACTAATCTCGCTAGTGACCTTTTTGTCAATAAGGGCAGCATCAGTTGGCTCACCGGCTTGGTCGCTATATTGACTAAAAATGTTGCCAACCAGGAGGGTGATGCAATCCACAATTACCACCTTAGCCCCGCCGATTTTTTGCTCAATCTGGCTACCGATATGGGTGGTAATTTCAATGATGCTCCAGGCGGCTGGTCTTGCCTGTTGATGCTCTTCAATGCGGTGCCGCATCTCCTCATCTCCAGCCACTGCTGTAGCCACAAAGAGCACCGGTTCGCCTAACTTCGGGGCAAGCTCCTGGGCAAAACAACTTTTGCCACTGCGGGCACCACCTATTATTAGAATATTTATTAACCTCACCCCCTTTATCCCCCTCTCCATGATATGGATATATATTCCTATCATGAGGGGGAAGTATAGGTTTTGAAGGGGCTTCGCCCCTTCACGCTTTCCCTTTTATATTTTTAATTGGGTAACCCTTTTCCCCTTTATCTCTTTACCAAGGGGAAGATGATTTGTTTAGAGGGGCACTACCCCTCCAAAACTCCTGTTGGTTATTCCTTAGACCTTAAGTCATACTTCAAAATCTCTAAGAACCAGTATCCCTCTCTCAATACCTTATTGGTTTCTAGGATTTTTATCCGCTGGTTGAACAGGGGACCATCAATGACAAAGGTATGATACTCCCCAGACTCACCACATAGCGTAATGCCCTTCGTCTGCTTTAGTTCATCTAAATGCTTGATGAAATCCAGGTCTACTTTCCGCCCCAACCATTCTTCACCAAACAGGTCAGCCTTAGCCACAACTATAATTGCCTCAAATCCCAAATCGATAAAGTCTCTCATTATCTTATTCTGGCTCTGTCCCCACAAAGGCAAATGGGGGGTAATCTCTACCTCGCCACATACCCTATCAATCCACTGCCGGTGCTCCTCAAGGTCAATATCACCAAAGACACCACCCCTCACCCCCTCCTGCTTTAAGGCAAGGAGCATATCCTTAAATTCAGCCTCGTAATTAGCCATTGTCGTCCGTCTCTGAACCAGCGGAATTCCGATAGCCTGCGACTGCACCTGCAGTAATTCAGCCGACTGTCCATGAGTCCACGAGCGCTTGCCATCCTCAGTTATCATATTTGCCAGGTAACGAACCTTTAGCCTGCTAACAACTGCCCGGTAACAGGCAAAGCAACTGTCCTTTCCCCCGCTCCACGAGGTAAAAACCTGTTTCATAGTAATCTCCTAAAGGACTAACCTCTCCATCCCAGATGTGAAACGTCATTTAACAGGCTCAGTATTGCTCCCTGCCGATGAGCCCCCAGTATGCTGAGTGAAGCCAAATCAAGGCGAAACTGCCACCTGTGCTGTAGCTCTATGCCCAGTAGAAGGCATATAAGAGTGCGTAGAACCCCGCTATGAGCCACGATGAGTATTGTTTCCTTTTCAGTATGTTCCTCCAGCCGGCTCAGAAATTTACTAACCCGCTTAGTAAACCCGTCAATGCTTTCACCGCCGGGATATTTCAGCTCGGGACTCCGCTCAACCCACAACTTGGTCACCTCGGGGTAAAGCTGACTAACCTCATCAAAGGTTAGCCCCTCAAGCTGACCGAAGTTAATCTCGCGCAACTCAGCGCAGGTTATAACTTCCAACTGGTGCGCCGAGGCAATAAGCTTAGCTGTTGCTGAAGCCCGCTTTAGGTCACTGGAATAGATAGCATCAATCTTCTCTGTTGCCAGGCGGTCACGCAACCTCTCCGCCTGCCTAAGCCCAGCCGCGCTCAGCTCAACATCAGTCTGCCCCCAATACCTTTCAGCACTGTTTAATTTAGTATCACCATGTCTCACCAGAAGTAATCTAGACAAGCATCCCTCCAAACTAGGCTAATGCCAATAATAGTTATCAGCTTACACAAGCAAGAATGAGCACGCAAACCTCAGCTACCTCGTTTATCGCTCCGTAGGTATCGCCGGTAAGACCGGAAAATTTGCGCTTCAGATAGGCTGCCATGGCAATAACTATGACCCAGATGCCTACCATTATAGCCAAGCCTGCCAGTTGAAGCGCA
>Ga0209979_1002615_pt1 | contig 16962 bp, 16 predicted proteins | sample AnhtaG_FD_183114 | JGI IMG/M metagenome (GOLD analysis project Ga0209979, IMG submission 183114) | Deep subsurface microbial communities from Anholt, Denmark to uncover new lineages of life (NeLLi) - Anholt_01485 metaG (SPAdes) (version 2) | ecosystem: Environmental > Aquatic > Marine > Oceanic...
TCGATTGCCAACAAAACATCTTTCCCCTCTGGTGTAGTTAACATCAAAATCCCCGGTGTTAAGGAAGTGGTAAAATCAACATGTTTGGGCAGCAGACAAAACCATCCGTTTTCTGCTTCCGCCGTTATTTTTTTGACTTCCCTTTTTAAAAATGTCTTATCCGGTAACAATATCTTCAAATCAATCATTTTTAGCTTCTTCTTTAGCTTCTTCTATCGAACCAATCATATAAAGTGATTGCTCAGGATAACTGGCAAATTCATCATTTAAGATTTTCTCGCATCCTTCTAATGATTCGGATAAACTAACCCGACGGCCCTTATTCCCGGTAAACTGTTCTGTGGTGACAAATGGCTGGGTTAAAAATTTTTCCAAACGCCTGGCTCGATTGACCGTTCTCTGGTCTTCCTTTGATAATTCCTCCAAGCCTAGCATGGCTATAATATCCTTTAATTCCTCATATTCAGATAAGGTCTGTTTGGTTTCCCGGGCTATCTGGTAATGCCTTTGACCAACGACCGTCGGTGTAAGCATGTTAGAGGCAGATTTTAAGGGGTCAACAGCCGGGTACAAACCCTGGCTGGAGCGCTGTCGGGAAAGCACCACTGAAGCAGAAAGATGGCTAAAAGTATGAACTGCTGCCGGGTCAGTAAAATCATCAGCCGGTACATACACAGCCTGGATTGAGGTGATGGACCCGGTGGGGGAATTACAAATCCTTTCTTCAAGGTCAGCAATCTCACTTGCCAATGTAGGTTGATACCCTACCCGGGAAGGTAATTCGCCTAAAAGACCGGAAACCTCAGCCCCGGCCTGGACAAAGCGGAATATATTATCAACTAACAAAAGAACGTCCTGCTTGACTTCGTCACGGAAGTATTCTGCCATGGTCAAAGCAGCATGTCCTACCCTAAATCGGGCACCTGGTTGTTCGTTCATCTGGGCAAAAATCAAGACCGCCTTTTTCAGGACGCCTGTTTTTATCATTTCCCGGTATAATTCTTCTCCTTCTCTGGACCTTTCTCCTATTCCGCAAAAAAGGCTAACTCCTTCATGCTCCAAAGCCATATTGTGAATCATCTCCATAATCAGAACTGTCTTGCCGACTCCGGCACCGCCAAATAAACCTGCTTTGCCGCCTTTTTCCAAAGGAGCCAAAACGTCAATCACCTTTATCCCGGTCTCATAAATATCTGCCGTAGTGGTCCGTTCGGCAAGAGAAAGAGATTTTTGGTATATGGGGACTGATTTTTTTGCGGATAAAACATCTCCTCCATCAATCGGTTCTCCGAAAATATTAAACATTCGTCCCAATAATCCGGGCCCCACGGGCACTTGCAAGGGGTGTCCCATGTCAATGATTTCATCTCCCCTTTTTAATCCCTGGGTCGGGGTCAAAGCAATTCCTCTAATCGTATTGGCATCAAGAAGAAGCGTTACCTCGATAATCGCTTTGCCGGATTTCAACTGGTAATTAATCTTGGGAAGCAACTGCGGGAAAAAAGCATCAACGACACTTCCCCGGATTGCTTTTATTTGGCCTCTATTTTTTTTCTGATTATCCATTCAGATATCTCCACTCATCGTTCTTTGTCCATTAAAGTTTTAATTTATTTTTACTTTTTTCTTTTTTTTGATTACTTCATGTAGTTCTATGAAACGAATTATTTTTAATTATACTATTTATGTATAAGGTTGTACAACTCGAGTAGTAGTAATCATCTATTTCCTTTTTATGTTGTTTTTACATTTTCTTCCAATTCTTAAGAGCAAACAATTTTCCACCAAAATCCACTTTAATGTATTCCCCCTCCACCCTTATGGAAATTTCCCATAACCCTAGTGGAATAATTCCATCACCCCTACTAGAATAATTCCACACTAACAACAACAAATAAGAACAGCAACAATATTAGAGCGTAGTTTTTCCCTGTTATTGCTGCTGTATCTTTTCTTTTAAAAAATGGGGTCAGGCCTCAACAGGCTGACCTCCTTACTTCCTTTTCTAAAATTCAATATTCTGATTATCCATTTTCAATTTTAAAAAGCTTGTTATCTTCCGATAATTCTAAAATAAAATATTCTTTTCTATTTAATTCTTCCGGCAATTTATCTTTTAGGATTGAAGCTACAAACTGAATATTGCTTTTATTCGTAAGTTCAGCAATCTTAATAAGTTGATTATCGTGCATAAGTTCTTTTTTATCATTAAGAATAAAATGCATACAAGGAATATTCTCTTCATCTGCAAAGAATGTATATGCAATATCAAAGGAAGAAATTTCACCTTGCTTTTTACCGGACGCAACATTTGGACCAAAAGGTACGAAAGGACTAAATTTATACAGTCTCTGGCCTTTTCTATTTACTACTATGTCATATTTTAAAATATATTTTTCATTATATAAGAATTCTGAAACAGACGCAAAATATCTATTAAACTTATTAAGTTGTAGTTTAACTGTAGTCTCAAACTCATCAGAAAAAAGTTCCTCATCTATCAACTTCAAATCTTCATTGTAAGTCTTTAAGATACTGTCAACTTCATTCAATTGCTGAATAGTATTTTCGTATTCACCTTTTAATCTATATTTTTCATTTAATTCTGAAATTAGCTTTTCTAATGCTTCATATGAATCACTTTTTGATATAACAGAAGTCAGTTCAGATTCTTGTTTTAATAAAGATTTAAGAGCATGGTATTTTTCTGAAATTTTTGTTTCAAGCTGTGGAAGTTCATTGGTAATAAACTTTATTTTTTCAGATAACATTTGATTATGGTATTTAACCAAGTCTTCGAATGATTTTTGTAATTTTCCAAGACTGGTTTTCGCTTGTTCATAAATCTGCCTCAACTGTTGCATATCAATATTTGAGTTTTCTGATTCTAATTCTTTTTTTGCCTCCAGTATAAGCTCTTTTCTTATATTCAAATTGCTAATCTCGGAACTTAACTTATTAATCTTGTATTTAAGATTATTCAAGTTATCTAAATCGGTTTCAAAATTTTCGTTTATATTTAAGTTTGACTTTTTTTTATTCAACTCTTCAATATCTTGTTCAATTAATGACAATGTTGCTTCATATGCAGATTTAGTTTGATCTTTCTCTAATCGTTTTTTAAAGTTATCTTCCTGTTTGATTTTTTCAAGAATTTCCTGCTTGCTATTCCCTTTTGTAAACTCGCAACCAAATAAAAAAAGATGCAAAGTCTCATATTCAGCATCAGATGAATATTTGTCTAAAGTTCTGAGTGTGTTATTTAAACTCAAATCTTTATAACGAATATTATGAGAAATTATTTGTCTTAGAGTGGGTTTCTCTGCCAGATGCTCATGGAAAAATATTTCTTTTAATTTTTGTTCAAATTCTTCATCAGTATAACTGTCACCATTAATTTTTCGGACAATTTTTTTGCCTCTATTTATAAAATTTCGTTCTATTACTATTTTTTGTGCATTCTCATTATCAATATTTTCAGTTAAACACAAGGTGATTAAAATATCATTTTCAATTAAATAATTTTTTACAAGTGTATATTCTTGTTTTTTGTTTTCAGGATCTTCCCAAATAATTTTCTTATTTGCACCAAAGCAGAAATCTATCAATTTCAAAACAGTTGTTTTGCCAACACTATTTCCAGTAATTCGTCCTTTACTTTCATCAACTATTAGATTAATTCCTTTTCTAAATTCAATGTTGCGAATTATAGATGAACCTTTTGTAATTTTGAGATATTTTATGAACATAACTCTATTCTTCCATTACTTAATTCAGCAATGTTTGCTAAATATAACCAATCTATGCAGAGTGTAAAAACGGGAAAAGACATATTTCTAATTTTTTTAGCTTCTTGATACAAATCCAATAAATCAAGCCTATTCTTGCTTTGTAATACTTGTAGCACAAGTGCCCCGTTATAATAAATACTATTTTCAGGATGAATATTATCAGGAAGTAGCATAATTATAACCCCCAGGATTTTCGAAAATTTTACATCGAATAAATGCGTCAACAACTAGGATATCAACACATAATTCTAATTCATCAATTGGAATTTCCTCATAATTGGAACTGTTTAATACTTTATTCTTGACACTATCAATAACAGAGGCAAAAATAGAATCAGCATCATCTTTGTTTTTAAATTTTGAATAATCTCTCTTAATTGAAGCAAGTACTGTATTACTTTTATTTACACCCATAGTGTCAAATTCTGCATACTTTTCATATATTCTTGGGTAATACACACAATACTCTTTTATCGTATCTTTTGCATTTTTTAAATCGTTAAATTTAATTTTTCTGTCTATCTCAAAGCTGTTTTCGGCGGTAATTTGGTTTGCTTCATCCCATTGCTCTTTTGATAGAATATTTATTATAGTTGCTAAATTACTGTTAAATTTAACAAAATCAACTTCTCCTCCAAGTTCTTTCTTAATAAAATCATAAATGGCTTTAAATTCATCTATATTTTTACTTTGAATGTCTTTTAAAATTGTCACTATATCATATATATCTTGAGTCGGTGTAAAATTTATAGAATGTGGGTTTGCATAATTCTTTTTTCTTAAGTCTGATGAATCCTTTGATATAGAAATAAATTTAAAAGTGTAGCCATTATAGTTTTTTATTATATCTTTACTTAATGCTAATTCAATTTTTTGTTTTATACTGGTTGCGGAAACTTGAATGAGAATTTTGTTTTTATGGTCAATTAAATCAATAGCTTCAACATTTTGAAGCTTAGTGTTTAGGTTCTCTAATTTATAACAATAAATTAAATTAAAAAAATGACGATAAAAATTTTCAGAATGTACATGAAGGTCGAGAAGATTTAATTTCCCTCCCGTCTCGATTCTACTCGATAATATATGAAGTTGTTTTGCAATATAATTATAGTATATATTTCTATTCATACTTTATTTTCCTGCCTATTCAAGAACTTCAAATAGTATCATTATTTAAATTCTACAATTCTCTTCTTCGCCTGATATGGACAACGAATGGCTTGTGGTCAAATTTATTATATCAAAATTATACATTTTTATAAACAAACTACGTTCTACTTGCACATATTTTTTGTATATATTCATTGTTCTTATTTCATCAGGTTGGAGAGATAAACACAATAGTTTATATTTTTATTTTATCATCTTAACTTTATTCTCAACCCGTTCTAACTCTTCACATAATCGGCTGGCAATGGAGCGCAGTGGAATTGCCAGTCTTAGCTAAAGCGGTTGTTACGCAATCTACGTATATATGATATTCAGTCTTCCTTTGACATTTGGTAGCCACAGTACTGACAAAGTCCACTATGATCCACACTCTCCACTTCAGGAACGTCTACGCTGTCTACTTGCTCAAATAACGATATCAAGGCCAACTCTGTATCTGGATCTCCATAATAGTCCAGCACAGCCTCAGCCGCCTGTTCTGGTCGTAGAATATCTGTTCCACAACGGTAACAGCTCTGTATCCCTCCCAACTCCTTCAAGGCCAAAACAGAAATTGATCCTGCTTCAAGCATTTCTGCAAATTCCTCCAGAGTTTTGGGCATTTCTGATAAAGCTTCGCTTCTGGCGATTGTTACAATTTCATTCCATTCATCTTGAATTCTGGACTGGACTGCTCTTATTCCCTGGTGAACGGATAACTCTGAAGCAACCAATGCACTGTAAACAGCCCACTCTATGTCTTCCAGGTCGAACCCCCGTATACGATTTGAAATCTTATTAATGGTGGCTCTTATTTTAGTATCTTCAAGTAATCTACAGACATCACCAATTGTGTTAGCCTCGGCCTCTTCGAGATACTTCACCCAGTCGATCAAAGACCATTCGTAAATGTCTTCTCCAAATTTATATTTGTATAAAAGAGCAAGCCTCTTAGGTGTAATATAGTCAGTGTCCTTAATCTCTTCAGCCACAGGTGGGCATTGATTAAGCTCATCTCGAATCAGTTGGCCGATTTCATCAATAGCAGACAATTGGGTGGAAAGTGCATGAGCAAGCGTCTGGATAGAAGGCGGCACATCTTTACCGTATATGTCCGCTCGTGACAGTCGTGCCCAAGTATCCTGAGCGAGGGTTCTTATTTGAATCTCGCAAGGAATTTTCTTTTTGTCTCGGTCAGAAATATCAGAAAATTCTGCTCTTACATGAGATGCACTATAACCGATATTTGATGGAGAGGAAACCATATTTTTTACATGAATGACATTGAGTATAGAACAACCTGTACGAATCATCTCAACAATGGGAGGAATATCCGAAAGATTATTACAGACAATCCTTATACCAATGAGATCTTCAACCCGCGTAAAGGCCTCAACAGCTGTTAATCCTGCCTTTGTCGCATTTTCCCAAACTTTTGCGGGACGTTTGACTCTTGATTCACTGATCCTGCCACGGACGTCTGTACGAGCAGCCAATTGACCAAGTCTGAGCCTCAGTAATGAGGTAATTTGTTTTAACGTGTCTTTAAACTCGTTGCGTCTTGCTTCATACTCATCAAGAAATTTTTTAGGAACATCTTTTTTCATATGACTAAGACTTTCCTATCGACGCAGGCATAATCTTTTTTGCCTGATATAAGATTAGGTGTACTAATGAAAACAACAAATGTTGCTTTTCATAGTAATCTAATCCTATATGGTTATTTTTAGTTAAGTTGTTACTATTAAATGCTCTACACATTGTTTTTTCTCCTTTTACCTTTAGTTTATGTTGCTTTTTTTAGCAACCTAAACTGGGAAAATACACTGTCCCTATTATATTCATCTTTCTAAATGTTTTAGTATCAACTCTTCCGTAAATTCAATTGTTGTGTTTACGTCTTCTATCTCAAACTCGTCCCATTGGGCATGAGTTGCTTTTGTACGAACATGTGCTGCAACTCTTGCTCTTTTTGCTTTAACTTGGGTCAAAATATCAGATTTAACCAGTTGATCGATTAAAAAATCGAGCTTTTTACCCTTTTCATCTATGCCGGAATTACGGCAAATAGTCCTTAACGTATCCTCAAATACAACGCCTGCTATAACGCCGGCTTCGTTTGAAAAACTGTTTCTTGCATATTCCTTTGCATGATCTAAAAAGTCATCAAAAACAGAAGATCTGGTTTGATCTTCAATCGAAGCCAATAATCCTTGGTCAATATCTTGCAATAGTGACCTGAGGGTTACAGTGACCTCGCCTACAGAATTGTTAATGACATAGCCTCGATGGGTATTGCAAATTTTGTCTACTAATTTTCTATATGGATTGTTAGTATTGCTTACTACTAAATGTACAATATTTTGAGCTGAAGCAAGCCATCCCACACAGTTTTGACTATGCTCCTCGTTGCGTACTTGACCATGCTTATTTCCACACTTTAATTCATTCCCCGAATTGATCAATTCTTTAATTTTTTTTCTAACTTTTTCTTCAATTTCCATTTTTATTTTCCATTAGAGATGCCTACCATTATTTTTTATATATGCTCTATTTTATTTTTTAAATAAAAGAAAAGGTCTCTCCTGTTACCTTCATACAGATTACGACATTAAATTTTATAAATTTATAGAATATAAAATATATATTTACGTGAAATATTTCACGTATTATATACTAAATATACGACATAAGTTTTAAAAATCCTTCTTTTTGTCAAAAATAAAGGCCCAAAATTTCAATTCGCGAAAGAAATTATGTCAAATGTTGAGACTCCTCTTACTTTTACCTTAGTAATTAGTGTATCCACTGTTAGGTAAAGTTGCTAGAACGATTCCGTCATGCCTAAGCCTCGTAAACTTTTATCATTTCATCTACATCTTCTTTGTTTCTAATATGCATCAAATTATAAGTATTCATATTTAAGACTTTATTTACTTTTTTTAAACTCAATAGACAATGTTTTATGATTTTTCTCTTAGCATATCTCTTCAATTTATTGCTTTTTTCATACCCCAAATTTAGTCTTACAAATAAACGCTCGTAAGCATCAAATAACATTATAAAATAAATAAAAGGTAAAAACGAAATGGTAAGTAAGGGTGCCAAAAGAATATTTCTTAAAGTATCTAAACTTCCAAAATTTTTATAATCAGAAACCACATTACTTATAACATAAAACAAAATAACTACTCCAATAATAATATACAATCCGTTTATTATTTTTATAACAGAAGAGTAGTTTTTATCTTTTTTAGCTATAACTTCCATTATTACAAGTAAAGTCACTAACGGTATAAAAAACAATTCTACTACAAGAGAAAACGTGTAAGTGTTGATGATAAACTCGATAATTATGACTATTTTTATATTATTAATAATGATTTTTCTGAAAAGATTTTCTTCTTTTTTGGAGGTAACTAAATTAAAGCACATCAAAATACCTGTAAAACAAAACCAAACGACAGAATCTTTTAATAAAGAAGTATTCCAGAGCCTTACATTTTGGAGAACAATTAAAATACCGGCAGTATAGGCAATCATTAAAAATATCGAAAAAAGTATTTTTATTTCAAAGAAAGCTTTAATTACATTTAATAATGATTCCCTAATTTCCCTTTTAACGAGCATGAGGATAAAAATGGCAAGTAGCCAAATAACTGTAGCAATTTCTCTATTGTTGAAAAGATTCATATTTCTCCATTAATTTTACTCTTAAATTTATTATTCTTTTTTAAATGTTTAGTGTCAATTATTTCGAGATATTTAAATTGTGCAAAATACTGTAATATTTTGTCGTCTAACCAGCTTTCAATTATACAAAAAAATTCCCAGAAGAATCTTTAGAGTCTTAGCTACTTCACATTTCCTTGACTTGATGACGAAGTACTTTTCCGATTTCAGGTTTATCGGCTATCTCTTTATTTAGTGAATCTGTATACTTCTTAAAATAATTAATATGTGAATTTGTGAAGCCTTCCCCCTTTAATTTTAGACAATAATATAATTTTTTATTTCAGCATTTTCTTTAATGAGTTTAGTTCTTCAGCTGCTCCTTTTAGTTTTTCTTCCAAATTTTCAATTTTCTTATTTATGTTAGAACATGTTGCAGTTTTATTGATACCTAATTCTTTTATTGATTTATCATTATTAATCTCTTTTTTCCGAACAACTTCCACTAAACCAGAACCAAGTATGCCAGCAGGCAAGGCAAACATCCCGATACCTAAAAAGGCAATTAATGCTCCTAAAATCTTTCCTAACGAAGTAATAGGATAAACGTCACCATAACCTACTGTAGTTAAAGTAATTATCCCCCACCACATCGCCTCTGGAATACTGGAGAATGCTTCAGGTTGGGCTTCTTTTTCAATAAAATACATTAAGCTGGAAAATATTATTAACAAAAGAAATACTACAAAAATAACTAAGATCAACTCTTCTTTCTTCTCTTTTAAGACTTTTTTAAGTATAAATATGGCTTTTGAATATCTGCCCATTTTAAATAAACGAAATAGGCGAAAAAGACGTACTGCTCTAATAAATCTTAAATCTAAGGGAATAATCATGGGTAAATAAAAGGGTAAAATAGCTAATAAATCGATAATTGCAAAAGGAGTAAGCATATATCTCATTCTTCCGGTTGTAGAATTTTTAAAATTTTTATTAATGGTACAGGTCCATAATCTTAAGAGATATTCTATGGTAAATATAGTCACTGAAAATATTTCAAAGATACGAAAATAATATTGATATTGAGAATCTAATCTTTCAACAGTAGCTAAAATAACAGCAATTACGTTAAGTGTAATTAAAGTCATAATAAATATATCAAATAATTTGCTAATTCTATCCCCAATTGCTGCGATTTCTAATATTTCATATAATCTTTCTTTTGTTTTTTTACCATTTCAATTCCTATTTAAAGTTAATTAAAAATGTAAATTGGACCTGGTCTCAACATTTGACATTCATATTTCTTTTAAGACCGTTATCACCTTTTGCAAGCTTTCCTTTATTTTATCATTCACTTTACTTTTTTGTTCAAATCTTTTTGCAATCTGAGAAACCGCTGAATAATCCATCTTAAAAAGTTCGCCTATTTTAGAAGAAAATAAGTGTCTGTCCCTATTATATTATTATATTATATTGCTAATACAACTAATTAATATCATTATTATCTATTATAATTAAAAATATTTTATTAATCTCTTTATCTAACCTAAATAATTCTCAAAACCTTCTTTAGCGAATTTGTCTACAATAAAATAGGTACATTCAGCAATATTTTTTTCAATATTTTTTATTTCCTCTTCCGATAAATTAAAAGAGCTATAATCTACTTTTTTAAATAATGATACTTCGGGCACTATATCATTATTGTATAATTTCGGAAAATCATTACTTTGTATTCCATGAGCTAAAAAATTTCTTATTGAATTTATATTTTTTAATTTATTTAACCATTCTCTTGTCTGATCTATGTAAACTGGTTTATTTATATTAATAATATTTTCTAAAAAACCTATTTTTAATGAAAAACTTAGCTTCGATAATATACATTTTTCAAATAACTGAGCATGTTTAGTATTTCCCCTAAACAAATAATTTCTTATGGTAGCTCCTAAAAAAAATTCTAACATAATGACGCTATCAATTATTTTCCCACGAAATTGATTTAATTTTTTGTTTTGTTCTAACCATTTTTCAAAATCAACATCTTCCCATTCATAATCTAAAAGAATAGAATCATTCTTATGGTTTCCTTTTTTATATTCTTCCCTTTTTTGTTTCATTATTTTATAAATTTCTTTACCCAAGGATTTCATAATAGCCCTCCTATTTAAAATAAATAACGGGGTCTTAAAGATTAGATATATTGTAATTTCTTAAAATATAATAAAAATGTAATAAATGTTTGACAAAGAACAACTCCCCTGTCATATTACATTATAATTGTTTTAATTAGAATATTGTTTCTTTTGTTTTGGGACTTTTCTTTTATTGAAAAATCTTTTGGGATCAGGCTTCACAACTTCACATTTTTCTATACTCGGTTTGGTAATGAAGCCATTCTTTTTTATATTTTGTGAAGTTGTGAAGCCTGACCCCTAGTACCCTTTCTATAAAATCATTCGTCCCCAGAGGCCGGCCTGATAGATTAAGGTTTACTGGGGTCAAATTTTTATTCTTGGCAAATTGTTTGTTTATCTGTTAAGAATAAAGATTTGGACCCCATTTCTTCCATTTTAATTCCACCTGTTATATACTTGTTATGTTTGTATTGTTTGTAATACTTACACTTCTAAAAAATATAAATTTCCACTAAATTTGTAAGATTCCAAAGCTCTAAACATTCCTTTATAGTTTTATTGTATCCTTCTGAGGTAAAAATATCATTTTTAAGAATTATCTCTTTAATTTTTTTTGCTTCTTCATATTGCTTGGGATATGATTTTTGAAATACCTTTTCAAATTTATGGATAGTTTTTTTATCAATATCACCCGAATTGAAATATTGTAAAAAACCCCAGGCCTGTATATATCTAGATATTATAAACCTGTTTTTATATATAGGATCATAATCAAATTCTTTATAAAAATCTATGCCTTTGCGTGCAGATTTCGTTTCCCGTTTAACAGTATCTAGGTACATGGTAGAATGTGGTCGATAATTCTTTTCTTGAATAATTTTATTCACTACAATATCTTCTATCATTGTTGCAAGTCTTCCAACGGTTTTCCCCGCTTCAGGTCCACATCTTAACCGACAATACTTCTTTTTAAGGGAAAGAAACTCATGTGTCACCTCGTGAGCAATTGTACTATCGATTTCCTCTTCTAAATCCTTTTTATATTCCTCTTCATTAATTCCCACGTGTATATGTTTACGTTCATGGTCTAATTTAACACTTGCGCCCTTATCATCTCGATAATTTTCTATTAAAACAGTATAACCTGTCTCTTTTTCTACTTCTTCTATATACGCTTTTACTTTTTCAGATAATTTTAAAATAGTTAATTTTAATAACAATTATACTAGCTCCTTTATTGTCCTATTTGCTTACAGAATAATTATTGTTTTTCTAAGGAATTAGGTGGAAAATAGCCCTCTCTAGCTTTATCATATCCCCCCGCAAACCACTGGCAATATATTTCGCCATTTTCCTCGATATTATTAACTGTCATAGTAGGACCACCTGATTTAAGTTTAACTACATCTCCAATTTTAAATTCTTGATTTAATTTACTGTTATCCATAATTAAACCTCCTTTTTTTATTATTTTTATCCTTTTAAGCTTCCTATATACCAAAAAATAGTTGAGTAAATAATCTTAAAAGCCCAAACAAATAAATAAAAATTGCTATCGTGTTTTTGACATTAAATTTAACTTCAAAAATTTTAAAATTAAATAATATAAACAAAGTTAAAATAATACATAAAATAATTATTGTTTCGTTTTTATAAGTTGCAATATAGTTTAAAATAATATTAAAAGTATTTGTTTTATCATTAAAATATTTATTAATATAATCAACTTTGGAAAAAATAAATCTTAATAAAGTTAATAAACTAAATACAAAAAATATAGGTAAGCCAATTTTAGATAAAACACTTAATATATGTAAATCAGCCCAACCCATTTCCCATTTCATAAAATATATTCACCTCTTTTATCCAGAAGGCTAATAAGGGTCAAGTCTTGCAATATCACTTTTCATCTTCCCGCTCAATTTTTTTAATCACTCTACTCACTGTAGTATAATGTATGCCAATATATTCTGCTATATTTTTTAAGATATAGCCATACTGGAGGTGAGCCTCATACATTGCCTTGTCTTTTGACTTCTCGTCCAGATATTTTTATAAATCTCATTCTTATTGAAAAAGATCTTGTTTTGTGTTTCCTCTGGAAGTGATATGATAAACTGCTTCTGAAAATTCTATCCTTAATAGCCTAGTTATGTTACGTATATAGTATATAGTATAGTCTTTGTTGTATTGCAAGACTTGACCCTTGTTATTCCTTTCATAGTAGTATGCCATCTTTCGTGTCTATTATTCTTTAATTATACGGCTAACGCCGGGCATCACCTGGACCAAAAGCCGCAAGGCTCTTGGGATCAGAGTACATGCCCTTTTTCTGACTATATTAACCTGGAGTGCTTATTCAGAGTTCGGGTTACATTAAACCCTGAGTAGGAGGCTCGACGCAAAAGCGCCGAGACCTCCGACAGCACCTCGCTTCCCCCATAAAAAATCGTTAAAATTTTTAATTTGAAAGTGGTGGGGATCCAGGGAGTTGCCTGTATTAACTCCTTCTTAAATGATCGGGTTGAGATTGAGCTTGTGTAAATCTCTTCATTGACTTCCCATCACAAAGCTCAAATAAATCATTTCGCCATTCAACACGAGTGAAATCAACATTGACATCTATCCTTGCCCCAAGAAAATATCTCTGTTTCTCCTTTATTATTCCATATGTTCTGGCAGAGGAATCAGGCTTTCTGTAGATGCCGACTAATTGTGGTGCACCACCGCACTTCTTATCTTTAATGTTTAATAGAGTGTCACAAAAGCAGTGAAATACACTGCGACTTGTACCATGATCAGGACCCTTTTTATAACGCTCAAAATTAGTATTGAATTCCTTTGCACCTGACCCGAGTACAAAAAGTATATCTGACTCTTGTGGCATGGCCACATCTTTCCCAGACCAGCCTTTACCGTGTGTCCATTCAATAAGCCGGCATTCGAATTTCAAATTATTAGTTGGATCTCTGGAAATGTGTATTACCCGCAATATATCTACCCTAATCCCTTTTACCATCCTCGGGTACTTGTGAAACTGATGCACAAGTTTTTCTTTAATCGATTCAAACCTTTCTTTGCAGGACGATTGGGGCGAGAATAGCAAACCTCGGTCAGCCATTTCTGTTAATTGAGAAAGGGCCATTGTAGGAAAAAGCACATCACCACAATACCCAAGTATATCTGGTGAGTGTCGAAATGCGAAAACCTTCCTTCCGTGGTCAAAAACAGCAATATCGCCCCAACTTACACGACTATCTGCAGCGATGTAAGCAGATGCAGTACCGTGAGTGTCAACTCCTGTCCATGAAACAAGTAATGTCATAGTTGTTTTAACATCTTTATGTTCTAATAACTCCTAAACTTTTTTTACAAAATATTAAGGGGTCAAGTCTTGCAATATTACTTTTCATCTTCCCCCTCGATTTTTTAATCACTCTGCTCACTGTAGTATAATGCACACCAATATATGTGTCAGGGGACGGTTCTTTGTCACACTTCAAGATATATATTTACCTTATTGAATCGCCGCCAGCGGTTAAAAGAATTAGTCTTTTCCAATTTTTCTACATCTTAATAATAATACGACAAAAGTTTTAAAAAATCCTTCATTTTAAAAGAAAAGATTTCTGATTTTCGAATGGAAGGGGAAGATATAATGCTTATATTTTTTTATTATCATGCTTCTTACTTTCTTTCCTTATAAAAATATGTGTCTGTCCCTATTATCTCTCATTAATCATGCACACGATGTCGTTTAACGGGCTCGGGCTTTGCGAAGTGAGCCGCAAAGCCCGTGTTAGGCGCCGCGCAGATATGTGACTTGATCTCTGAATAGAATAACCTTACAGTATCTGGATAATCAGAGTCTGAAAGATTCTCTCGAACCAGATAAGAGGCAAGAAAGTATTCCTGAAAAACTCTAAATGCGAAAGTGACATTGAGATTCGACCCACGACGCAGTCCTTGTGACATCAATACAGAATTCAACAGAATACCTAACACTTGGTCTGAAGTGATATTGAATAGTTTCTTTGCCTCCTCTTTAACAGAAACTGAATCAATAAATTCAGCAAGCTCATATGTATTGCCAATCCTGTAAGTCATCAAATTACCGACATTCTCCATTAGCCAAATCATCCTATCAACAAAATCCTCAACGTCAATGGAATCATCGGGCGAGAGGCGTCCTCCAACGCTCCTATCGCGCCAAATCTTACGCTTAACCCAACGAAACAATAGTAGAGAACGTTTTGCACATTGAATTCCTTCAGCGGCAACATCTTCCAGAATAAATTGAAGAAACAGGGGATTAAAGGGAAGCTCACTATATAGAGCAGCATACTCTCCGTTACTGAGTAATTTCAGAAACTCAGAAAGCCGTTCTTTCTGCACTCCTGTGGTTTCTCTTATGATTTGATTCACAAGTTGAAGTACCTGTTTCTTCCCCCATGGGACAATTTCTAACAGTCGTGCATTCCGCCTTGGTCCCTTTTTTGTCGAGAACTCATTAAATGCCAAACTGAAGTCCCCAAACATAGTATTTAGATGTTCTATCCGAGTAGTCAAAACGATAGGACAAGTTAAATCTGCAAGTTGATTGCTCAAACACTGTAGTCCAGCTAAGTTTGTATAGGCTCTGTTTTCATCCAAGCCATCGAGTATGAGAACATATGGAGACTTTGATTGCTTTAATAAATAAGCTAACGTTGGACCAGCGACTTCATAAATTACTTCTCTATCTTGGTCTTCAAACTCATCTAGGATTTTTAATGATTTCGTAACCTCCTCTAAGAGCATGTTCGTGCTTGTTGCGGGAAAGGAACTTAGTAGTGTCGCACATGGTACAAAAATTATAAGTTGACGTGATGAAGCAGCAGTATGAAGAACAGCTGTGGTTTTTCCAGTACCGAATCTTCCAGTTAGGAGTGTCCATCTGGCATTAGAAGGTGAAAGAAGAACCTTACTGATGTCGTGGGAATCAACTGGATGAACCTCCTCACACGAACAAGGCTCTCCTCTCTTGAATATCAATTTTTTCTCGATAACCGGTACTATTGGAATATAATAACGACCAAATTCAAACAAACCTTGGAAGTAATCAAGCAATTCTTGTGAACGCTTACAGAGAGCATCGTTTAAAATGTCTTTAATTCGATCAAATGTTCTGTCAAGAAGAGTTTGACGATCCCAGAGTTCAGCTTTATTAGCTTTACCATGGGAAACAAGCTGGCGCAAATATTTGTTAATTGTATCATTGAATTTTCTATTTTTCCCATCACGGTTATGAATAAGTAGATAGGTATCACATACCGCATCTGATTCGCGAAAGGCTTTAATTGATTTTATAACTTGACGTATCTGGTCGTCACCAAGTTCTTGAACTTGGAAGCCCTTGCACTGAACTCCACAGGGGAAAGGTCCACTATCTGCCCAAACAAGTAAATCGATCCCTTTTGCATCCCAAGGTCCTCTCGCTGGAAGTTGCTGAAGAAACTGCCAAAATAATCGTAAGAACGGTAGTACCTTCCGCTCAAAGTCACGTTCTGTCGCGGTCGCGAGAATTCCTGACCACTTTCGCCAAGCTCCATGTCTGGGCATATTTAACTCACTTTATAAAAATCTTATTTTGAGACAAGGGCACGTTTCGTTTGTCATATTTGTATATATATTTACCTTATTGAATCGCCACCAACAGTTAAAAAAATTAATCTTTTTCAATTTTTCTATATCTTAATACTAATTAATACTAATACGACAAAGGTTTTAAAAAATCCTTCTTTTTGCCAAAAAATAAAGAACCAAAACTTTAATTGGAGAAAAAAGTTATAGGAAATAGGGTCTGTTTATATTTATTTTAAGGTTAAGCTCTATCAAATTCTGTATGATTACATTTTGGGCAAGGTGGTAAAGTATCACTATTGTCATCAAGGGTAACTTTTGTTCCGCAGTTTTTACAAATATATGTACCTTTTCCAGGTTTTTCACCAGTAGTTGGCATTTGTACACCTCCCTCCTCTTATTTACTTTGATTGTTAGAAAGAAAATAGGTGTCTGTCCCTATTATATTTTATTATATTTAGTGGGGATGAGATGACCAGAAGTTATTTACCAGGAAGCCAATAAAAGCAGGTTAATAGATCATTTTAATAAAATACCGGGAGAGAGAGGAAAAGACTTTGTATTGAAAATTGTAGAATGTTTTGCTA
>Ga0209979_1002616_pt1 | contig 16958 bp, 17 predicted proteins | sample AnhtaG_FD_183114 | JGI IMG/M metagenome (GOLD analysis project Ga0209979, IMG submission 183114) | Deep subsurface microbial communities from Anholt, Denmark to uncover new lineages of life (NeLLi) - Anholt_01485 metaG (SPAdes) (version 2) | ecosystem: Environmental > Aquatic > Marine > Oceanic...
CCTTCCAGAACGATCTTTACCTTCGTCTTGCTATCCCAATGCCGTCGCTTCATGACTGAACTCCTTTGTGAATCCAGCCACAAGATACTCGCTTAACTTAGACCTGTCATTAATGGGGGGCAGTATAAGCGTTTCACCATTAACACTAACACAGACACTTTTGATCTCGAGGAATCTTGCGTAGGTTGTCCTTAGGTGCTTCTTGAGTTGAGCAATTGCCTCGTCCGCGATCTGAATACGAAGTCTCTGGAGTTCTACTATAGTCGTCCCCTCGCTTATCTGATCAACTTCATAAACAGGTAATTCCCAATCCTCATCTTCAAGCCAATTGTCATCAAAGTCGATCTGGCATGTTATCTGTTTCCCACATCGAGTTCTGATTTTTATGTCTTGTGCCAGTGCTACTACTGCACGTTTGCTTCCTACACCAAAGATTCCGATAGTTTCGTCAGTCGGATCCGTCCCTGTTTGACCAGGCCCGACAATGTAACACAAATCAGACTTTGGTAAACCTCCAGCGTCATCTTCAACTGTAATTGTCTGCTGTGTCTTATTAAGATCTATCTTGATGTTGATGTTATTGGCCCTTCCACCTCTTACCCACACATCAAGTACGTTGTCAACAAGTTCGCATATTGATCTATTCAAGTCATAATCAGCAATGATAGAAAGGAAAAGCCTCTTTGACGGAGTCGTATCTAATCTGTCGATCACATTCTTCATATCTGATGTGTAAATAACAAGCCACCGCATATTAAACAAGACTTTTTCTTAAACTTATACACTTTTCAGCGCCGTCAGGAATCCCTTCCTGACGGGAGTTCATCGGACCTTCCCACCTACAAATTAGCTACAACCTTAATACTGAAAACTGCCCCACCCCCTTTAGTAACAGAAAGGCACAATTATGTCAGGCACTAGCCCGAAGCAGCTCGAGGCCAACAGGCGCAACGCTCGGCGCTCCACCGGCCCACGGACACCCGCAGGCAAAGCGCGCGTGAGATTCAACGCGCTCAAGCATGGCCTGTTAGCGAAGTCCGTGATCCTGCCCATCCGCAGCCGCTCCGAAAAACGGAGCCACTTCGATGCCCTCCTGACCCAGTTGATCGACGAACTCAAACCGGTCGGCATCCTGGAAGACATGCTGGTGGAGAAAATTGCCGTGTCGTACTGGCGCCTGCGCCGCGCCCTCCGCGCCGAAGCCGGTGAAATCAGCGACAACATCCGCGATTTCCGCCGGTATCCTTACGCCGCCGACCCCGCGACCCTCGCCCTCCCTTCCTCACGCGACACCCTTAAAATCGTACGCTACGAAAACGCCATCGAGCGCCAGCTCCATCGGGCTATCAATCAGTTGCGAAGCCTGCAAGACCATCGCTGCCTTTCCAACCCTAACACTTCGGAGACCCTGCCTATCGAAAAAAAACTAAAAATTACCAAACAAACCCATTTAATACCAAGCTGCAATCATTAATATAGTAGTTGCTTTTGGGGTGCTGTCATGCGACACCGCATGACAACTATAACGCCACCAAGTGTCGGGCGGGGTCGCCCGACACCACATTGTATCGAATGACAGCGCTTATGTCACAACCTTCTGAAACTCCTGCCCTACAAGAATGCGAACAGCGCCAACTGCGAAAGCTCCAGCAGCCGCTGCGGGAAGAAGCCTAAGCCGAGAGTTCCAACCACCGTAATGAACAGCGCCAGCACCATGGCAGGTGAATAGGTAACCGGTATGAAGGTCCCTTCCAACTGGTCAAGGTAGCTTGCTTTGATAACTCGGAGATAATAGTAGACCGAAAGGAACGAATTCATGACGCCGATTACAGCCAGCCAGATGTATCCCGCTTTCACAGCGGCCGCGAAGATGTAAAACTTGCCGAAAAAACCGACCGTCGGTGGGAAGCCGGCCAGGGAAAACATGAATAACGCCAGCACTGCCGACAAGTACGGACTTGACCTGGACAAACCGGCCAGCTCGGAGAATTCAGATTGGCAGCCGGAGCGGGTTTCCAAAAGAGTAACGACTGCAAAAGCGCCGAGATTGAACATGGCATAGGCTACCAGGTAAAACACGGCCGCCGAAACGGCCTCACTCCCCCCGACCGCCAGGGCGATCAGCAGGTAGCCGGCATGGGCAATCGAGGAATAAGCCAGCATCCGTTTGATGTTGTTTTGCCTAAGCGCCAGAACATTGCCGACCGACATGGTCAACACAGCCAGCATCCAGAATAGACCCCGCAGCATGTCCATGTCGGCAAAACCGACCGCAAAGATGCGCAACAGAACGGCAAACCCGGCTGCCTTTGGCCCCACCGAGAAAAAGGCGGTCACTGGCGTCGGGGCACCCTGATAGACGTCAGGAACCCAACTGTGGAACGGCACCGCCGCGATCTTGAAAGCAAAACCAATCAGAATCAGCGCTACGCCGGAATACATGTACAGTCGGAAATGAGAAATGATAAAATGAAAATCGGCCACAATGCGACGCAGGTCGGTGGTGCCGGAGGCGCCGAACACAAAGGCGATGCCCATTAGCAGGAAAGCGCTGGCAAACGCCCCCATGATAAAGTACTTGATACCGGCTTCGTTTGATTCCAGCGACCGCCTGGCAAATCCAGCCATAACGTAGAGCGGGACTGACATAATCTCCAGGCCGAGAAACATAACCACCAGGTCGGTGGTGTTGGCCATGACCATCATCCCCATCGTCGAGATTAAAAGCAGCGCGTAGAACTCGGGGCGAGCGATTCCCTTGGCGTTGAGAAACCGATGGGCAATAAAGAGCGCCAGAATTGATATGCCGACAAAGATGATCTTGAAGGCAATGCCAAAGTTGTCGCAGGAAATCATACCTGAGAAACCCGACTGCTGGTGTCCCCACTGACCAACGGCAAACGCTAGCGAAATCGCCATACCAAGCAGCGCGATAGCGGGACTCAACTTACCCAGGTTCTTGATCGAGCCGGTCAAAAGGATAAGAAAGGCCGCTGCCAGGAGGGCTATCTCCGGGTAAATCAGATCAAAGCTTATTGCTGCCGAAGTCCAGTCAATCATATCACTACTCAAGCGGCGACCGCCGCTTTCACATTAAAACCCTCATCCACCGCCAAAGCCTATTTTCACCTCGCCCTTGTCCACAATGACCGGCACGATCGGCTGACCTTTGGTCAACTTGAGGATCTTTTCTTTGGCGCTGGGCGTCTGATGGATATTGATCTCTTCGAAAGCCACTCCCTGTTCGGTATAATGCTTTTTTGCCGCAGCACAATAGGGGCAGCCATCCTTTGTGTAAATGATAACGTCGCTCATTGTACTTCTCCTTCTGAGTAGGATACTGTAACTGTGGTGTCGGCTGCCAGGTCCACGGTTTTCTTTCTAATGTGAAAGTTGTCATCCATCTCAACCGTAGTGGCCCGGCTAACCTGCTGCAAGACCTGCTTGGCAGCCGGTTCAATCCGTTCAAGAAGCGGCTTGGGATAGATACCAATCCAGAATATCAACAGGACCAGCGGGACAAGGATAATCTTCTCCCGCCAATCTATGTCTTTCAAGCTCTTATTCTCTTCTCTGGTGACCTTTCCAAAAAACACCCGCTGATACATCCACAGCATATAGCAGGCAGCAAAGACCACGCCGGAGGCGGCAATGATGCCATAGAGGTAGCTGGCCTTGAAGGCTCCCAACAAGATCAGAAATTCGCCGACAAAACCATTAGTCAGGGGAAGGCCAATGGACGACAGGGTGACGATCATGAAAATCGCGGCGTAAGTCGGCATCACTTTGGCAATGCCGCCGAACTCGGCAATCATGCGGGTGTGGCGCCGTTCATAAATCATGCCCACGACAAGGAAGAGGGCGCCGGTGGATATCCCATGGTTGATCATCTGCAAAACGGAGCCTTCGAATCCCTCCAGATTAAGGGCAAACATCCCCAGCATGATAAATCCCATGTGTGAAACCGACGAAAACGCCACCAGCGACTTGATATCCTTCTGCACCATCGCCACCAGCGCGCCGTAAATAATCGCGATCAACGCCAGCACACAGATGTATGGCAGGTAGGCAATCGTCGCCTCGGGAAACATGGGCAGGCATATCCTGATAAAGCCATACGTGCCCATCTTAAGCAGCACTCCCGCCAGGATGACGGAACCTGCCGTTGGTGCCTCGACGTGGGCATCCGGCAACCAGGTGTGGAAGGGAAACATGGGAACCTTTATCGCAAACGCTAAGGCAAAAGCCCCAAAGAGCCACAGCTGCGTCTGATAGGCGATAGGCATCTCCATCAGTTTGAGCATATCAAACGAATACTCGCCGGAGAAGTTCTGGTACGCAAACAGCATGTACAAAACAGCCACCAGCATCAACAAGGAGCCGAACATGGTGAATAAAACGAACTTGATCGCGGCATAAATCCGTCGCGGGCCGCCCCAGACGCCGATGATAAAGTACATCGGAATCAACATCACTTCCCAGAAGACGTAAAAGAGAAAGAGGTCCAAAGCGCAGAAGACGCCAATCATACCAGTCTCCAATAGGAGCATGGAGATAAAATACCCCTTGACGCCGGTTGTGATGGAATTCCAGGAAGCCAGGATGCACAGCACCGTCAGGATGGCGGTCAGCACGATCAATAGCAGGGAGATGCCGTCAATTCCCATATGGTAGTGAATACCCAGCGACGTTATCCAGGGGATGTTGACCTCAAATTGCATCCCGTTGGCAAGAGGGTCGAACATCGCATAAAGCATAAACGACAGCAGCATGGTGATAAAGGCAATAATGAGGCTGATCGACTTGACGCTGTCGTGTCTGGCACGCGGGACCAACAGCAGCAGGACCACGCCTATCAACGGGAAAAAGGTCACCAGTGTCAGGATTTCGTTTTCCACTTCTTACCTCAGCACCACGTAGGCTACCAGCACCACTACCCCGACCACAAACAGCGTGGCATAACTTCGCACCCGACCGGTCTGAACGCCGCGGCAGTATTGTGAGACGTCGCTGTAGGCCGTTGCCAGTCCGTTGATGAGACCGTCGATAAAAACTACGTCCACGATTTTCCACAAGAAAAGCGAAAGGTAAACGACCGGCCTGACCAGAATGGCGCCGTAGATTTCATCGACATAGTATTTGTTCAGCAGAATTCGGTGTATCCCCGACAGCTTCTCACGGAAATTTGTAGCCAGTTCGGGCCTTTTGTTATAAAACATCCGCGCCAGAAAGATCGCTATCAACACCAGCGCCACCGAGGCAATCATCAAGGCGATCTCGACACCGGCGTGACCACCTGCCGCCGCCAGGGCATGCGATTCAGCGCTACGGGCTCCCTGCGACATAACCGGTTCCATCCAGCGCTCGAAATGATTGGTGAAGCCGAGCACATGCGGTATACCAACCCACCCGCCGATCACAGCCAGGACTGCCAGTACCACCAGAGGGACCGTCATCGACTTGGGCGCTTCATGCAGGTGCGCCTTGGTATGCTCGTCCATGCGCTCTTGGCCGTGAAAAGTCAAATAGACCAGACGGAACATGTAAAAGGCGGTCAACCCGGCTGTGATGAAACCGATCACCCAGAATATGGGGTGTCCGAACTGTGATGAGAAGGATTTCCACAAGATCTCATCCTTGGAGAAAAATCCCGAAAAGCCGGGGATCCCCGAAATCGCCAGTGTCGCTAACAAGAACGTCCAATAAGTCACGGGCAGATACTTTCTCAGGCCGCCCATCTTGCGTATATCCTGCTCGCTGGACATGGCGTGGATCACGGCACCGGATCCAAGGAACAAAAGCGCCTTGAAATAAGCGTGCGTCATCAGGTGAAAGATACCAGCGGAAAATGCCGCCACGCCACAAGCGAGAAACATATACCCAAGCTGACTCACCGTTGAGTAGGCCAGCACGCGCTTGATATCGTTTTGCGCCAGGCCGATCGTGGCGGAATATATGGCCGTGACTGCCCCCACAATCGCCACCACCAGCAGGGCGTCCGGAGCCATCATGTACAGTACGTTGGTGCGGACGATCATATATACTCCAGCCGTGACCATCGTGGCGGCATGGATAAGCGCCGAGACCGGTGTCGGACCTTCCATAGCATCCGGCAGCCAGACGTACAGCGGAATCTGAGCCGATTTACCGATAGCACCAATGAACAGAAGAATACACGCTGTGGTAATAAGGGCGCCACCAGCGAAAAAGACTGTCGGTGCTGTCTCCATTACGGTGCGGAACTCCAGCGAACCGACCTGCCAGAAGATGATAAACATTCCGATGAGAAATCCGAAGTCGCCGATACGGTTGACGATAAAGGCCTTTTTGCCGGCATCGGAGGCAGACTTTCTTTCAAACCAGAAACCGATAAGTAGGTAAGAACAAAGACCGACCCCTTCCCATCCGACAAACATAAAGACGAAGTTGTCGGCCAGCACCAGAGTGAGCATGGCAAAAGTGAACAGATTCAGATAGCTGAAGTATCGACCATAACCGGGGTCGCGGTGCATATAACCCACGGAGTAGATATGGATCAAGAACGCAACCCCGCTGACGACAAGAATCATCACCGCCGACAGGGGATCGAGCAAATAGCCGATATTCACGTGCAGCGATCCGGCAGGAATCCAGCTAAACAGCGTCTGCTCAATAAGCCGCGCCTCAGGCGGCATTCCCTTCAGATCAAAGAATAACAGCGCTGACATTACCAATGATAGCCCCACCGAAGCGCATCCGATAAATGAAATCAGCGGTCGCGGAAGACGTCCCAACAGCAGGCCGTTGAGCAAAAACCCAATCAGAGGGAAAAGCGGGACCCAAAAGAGGTACTGTGAGTATTCCGACATCGTGCGCTACGTTCCTACCATTTCATCAGGTTAAAGCGGTCGATGTTTATCGTTTCACGGTTGCGGTAGAGCGTTATCACCATGGCTAACCCTACCGCCGCTTCTGCCGCCGCTACCGTCAGTACCAGGAAAACAAAAGCATGGCCATCCGCCACGTTGAGCGCCCGCGAAAAGGCGATCAGGGACAGGTTGGCGGCGTTAAGCATTAACTCTATGGACATAAACATGATGATGATGTTGCGGCTGATCAATACCCCCAGGGTACCGATGCCGAAAAGCACAGCCGCCACGATCAAGTATACGGTAATGGGGACCATCTTAACGACCCACCTCATCGACCGTCTTTGACGGTTCCTGCCCTTTTGACGGTGCCGAGGGCGTGCCGCCGTTTCTTTCGCGTTTGGCCATCACCACCGCGCCGACAATTGCCGCCAGTATCAGGATTGACGTTAACTCAAAGGGGTAGAGGTAGCGGGTGAACAAGACTGTGGCAATCTCTTCTACGGAGCCGAAGGTACCCGGGAGCTCCGCCATGACGCCGACCTGACCGGCGTCGGCAAAAAAGCCACTCTTGACAACGAACCACATCTCCACGAACAACAGCGCCGAGACAAGATACTTTGTGAAGCGACTCACGGGAGGGGAGTTATCGGAAAGATCCTCCTGGCCGCGAAGATTCAACAGCATAATAACAAATAAGAACAGAACCATAATCGCCCCGGCGTAGACGATAATCAACACCGCCGCCATGAAGACCGAACCTAATTGTATGTAGAGTACTGCCTGAGCCACCAGCGAGACAATGAAATACAGCACCGACGCCACCGGGTTGCGCTGGGCGATCATCATCGTCGCCCCGAACACCGCCACAATGGCGGAGACGAAAAAGACTACCGTATCCAGGTTCATTTGTCCTTGTCCGTCACTCCATATACTTTTCGCACCCGGCGGTAAATCCGCTTAAAGGGGTTGTCCTTTCGAGGGTGCGGCACCAGCATTTGATCCTTGGTCCAGATAAACGAGTCGCGATTGTCATCGGAGAACTCATACTCCTGGCCCAGGAATATCGCCTCCTCCGGGCAGGCTTCCTCGCAGAAGCCGCAGAAGATGCATCGCAGAAGATTTATCTCATACACAATGGCTCGCCGCTCGCCTTTTTCATTTTCCTCCGGCTCCATATAGATGGCGTCGGCGGGACAGGCAGCGGCGCACAACCCACAGCAGACGCAGCGTTCGGTACCGTCGTCGTAGCGTTCAAGGTAGTGTCGGCCACGGTAGCGGGGCGCCATCGGCTTCTTCCGACGAGGGTAATCCAGCGTGACTGGCTTCTTAAACAGGTGCTTGAAGGTCACATAAAGGCCCTGGGGCATCTTGAAGACTACGTTACCAAGCACTTTTACGATCTCTTTCATTCGGTTCTACCTCAGCGGTCAAGCTTACAGCATCACTATCGCCGCCGTTACCATCGTGTTCAATAAGGCTAACGGGAGCAGCACTTTCCATCCGAACGACATTAGCTGGTCGTAGCGGAATCGTGGGAACGTTCCCCGCAGCCAGATATAGAAAAACATAAACAGAAACACCTTGATAATAAACCAGGCAATTGACGGTAAATACGGTCCCTGCCAGCCGCCGAAAAACAAGGTGGCGCCAACGGCCGACACCGCCAGCATGTTGGCGTACTCACTGATAAAAAAGGTGGCAAACCGCATGGACGAATACTCGGTATGGTACCCCGCCACCAGCTCCGACTCCGCTTCGGGGAGGTCAAACGGCAGGCGGTTGGTTTCCGCTATGGCGCAGGTCAGATACAGCAGGAAGCCCAACGGCTGTTTCCAGACGAACCAATCAAAAACCGACGCCTGCTGCGCAACCAGTTCGCGCAGGGAGAGAGTGTTGGCCACCAGAATCACGCCGATGATCGAAAGGCCATAACCAACCTCGTAAGAAATCATCTGCGCCGACGAGCGCAGCGCACCCATCAGCGAATACTTGGACCCGGAAGACCATCCGGCCAGAACCAGGCCGTAGACTCCCAGCGACGTCACCGCAAATATGAACAAGACACCAATGTTCAGATCAGAGATGACCATCTTGATTTCGCGACCGAACAGAGTTGCATCCGCCGCGAACGGCACCACCGCAAAGGTCAGCAGCGCCGGTATGAATGAGATAATGGGCGCCAGAGCATAGGTCACTCTTTCAACGTTGTTCGGCACCACATCTTCTTTGAAAATCAGTTTGACGGCATCGGCGATAGGTTGCAACAGGCCGTACGGCCCGGCATATAAAGGCCCGATCCTGTGCTGCATAAAGGCCACTAGCTTCCGCTCCATATATGTCGCATACGCGCAGCCAGTCAAGACCGCAACAATCACGACCACAATTTTGACGGATGATATGAGGATTATCTCAAGCATGGTCTTTACTCATCCACCTTGCTTATTTTCACCCGGTCGAATCTTCGCTTGCGCATAAGAAGCGAGGTCACCGCCGTGGCTGAAAAATTCCGTGGAACCAGCACCATGTCGGTGTCAAGAAACTCCGATACTTTCATCGGAACGATAATCTTACCCACTTCGGACTCTACTCGAACCGGTGCTCCTTCCTTCAGACCATACCTGGCGGCCAGGTCAGCCGACATTTCAATATAGGCCTCCCCAGCGAAGATAACAAGCGAAGCACATTTCTCCGTAAGGTGCCCGCTGTGGTGAGGATCGTCCACGATGAACAGCGGGATCGGAAATGACTCGTCATCCTTATCACCTGACGTTTTCACCTCCAGAAATTCCCCGGGCATCTCTATCGTCGATTCAAGGCGCAATAGACTGTCGATCTCAGAAGCCATCTCATTCGGGGCGGAGAAGAGCTTCTCGCCGAATTTCTCGGCCAGTATATTCATGATCTCGAAGCCCGGCCGAGATTGACCGATCGGCTTGATGGCCTTTTCTGTATGCTGCACTTTACCCTCAAGGTTGACATACTCACCGGCATATTCAGCCCAGCTCGAAAGCGGAAGGACGACGTCAGCCAGGGCTGTGGTTTCGGTTTCAAACAGGTCGCAGACGACGAGGAAATCCAGTTTCTCAAGTCCCTCCCTCACAAACTGGCGATCGGGATACAACATCATCGGGTTAGCACCCAATATGAAAAAGCCATTCAATTCTTCTTTTTTCATAAGCACCAGCATGGCATCGGTTGTATGCGGCTGACAGTCAGGAAACCGTTCCCAGAGAGAAGTCAACTCCTTCACAACGGCTTCGGAAGGAGAAGGCAAAAGCCCCAACTTCGCTGCCCCCATAGAATTTGCATAGCGCGCCAGGGCAACAAGTTGCCCTTTACTCTCCAATCTTAAAAGTAGGTTGAGGTTAGCTACTGCTGCTGCAATTGTCTCCCGTGCCTTGGAGCGGGCGATCAGCTCTCCAATAATGAACGTCACCTTGCGACCTTCTGCGAGAGCTCGCGCAACAACTTTCAGGTCGCTTTCACTCACCCCGCAGTAGGCAGCCGCTTCTGAGAGAGACGAGGGAGAAAGCTTCTCCTTCAAACGAGAGGCATGCTGCGCTTCGATCAGATTCTCCTCAACTGCGGCAAGACAGATGGCGTTTATGACCGCCTCGTCGGTGCCCGGTTTGTAGACCAATTCCAGATCGGCCACGTCAGCCGACTTCACCGAATAAGGGTTGAGGGAGTAAATCTTAGGGCTGTTGAAATTGTATGCTTTGCGGATGCGCAAATACTCGTTCGGGTGTTCGCGCACCAGATCGGAACCAAAGGTCACGATCACATCGGAATCATCGAGATCGGATATTTTGAAGGGACGCGCACACAGTGTCGAAAAGATGCTGTTTGACTTTTCCGGTAGCATCCGATAGTCACAGCGGAAATCAATGTTATTGGAGTGGAACATTTTTCTAAGAAACTTCGAGAAGCTATACAAAGAGGCGTTATCCAGATTGGGTGCGGCCAGCCCGCCAATACAGACGCTTCCTTTCTTCTCTCTGATTTCACAAAAGCGTTTATGGATCACATCCATTGCTTCGTCCCACGAAGCAGGCACCTGCTTGCCTTCCTTCTTAATGAGCGGCGTTTGTAAGCGCTCCAGAGAATTGGCAATCTGGTAGCCGTACCGCGTGACATCGGCCAGCCAGCCGTCATCGACGTCGTCATTGCGGCGAGAGGTCATCCGGTAGACCCAGTTCCTGTGATCTTCCTTGTAAAACAGGATGTTGCTTCCCGAGCTCGTGAAGTTGCACAGCGATGGGGTGGTCTTCGTCAGCCAGACACGTATCTTATACCGCCAGTCGCTATTCGTCAGCGCTCCCACGGGACAGATCTCGGCCAGATTGCCCGAAAAGGGGTTGTCAACCTGCTCGCCCGGAGCGGCGTTGATTTCGGTTATATTCCCTCGCTGAAAGGCTCCGAGATCATACTCGCCAAAAGCCTCCTTGTTCGCGCGGACGCACTTGTAACAAAGGATGCACCGGTTGCGGTTCAGGACTATCTCCGGGCCGATGTGGACGTCGTCGAACGTGGTTGTTACCGTTTCGTCGGTGAAGCGATGCTTCTCAAACTCAAAGCGGCTGTCGTCAAATCCGTGAGCGAAAGTCAGGTTCTGCAGGTCACATTCTCCCCCTTTGTCACAGGTGGGGCAGTCAAGGGGGTGGTTAAGCAGGATGAATTCGATCACAGCTTTACGACCTTGCTTTACCTTGTCGGAATCGGTGTAAACCACCATGCCTTCGGTTGCTTTGGTAGCACAGGAAACCTGGAGCTTGGGATTCTTCTCTATCTCAACGTAACACATCCGGCAGGCGCCAACCGGCTTGAGCTTGGGATGCCAGCAGAAGGTAGGAATGTGGATACCCAAAGACGCAGCCGCTTCAAGCACCGTCGTCCCCTTGACCACGGTCACCTGCCGGCCATCGATGGTGAGTGAGACCGTTTTCTTCTGGGTCTTTTCTGCGGTTTGTGTTTTAGCAGCTTCAGCCATTACTCGACTCACCGAAACTCATAGTTGGACTTCACCTGGCACTTCTTATGGTCAATATGATATTGCCACTCGTCGCGCCAGTGTTTGATGGCCGACTGAATCGGCATGACGGCGGCATCGCCGAGCGGGCAAATAGTCCGCCCCAGAATATTGCCGCAAATTTCTTCAATCGTTTCAATGTCGCCCGGTTTCCCCAGTCCCTGTTCAATCCGACGAATGATCTGCTCCAGCCAGCCGGTTCCCTCCCGGCAGGGGGTGCATTTGCCGCACGATTCATGACGGAAAAAGTGGATCAGCCTCTGGATAACCCAGACGATGCAGGTTTCCTCGTGGAATACAATCACCGCCCCGGAACCGAGCATCGAGCCCGCCTCCGCCAGCGATTCGTAATCAAGCTTGACCTCGATCATGTCGGGCGTGAGCAGCGGCGTCGACGCTCCCCCTGGGATGACTCCTTTGAGCTTCTTGCCGCCTAAAATGCCGTCACCGTAGGCCGGGTCATAAATCAATTTCTTGAGCGAGAAGCCCATTTCTACTTCATAGTTGCCGGGGCGTTTCACATGGCCGGACAGCGAAAATATCTTGGTGCCGGTGGACTTTTCGGTCCCCATTGAACGATACCAGTCGCCCCCGCGATTGATAATGTGCGGCACCGACGCCAGCGTCTCGACGTTGTTGACAATCGTCGGACAGGCATAAAGACCTTCGATAGCCGGAAACGGCGGACGAATGCGCGTCATCCCCCGTTTGCCTTCCAGGGAGTTCAGCAAGGCCGTCTCCTCGCCACAGATATAGGCTCCACCGCCGGTGTGAACAATCATTTCCAGATCATAACCGCTGCCGTGAATGTTTTTGCCCAGGTGCCCCCTGGCATAGGCTTCTTCTTTGGCCGTTTCCATTCGCTCGATGCAGTGGTTAAACTCTCCCCGGATGTATACAAACATCAGGTGGCACCCGACGGCATAGGCGGCAATCGCCATTCCCTCGATCACCGCGTGCGGGTCACGCTCCATAATAACCCGGTCCTTGCAGGTGCCCGGCTCCGACTCGTCGGCATTACAGCAGAGGTAGCGGGGCTTCGGTGAGTCCTTCGGCACAAATCCCCATTTCACACCGGCAGGGAAACCGGCTCCTCCTCTTCCGCGCAGGCCCGATTTTTTGACTTCCTCTATGACGGCCTCGGGTGACATGCCGTTCATGGCTTTCTTCCAGGCGACATAGCCGCCGTGAGCCTCATACGTCTCTATCTTGTGCTGGTCAGGGTCCTCTGCGTATCTGAACAAATGCAGCCGTTCGTCGGAGGCTGCTTCGGCGGCATTGGTTATGACGGGCGAATAAAACATCAGGCCTTCGCTTTCAACTCCTCAAGGATGCGGTCAACCTTCTCGCGGGTCAGGTTCTCATAGTAATCTTGGTTAATCTGCATCATGGGCGCTGTGGCGCACGAACCTAAGCACTCCACCGTTATCAATGTGAAAAGGTTATCCGGCGTGGTCTCACCTTTCTTGATGCCTAACTTTTCTTCCAGATATGCAACCAGAGAATCGGCGCCAAGCAGAGCGCAGGAGATATTGTTACAGACCTGAATCAGATACTGGCCGACCGGTTGCTTGGGAAACAGGGTGTAAAAGGTCGCGGCCTCGGCAACCTCAACGTGCGGAACCCTTATCACCCGGGAAATCTCCTTATAAATGTCATCATTCAAATGACCGACCTGACGATAGGCTATGGTCAGCGCCGGAAGAATGGCCGATTTGCGCTGCGGGTACTGCAACGCCTTTTCGCGCATCTGTTTTGTCGTCTCTTCAGTGAGGATCATCGGTCGACCTCTCCCAGAACGATGTCAATAGAACCTATCGCGCAGATGACATCGGAAAACAAACTGCCCTCCACCAGTAGCGGCAGAGCCGCGAGATTAACGAAAGCGGGCGGACGCACCCGCACACGGTGGGGCTTGTTGCTGCCGTCAGAGGAAATGTAGAATCCCAGTTCCCCTTTAGGCCCCTCAATAGCCTGATACACGGCTCCGAATGGTGCTTCGAAGCCTTCCGTGATGATCTTGAAATGGAATATCAACGATTCCATTTTGTACAGGACGTCTTCCTTGGGCGGCAACACCACTCCCGGCACATGGGCGCGGTACGGACCCTCCGGCATACCGTCGAGAGCCTGCTCGGCAATGCGCAGCGACTGGCGGATCTCTTCCAGACGGAGCAGGTAGCGATCGTAAGCGTCGCCGTTCTTACCAACTGGAATTTCAAAATCAAAGTTCTCGTAGCCGCTGTACGGATTGGCCTTCCTCATGTCATGTTTGACCCCGCTGCCACGCAGCATCGGGCCGGAAAGGGAGTAGTCTATAGCATCTTCAGCCGATATAACGGCGACCCCTTTGGTTCTGTTGATGAAGATTTCATTGTCGGTCAGCAGAGCCTCGTAGTCATGCAGCCGTTCTGCAACGACTTTTACGATTTTGCGTACTTTCCTGTCAAAGTCCTTGGGAAGATCATGAGCCAGTCCACCGATCCGGATGTAGCTGGTCATCATCCGTTGTCCCCCACACGCCTCATAGACGTCGAGGATCAGCTCCCGTTCCCGGAAGGTATACAGCAGCATTGACATGGCCCCCAGATCGAGGGCATGCGTCCCCAGCCAAACGAGATGCGAGTTTACCCGGGTTAGCTCCGCAAGGCAAGCACGCGCCCATTTGACCTTCTCGGGCACCTCGATATCCATCAGCTTTTCAACGGCCAGGCAGTAACCGAGATTGTTGGACATAGGAGCCAGATAGTCCATCCGGTCTGTCGCCGGAAGCGCCTTGTAGTAGAGCTTTGACTCCATTGTCTTTTCAATGCCGGTGTGCAGGTAGCCGATGACGGGACGCGCCTTAACTACAGTCTCACCCTCCAGCTCCAAAACCACTCGCAACACACCGTGCGTGGCCGGATGCTGCGGCCCCATGTTCAGGGTGACTGTCCTTTCTTCCGGCATTACTTGATTACCTTGGGTGGCTGGTCTTTATTCCAACTGAACTGCGGCACCTCGTATGTAAGCGGGAAGTCCTTGCGCAGGGGGTGCCCCTCAAGCTCGTCAGGGGTCAGTATCTTGGTCAAATCCGGATGCCCCTCGAACCGGATCCCCATCATGTCGTAGACTTCCCGTTCCAGCCAGTTCGCTCCTTGCCAGAGATGGGTGATCGAGGCGATTTGGGGATTGTCCCCCGGCAAGCGGACCTTCAGAAAGAACCGGTACCGTTGCGAAAGGGAGTACAGATTATAGATTACCTCGAAGCGGCCATTATTTTCCTCTTCGTGACTGAGCCAGTCCAGCGCCGTAATGTCGGAAAGGAAGCGGATGTCAAGCTCGCCGTCGTGCAGAAGCTCTTCACAAATAGGGGCCAGGGCGTCCGGCTTTATATAGAACGATTGCTGCTCTCGGAAGTTATCTTCCCTGATAATGGCATCGCTGAATAAGCTCTTCAGGAAGCTTCTAACTTTTTCTTCCATGGGCAAATACTTGTTCCAAAATTCACAAGCGCGCTAACACAAAAGCGGTCAAAGCGCCGTTCTCCGCGCTATCAGACCGCCTTACGTCCCCACTCTTCGTGTCGATCTTTTACCGATTCTTTATCAATCTTTTCCTGAAGCTTCAAAATTCCGTCCATCAGTTGTTCCGGCCTGGGGGGGCATCCCGGAACGTAAATATCGACCGGAATAATCCTGTCCACGCCCTGGAGTATGGCATAGTTGTTGAACACCCCGCCGCATGCCGCACAGGCGCCCATAGCAATAACCCACTTGGGGTTGGGCATCTGTTCATAGAGGGTCCTAATCACCGGCGCCATTTTCATCGACACCCGACCAGACACGATCATCAGGTCAGCCTGTCTTGGCGAGGGGCGCATAACTTCCATCCCGTAGCGGGCCAGATCGAAATGGGGAGCGAAAGTGGACATCATTTCAATGGCACAGCAGGCCAGGCCGAATCCCAGCGGCCACATAGACCGCTTATGGGACCAGTTGACCACCTTGTCAAGCGAGGTAAGGATAATCGAATCCGGAATCTTTTCCTCTAATCCCACTTCAATGCTCCTCTTCCAAGAATATAGAAGTAGCCGACCAACAGGATGACAACAAAAACCAGCATCTCAATAAAACCAAACAGCCCCAGTTTGCGGGAGATAACCGCCCAGGGGTACAGGAACATGATTTCGATGTCAAAGAGGATAAAGAGGATGGCAACCATGTAGAATTTCACCGGTACCGGGTCTTTTGTCCCTCCGGTTGGTGTCATACCGCACTCATACGGGTCGCCTTTGCGACCCTGTTTTGTCTTGCGGCCAATGAAGATCGACATGAAAACAAGAGCCACCGCGATGACGGCTGCAAACAGCACCAGAAAAAGGATCGGGAAAAACGTTTCAAACATGTTCAATCAAACTACTTCCACAAAACAATGCCCCAACTTTAGCTTATATGCTCAACGTTGTCAACAAATTTTGGGAGGTGCCGAGAGCGCATTTGTGATCTCATTATGCATTGGCGTAGATTGTCGTCAGTCTGCCGTAACATGTGTGGCGTGAGTGACTTATAGAGCGCACCTCAAGTTATACTTGATGATGCAACCGTAAACCAGTCAGCTCAAATTGGCTGTAAGCAGTTGGATGGCCAAAGAACTTCGCTTACTTCGCCACCGGATCGATCTCAGCTATCCCCCCAATTAACACAGCTTTCCCAAGATACTTTTAAACTCGCCCGACCGCTTCCTCGTCTCTCAAACAGAATGAGAGATTGAATTATTTAGTGTATATTATATACTTATGAAGCATCCTTCGGAAAGCCAACGGTGTACTGTACCTTGGCACTGAGCCTGAGCCAATGGGCCACAACAACAACAGGATTGGGTTATGAAAGGCGTGACAGTATGCGGAATATTTTGATGGTGTCGGACGATTCCGCCCGACACGTTGTTGCGGAGGAGCTGTCATGCGGGGTTGTGCGTACCATTACATAGGTAACAGGTGTACCGGGACATAGGTAACAGTATTTTGGCGTATACAGTTCTTCATCTTGCAAAGTTTGGAGTGAGTATATGCCTTGGAGAGTTACTGGTGTGATAGA
>Ga0209979_1002617_pt1 | contig 16948 bp, 18 predicted proteins | sample AnhtaG_FD_183114 | JGI IMG/M metagenome (GOLD analysis project Ga0209979, IMG submission 183114) | Deep subsurface microbial communities from Anholt, Denmark to uncover new lineages of life (NeLLi) - Anholt_01485 metaG (SPAdes) (version 2) | ecosystem: Environmental > Aquatic > Marine > Oceanic...
TAGAAAATTTTGATGATATGAAAAATGAATCTTATAATGTAGGTTTAAGTACCGCAAACCTATCCAAGTGGGAGCTGTGTGAAGAAATCAAGAAACAAATCCCAGAGTTTTGGTTTACAGAATACAGAGGGGAAAACTGGGCAAAAGACCCAGACAAAAGAGATTATATCGTGAGCAATGAAAAGATTGAGGCTGCAGGCTTTAAAGCAACTACCTCATTACAGCAGGGCATTGCAGAATTAATAAAAGGATATCAGATTATAAGAATAAATCAATTTTCTAACATTTAGGAGATTTTTGTGACACAGGAATTGGATTTGCTATTAGTTAATCCTGGTGGTCGGAGACAGGTATATGGTAAGTTAGGCTCTTCACTTTCTGGAATTGAACCTCCTCTTTGGTGTGGTTTGCTTGCAGCATTCATTCGAGAACATGGATACTCGGTAAAAATAGTAGATGCAGAGGCAGAAAATTGGACTCCTGAATATACGGCAGAGAAGATTGCCGAGTACAACCCTCTCCTGCTAGGTATTATTGTACTGGGAGCAAATCCTTCCGCGTCTTCTACCCCTAAAATGACAACTGTACATGAAATTCTCACAGTACTGAAACAGGAAGCTCCAGATATCAAAACAATTCTTGGCGGTCTTCATCCATCAGCGCTTCCTGAAAGAACTCTCAGGGAAGAAGATGTAGATTTTGTTTGCCAGGGAGAAGGTTTTTATACCATTCTTCAACTTTTAGAAGCGCTAAAGTCAGATAGAGAGCCGAGTGATTGCAAAATCCCCGGTCTTTGGTATATCCAGAATGGTGAGGCAATATCAAACTCTCCGGCACCACTTGTTAATCCTGATGAGCTACCTTTTGCCGCCTGGGACCTTCTACCCATGGGTAAGTATAGAGCTCACAATTGGCACTGTTTCAACCATATTGACCAGAGGAAACCCTATGCAGTCATTCATACAAGCTTGGGATGTCCCTTCAATTGTAACTATTGCAATATTCATGCATTGTATAACGGAAAACCAGGTATTCGCTTTCGCAGTCCTGAAAAAGTGGTAGAGGAAATAGGCTTCCTTGTAAGGAATTATAATGTAAGAAATCTTAAGATTATTGATGAATTGTTTGTCCTTAAAAAAGACCGCGTTACGCGTATTTGTGACCTCATTATTCAGGGTGGCTATGATCTGAACATATGGGCTTATGCAAGGGTTGATACGGTTAATGAAATTTTACTTAAGAAAATGAAACAAGCGGGTTTTAATTGGATTGCTTTTGGGATTGAATCAGCAAACAAGAAAGTTCGTCAGGATGTTTCTAAAAGAATTCCCCAGGAGAAAATACAAAAAGCTGTGAAAATGACCTGTGCCGTTGGCATCCACATCATTGGGAATTTCATATTCGGTCTTCCCGAAGATGATTTTGAAACGATGCAAGAAACTTTAGATATGGCGAAAGAGTTTAATTTTGAATATGTAAACTTTTATACAGCCATGGCTTACCCGGGTTCTCAGTTATACAATGATGCCTTGCAAAAAGGTATTAAGTTACCTGAGAAATGGCACGGATATGCACAGTACTCAGAAGAAACTTTACCTTTACCAACCAAATATCTGTCAGCAGCAGACGTTTTACGTTTTAGGGATAAAGCTTTTGTGGAATACTTCAGGAATCCAAAGTACATAGAAATGCTCAAAGAAAAGTTTGGTTCTAAGTCTGTAGAACACATTGAAGAGATGCTTAAGCATGAAATTTACAGGAAGTTCGTCTAAAATAAACTTCTGGAGGGGATTTATATGATTATAAGCAGAACGCCATTTCGAATATCTTTTTTCGGTGGGGGAACAGATTATCCAAGGTGGTATAATGAGTATGGAGGAAGAGTACTTGCTACTTCAATAAATAAGTATTGCTATATTACCCTGCGGTACCTTCCGCCATTCTTCGAGCACAAATATCGCATAATCTATTCCAAGCAGGAAACAGTCAAAAATATTTCTGAAATACAACATCCATCAGTTCGGGAAACGCTCAGGTTTATGAATTGGGACCATGGAGTTGAAATACATCATGACGGTGATTTGCCTGCAAGGACTGGTCTTGGCTCCAGTTCAGCATTTACCGTAGGACTGCTTAATGCACTGTATGCCTTAAAAGGCAAGATGGTAACCAAAAGGCAGTTAGCCTTAGAAGCAATACATATAGAGCAGGAAAGAATAAAAGAAAATATCGGGTCACAAGATCAAACAATCGCTGCTTTCGGAGGATTTAATAGAATCGAATTCGGTGGTGGGCAACACATGCAAGTTACACCAATAACTCTAAATGCAGAAAAAATCCAACTTTTTCAAGAACACCTAATGCTATTTTTTACAGGCTTTGTGAGGACAGCCTCTAAAATCGCCGGTGAGCAGATTAAAAAAATTCCAGAGAAGAAAAACGAGTTAAAGAGAATGGCGGAAATAGTAGATGAAGCCATAAGCATTCTCAATGGGAATAGCTTACATCTAACCGATTTTGGTAGGCTCATGCACGAAAACTGGATGATTAAGCGAAGCTTAACAAGTAAGATTACAACTCCATACATAGATAAAATATATGAAACAGCAATAAAAGCTGGAGCGTTGGGTGGAAAATTATTGGGTGCTGGAGGTGGGGGATTTATTCTGTTTTTTGTGAAACCTGAATCCCAGCCTAAAGTGAAAGAAAAATTGAAAAATTTATTATGTGTGCCATTCAAATTCGAGAATTTAGGTAGTCAAATAATTTATTATGCGCCAGCAAGTAACTTTTGATAACTTGATAATATGTCCACCAACTTAAGAGAAATAGATGTTGTTATTCTTGATATCGGAACACCAGAGAGATATGAAAAAGCAATCAATCTACTAAAAAGCGATGCCTTTAAATACAGTTAAAAATCAAAATGAATAGGAGATAAGAAATGCGAATAAATTTTGGTGATCTGGTAATAGGAGACATTGCCAAGAAATATCTACAGCGCGTTTTAGATAAGAATTGGGCTTCAGAAGGGGATAATGTAAAGGAATTCGAGGAGAAATTTGCTGCCCGTTTCGGATATAGGCATGCTATTGCTACAAGTTCAGGTACAGATGCAGACATAGTCTCTTGCACTTCATTATATGATTTTGGTGCAAAAAGGGGAGATGAAATTATTACACCAGCATTGTCCTTTGTAGCCACTGCCAATTCAATCTTAGCCGCAGGATTTATCCCTAAATTCATTGATGTTGAGCTGGAAACCCTTAATATTGATCCCTCTAAAATTAAGGAGGCTGTTACTGATAAGACTAAAGCTATTATGGTTGTTCATACCATGGGAAAACCATGTGAAATGGATTCCATTCTAAGAATTGCCAAGGCTGATAATTTAAAGGTTGTAGAAGATGCCTGTGAGGCACACGGGGCTACCTATAAAGGCAAAATGGTAGGCACGATTGGCGATATGGGAACCTTTAGCTTCTACGTTGCTCATCTGATAGTTTGTGGTGAAGGGGGTATGGTTGTTACCAATAATGATGAAATTGCTGAGGTGGTTAGGTCGGTAAAATCACATGGACGCCCTTCTAACAGCATATATTTTGATTTTCAACGTATCGGTTACAACTCGAGAATGAATGATTTAGAGGCTGCTATCGGGCTCGAAAGCATCGAGCATTTTGACAAAACCTTTAATAAACGCAAAAATAATTTATGTAAACTATTGGAATTGACTGAAGAATTATCAGATTATTTTCATTTTATCAAAGAGGAGAATTATGAAAAAATAAGTCCACACGCCTTTCCATTAGTTCTAAAAGATAAAAAACACGACCGTGATAGGCTTTACAACTACCTGGAATCTAAAAATATTCAATGTAAAACGTTGTTTGGGAGTTTACCCACTCAACATAAAGCATTCAAATTCTTAGGTTATAAATCTGGTCAATTTCCAGCAGCCGAATATGTAGGAGAAAATGGGTTACACTTTGGTATTCATCAATATTTAAACAATGACGATTTAGTCTATATCAGTAATACCCTGAAAGGTTATTTCAAATAAAGGTAGTTGTTCAGCCAATAGAAAGGAGAGATATTTGATTATCAAGCCTAAGAAAGGCTGGCAATTGGTAGATTTCAAAGAGCTAAAAGATTATAGAGACCTATTCTATTTTCTCGTTGCTCGTGATATAAAAGTGCGTTATAAGCAAACAGTTCTTGGAGGGCTGTGGGCAATTATCCAACCATTTTTCATGAAAGAAACTATTAAGAAATGGAATTCAAACTTGGCCATTTTTCTTGAGCATGTATGAGAGCAGCCACTATTTCGTAAGATGGGACTTTTTGTTAATAAAATGCTCCTGTAGCTGGAAGAATGGCCAAACAAGGGCTGTATTTACCTTCGAGGTTAACGCTAAAAGGGGAAGAAATCAAAAAGATAACAAAGGCTATTGAGAGAATTTTAGAGAACTAAAGGTTTAAGACTTGAGGTTTAATTAAAGGGTAAATGAGTAAAATCATTACTACGTACGAACCGGATAATTCCTTAAAGAAGGGTTATCTCTCTATTTTTAGCGAGATATTCAATGAACTAAAGAAAAACAGATGGCTTACGTATCAGTTATTTAAAAGAGATTTTTTTGCAGTGTATAAACAGTCATTCATTGGAATTTTATGGGCACTGATCATACCTCTTGTTAGTGTGGGCACATTTATCATTTTGAATCGCTCCGGTATATTTACCATTGGCGATATTGATGTGCCTTATCCAATTTATGCAATACTCGGGATGGCTTTTTGGCAGCTATTCTCAACGGGTCTGGTTGCCAGTTCAAATTCATTGGTGAAAGCAGGCTCTATGATAGTGAAGATTAATTTCTCTAAAAAAGCGTTAGTGATTGCATCTACCGGGCAGTCAATAGTATCATTTCTCATTCAATTCGTTCTGGTGGGTATACTATTTACCTCTTATCGGATAGCACCAAGCATAGCAGTTTTATGGGTTCCCATAATTATAATTCCTATAATGTTACTTACTCTTGGACTTGGCTTTATCTTATCACTTTTAAATGGAGTTATGAGAGATATTGGAAACATGCTCTCAATGCTGATGACATTTTTAATGTTTTTAACACCTGTTTTATATGCAAAACCAACAGTAGGAGTGCTTGCACGCATTACAGAATATAACCCATTATATTATTTAGTTTCAGCACCCAGAGACCTTGTATTAATGGGGAAAGTTCCCGAACTAAAAGGCTTTCTAATTGCAAGTGTTATATCACTCATTATTTTTTTAATATGTTTAATTGCCTTCCATTTAACGGAGACAAGAATTGCAGAGAGAGTCTAGAATGACTGATGAGGTTGCCATAAAAGTTGACCATGTTTCAAAGAAGTATTGCAAATCATTAAAAAGATCTATGCTTTACGGGGTAAAGGATATTGGAAGAAACATATTGGGAATGAGTTCCCATCCTGAGAACTTGAGAAAGAGTGAATTCTGGGCTTTAGATGGTGTCTCTTTTGAGGTAAAAAAGGGAGAAACTTTGGGAATTATTGGTCCCAATGGCTCAGGAAAAACTACACTTCTTAAACTTTTAAATGGCATTTTCTGGCCCGACAAAGGCAAAATTACTGTTGAGCGTAAAATGGGAGCATTGATACAGATAGGTGCAGGCTTTCATCCACTGCTCACAGGAAGAGAAAATGTTTACCTCAATGCCGCAATACTGGGAATGACAAAAAAAGAAGTGGATAGAAAATTTGATGATATTGTGGAATTTGCAGATATCGGTGATTTTATTGATACACCAGTAAAATTTTATTCATCTGGGATGTTCGTAAGATTAGGGTTTGCTGTTGCAGTGCATTGCGAGCCGGATATTTTGTTGGTGGATGAGGTATTAGCCGTAGGTGATTTTGATTTTCAAACTAAGTGTTATTCCAGACTGAATAAACTGAAAAAGTCAGGGGTAACGTCTATCCTCGTTTCTCACAATATGCCTCATATCGTGCAGAACACTGACCGATGTATTTGGCTACATCGCGGGAAGATCATGGAATTTGGTAACACGTGGGACGTCTGTGCGGCTTACCTTAAGTTCATGCAGAATAAAGTACACTCGATGGTCTCAGGAGATGGTAATGGTGAGCTTTTTGGCGGAATTTTCACCACAGGAGAAGATGTTTGGGATATGAATATGAATTTGATTAACAGAGTAGGAGAGCCAATAGAGAATATATCTGCTTTTGAGCCATTATGGATTGATTACGATTTCGCTACTCGACGGACAGGTTCTTTAGGCTTGACCTTTAAGATTCACCGACAGGATGGTATGCTCTTGGCCGTCATAAATAACCTGCTGGATCGGGTAGAGATTCGTGCCAAGAATGAGAAAGTTGCAGGGAGGCTTCGCATCGATGCCCTCAACCTTATTCCTGGAAGGTATGTTTTGGTTATAGTTGTTCAAGAAGGTGTGGAATACCTCTATCGGGCGCCTGGTATGTGGTTCAACGTTAGTCAGGAAAGTCAAGAGCATGATCTTTATAGGCACGGAGTAGTCCAGACGTTGCACAAATGGCAAGAAACATAATACGCTTACATATTTAATAACAAGAGAGAAGTGAACTATGATAAGGCGAGTAGCAATGATACCTGTGTTGTTAGGTAGCACTCGTATTCTAGACAAGAACCTGCTATTAGTTGACGGCTATCCATTAGTTTTCTATGTAGCCAGAGCCTGCAAGGAAGCTGGTGTATTCGACGAAATTTACGTTAACTCGGAACATGAGGAGTTTCACCGAATTGCAGACATGCTCGAAGTTAACTTCTATCCCAGAAAGCCGGAGCGGGGCGGATCTGCTTGTACGATGGCTAACAAGTCGCGCGACTGTGGAGGAAAACGCTGTCAGGTCCACGACCACTACATAACAGATTTCCTCAAAAACATATCCTGCGACTATCTGATCCAGGTTCACACCACTTCGCCACTTCTCAAACCAGAGACCATCAAAGGCTTCGTAGAAGTATTGGAAGGAAAGGGATATGATTCTCTTTTCACCGTCGAGAAAAGATTCGCAGAAACTCTATATGATGGCAAGCCTGTGAATTTCAGCAAGAGTGTGAAATATATGACCCAACGGCTCCCGCCGCTGCAAATCATTAGTTGGGCCCTCTCTGGATGGAAAGCATTATCCTTCCTCAGATCTTTCTACCGCGACGACCCGAGGGAAAATGGACCTACCTTCTGTGGGAAGATGGGGCTCTATCCTATCAGTAAAATAGAAGCCTTAGATGCCGATGACTGGGAGGACCTTTATATCGTCGAGGCTTGTCTCAATCACCAAAAACGCAAGGATAACCTTGGCAAGCATCGGTTCACTGAGCGTATTATTGAGATCGACAGCGATCTTCAAAGATTGATTACCCGTGACGGTGTTACCCATTTCGAGAAGTCCGGCTTTAACAATCCCTTAAGCAATTTCGAAGAGATTAAGCAGAAGATGGACGATCCACCTTGGTGTTACCCACTCATATACACTGATTCCGACCAGGCTTGTCTCATCTGTCAGAAACCCGGTGAGGGGTGCCGTACGCACTACCATGTGACTAAAGATGAGTGGTGGATAGTAATCGAAGGAAGTTTTGAGTGGCGGTTGGATGGCAAAAAGGTTATTACTGCGAAAGAAGGCGAAGTCGTTTTCTTACCGAAGGGCACCGTCCATACTGTCGTTTGCACTAGCGATAAGCCGGGTATTCGTCTTGCCTATGGCGGGAGAGATATGGAGCATATTTATGTCTGATATCAAGCGATTTGCTATCGTGACTGGTGCTTCGAGAGGTATCGGTAAGGCCATTTGTGATCTCTTCGTGGAACATGGCATCACTGCTATCGGTGTTTCTCGGTATATCGAGCTGAGTGACGTGACGCGGCGATGTGACATCCGAGATGAGGCAGCGGTGAAAGCCCTCTTTGCCGAATTGGCAGACACCTTCGGGCATATAGACATTCTCGTCAACAATGCCGGCATCGTAACTCACGGAGACATCTTGGAAACATCCCTTGAAGAGTGGGAAAACGTAATGCGGACGAATCTAACCGGCGCCTTTCTATGTTGCAAGCATGTCCTTAAGCACATGAAAGAGCGGCGATATGGGAAGATAGTTAACATCTCTTCAATCGCTGGCCGTTTTCGTAGTTCGATGGCCTCCGTAGCCTACACGTGCTCCAAGTATGGTATCGTGGGGTTGACACGTCAGCTTGCGTTACACTATGCCAGGCATAACATCAATATCAACTGCATTTGTCCTTCCCAAACGCGGACGTCGATGTTGGCAAAGAATATTTCTCAGGAACGCATCGATGCACTTGTGTCTAATATACCAGCTGGTAGGCTTGCGGAACCTGATGACATCGCACAAGTGGTCTACTTTCTTTCTACGGACGCTGCATCATACATTAACGGTGCGATTATCGATATTAATGGAGGTCAGATTTAGTCTGCTGGAGGTAAAATAGGAGGGTTGTCTAGGTGAAGATGATGAGAGATATGTCTATCGCTAAAGCACTGCTGAAATGAAGCATAGATTAATCACCAATCCTATTATGCAACGGGATCTAGAATGATTCCGTTAGCAATTGGAAGTAACAACAATCAGTTTACGGAGCGGATAGCGCTCATAGATCTACTCTGACTGAAGATTATCAGTAAGTCAGTATGTGGAAGTGAATCCATAAATCTTAAGATAGTAGAACGGTTACAAGGAAGATTTAGAATATACCTTGTAATTTGTAGATTTAAAAGGAAAAGTGAACCCATTATGATAAGATATTAGGAAGAGAAAATCTGACACTATACACCGCGAACTGGAGAATGAAAAGTATTAAAATGGTTAAAAAGATAAAAGTAGGAATAGTTGGGTTTGGGAAAATGGGCAAAATCAGAATGAATGTTATTAATAACTGCCCTGATTTATCCCTGGAAGGAATTTGTGATATTGTTCCACCTGAACAAAACGAATCCCTCAATTGTAAATTTTATAAAAACTACCAGGAGTTATTGAAGGCAGATATAGATGCTGTCTTTATCTGCACACCGAATAAATTCACACCAGAAATTGTAATGTCTGCATTGAATAGTAAAAGACATGTATTTTGTGAAAAACCCCCAGGAAGAAACCTAAGTGATATTAAAAATATTATTAAAGCCGAGCAAGAGAATAAAGGGTTAAAATTGAAATTTGGGTTCAATCATCGATATCACGGCGCTGTAATGGAAGCGGAATCAATTGTGGAAAGTGGCAAGCTTGGAAAGATACTCTGGATGAGGGGCATTTATGGTAAATCCGGAGGTCTTGGTTTTGAAAAGCAATGGAGAAGCAATAAAAAGATAGCTGGTGGAGGTGTCTTATTGGATCAGGGTATTCACATGATAGACTTATTTCGATTGTTTTGTGGTGACTTCCAGGAGGTGAGAAGTTTTGTTACAAATTCGTATTGGAATATTGACATGGAAGACAATGTATTTGCAATACTTCGAAATGAAAAAAACCAGGTGGCCATGTTGCATTCTTCTTCAACCCAGTGGAAACATACTTTCTCTTTAGAAATATTCCTTGAAAGGGGATATGTCATTATTAGTGGTATATTATCTTCCACTCGCAGTTATGGACATGGTGAGAGGTTAATTACAGCGAGAAGACAATTTGAGAACGAGGATTTCGTTATGGGTAATCCAAGAGAAGAAGTTACTTACTTTGATCAAGATCGTTCTTGGGAATTAGAGGTCGAAGATTTTGTTGGCTGTGTTAAAAATGATAAAAAAGTTATTATCGGCTCTTCTGGAGATGCATTGAAAGCTATGGAATTGGTTTATAAAATTTATAATGCCGATACAAAATGGAGTAAAGGAAGAAATAAAATGATTTCACATAAAGATAAAGTCAGGAGCTGGAGAGGAGAACTAAGCTAATATGAGACGGGTAGTAGTGTCTGATGATTACAGGGAATTAGAAATTTGGCCATCCGAATCATTTAATAGATATCTTGAAATAAGTGAAAAAGAAGTTAAACGATTATTGATTGATAAAGACAATCTTGTTGATGTTCCTTGCCCTGCTTGTGATAGTGATAGAAAGAGAAAAGGATTTAAAAAATTTAACCTAGAGTATGTAGAATGTATAGATTGCAAAACTTTATACGTCTCTCCAAGACCTACACAAGAAAATATTAACAATTATTTCGTAGAGTCTGCTGCAATTGGATTTTGGCATTCTCATGTTGTTAAAGAGAGTTTAAAAGGTCGTATCGGACATTTATTTAGACCTCGGGCGATATGGGTTGCTAACTTAACAGAGCAATACTTCGAAAAGCCTATGGTTTTTGTCGATGTTAACTCTATGTATAATGAATTCCTGGAAGAAATAGATGAACTCGGTTTATTTAAAGACAAAATAATTCTTGAGCCGGCAATAGATATAGCGGAATACATAAAAGAAGAAAAAGGATTTAAAGTAATTAATAAATCTATCATGAGTGTAGATTCTAACGAAATTAATGCAAATGCAGTAACCGCTTTTGCAGTTGTTGACCGCGTTTTTAATCCGGAGATCTTTTTAAAGGCTGTGAGATCAATTTTGGTTGAGAGGGGTCTTCTATTTTTTACCACTACAACCATTAGTGGTTTTGATTTGCAAGTATTATGGCAAAATTCAAAAACCATTTTTCCTCCGGATCATATTAATCTGCTTTCGATTGAAGGAATAGTTAAATTATTGGAAAGGTGTGGTTTTGAAATTATAGAGTTGAGTACGCCCGGTCAACTCGATGTAGAACTTGTTAAAAATGCCATGCAGGACAATGATAAATTAAAACTTCCACGCTTTATCTCTTATTTTCTTAAAAATCGTGATAAAAATGCTCATCGTTCTTTTCAAGAATTTCTACAGCAGTTCAAGTTGAGTTCTCACGTTCGAGTCGCAGCCAGGGGAAAATAATCACTTCTAGGAATATACTGATAAAAATGCGAAATAGAATTCTTATTTCACCTACAAGTTTTGGTAGCTGTGGAAAGCAACCATTAGAGCTATTAAAGAAAGAAAACTACAAAGTTATTCTAAATCCTTTCGAGAGGAAAATGACGTCAGATGAAGTGATCAAATTGGGAAAAGATTGTATCGGAATTATTGCAGGTATTGAACCATTAAATGCAAGGGTTCTGGAATCACTGCCATCCTTGCGCTGCATAAGTCGTTGTGGTGTTGGGACGGATAACATTGATTTGAAGAAGGCAAAAGAACTCGGCATAGTGGTGAGGAATACCCCAGACGGCCCAACCAGAGCAGTGGCTGAATTGACAGTCGGGGTTATTTTTAACTTCCTCAGAAACATATCTTATTGTGATAGAGAGGTTCGTAAGGGTAAATGGTATAAAGGAATGGGGAGTCTGTTACTAAATAAGAAGGTTGGTATTTTGGGTTTGGGTCGTATTGGTCGTAAAGTGGGTGAGTTATTGTTAGGGCTTGGTGCTGAGGTAGCGGGTGCAGATATCAGTCCTGACATGAAATGGCTTGAAACAAATAAAATACCTCTACTAACCTTAGAAGAATTGATAAAAGAAAGCGATATATTATGTATTCATATTTCATATTCTGAAGATAATAGACATATTATTGGTAAGAAAGAGATAGAGTCTATGAAAGAAGGGGCCTATCTTGTAAATTTAGCTCGAGGAGGTATTGTAGATGAAGATGCCTTATGTCAAGCTTTGAAAAGTGGTCATTTATCAGGGGCTGCCGTTGATGTTTTTGAACGGGAACCATATACAGGACCATTAAAGGAGCTTGACAATGTTGTTCTTACTCCTCACATTGGCTCCTATGCTAGGGAAGCCAGATTAAAAATGGAGATACAAGCAGTCAAGAATCTCTTAGGAAGTCTCAGTAGTTTAACAGGGGTGAAAGAACATGAATAAAATTGAAGAGATATTTTCGAAATCTAAATCAGGAAAAGGCTATGCTAAACAATATGTGTCTTATTTGTCAGAGTTGTTAGTCGATCTTGATTTTAAGGCAATGGAGGAAGTTATTAAAGTGTTCCAAAATGCCAGAGCTAGTGAGAATACTATTTTCCTCGTTGGGAATGGTGGTAGCGCAGCTACCTGTTCCCACTTTGTCGAAGATTTGGCACTGGGGACTTTCACAGAGGGAAAGAAACCTATCAAAGCATTGAGTCTAACTGATAACGTTGCATATATCACGGCATTAAGCAATGACATAGGGTATGAGAATATCTTTGTAGCGCAGATGAAAAATCTGTTTAAGAAGGACGATGTATTGGTTGCTATATCAGTAAGTGGGAATTCAGAAAATGTAATAAAAGCAATTGAATACGCGAATAATAATGGAGGGATATCTATTGGTGTTTTAGGTTTTGATGGAGGTAAGGCGAAGGAAATTTGTCACCATTATATTCATGTAAAAACGACGAAAGGCGAATATGGACCGGTAGAAGATATACATCTCATCTTGTGTCATCTCATTGCCACCTATTTGAAATTCATAATAAGTAAAGAATAATCACAGTTGGAGATATGTTGATTAAGCCATTAGCCATTTCTAGTTGCGATTTAGCTCAGGAAGACTCGAAGAGGTTTCATTAAGGAGTATCAGTGCAATGGATAAAGATAGAATTTATGAAATTCTGAAAAAAGCCTATTTTTCAGAGGAAAAAGATGAAAAGGAAATAATTGAAAACTTGCCAGTGGTTCTACGTGGAGTGAAAATTTTTGTTGATGTTGGAGCAAGTCTCGGCCAATATACCTTTTTTGCAAATAAGTATATTCGAGAAGGTCAAATTTTTGCAATCGAGCCTGATCCTATTCGTTTTGAAGAGCTAAAAAATAATTGTCACAAATCGGAATCTTTCTTTATCTAACAACAAGTTAACTGCACTAAGGGTGGCTGTATGTGATAGGAACGGTCAAACCAAATTCTATATAACTAACTCGAATATAAGTGGTGGGCTTTTTGAACATGACATTCATCAATCTGTTTTGACAAAATCAGGACTTAAGAGTGTCGATTGGAATGGAATTATTGTGGATTGTTTTAGGCTAGATACTCTCTTTAAAGATCGCAGCCCCGATCTCGTTAAAGTAGATGTGGAGGGTGCTGAATTACGGGTTCTTAAAGGAGCCACAAGAATTCTAAAAGAGGGAAAGGCGAAATTTCTCATTGAGGTTCATGGTGGATTGGTTGACCCTGAAGGTGAAAAAAGACCAGATCAAGTCTACAAATTCATGAATTCATTTGGTTACTACTCCTTTAACTTTTATGGACGAGTTCTCTTTGTCAAACTGGGACTTCTCAAATCAGGATTCCTTTGGTTCAAGAATAAATTAAAGGCCTTCTTACTAGAAAAGTTCATAATAACTAGAGGATAATCGTAATGAAATATTCGTGAGGTATTTCATGATGAAGGTAATAATTCTTGATTTCGATGGCGTTGTAGTGGAATCAGTTGATATAAAGACGGAAGCTTTTAGAGAACTTTTCAAGAAATATGAAAATGTGGATGATATTATTCAGTATCATCTTCAAAATAATGCAATTTCGAGATTCATAAAACTTAGATATATCTATGAGCATTTCTTAGGAAAAGAATACAATGAGGAAATAGAAAAGGAAGCAGGTGAGAGATTTTCAGAAATAGTTTTTCGAAAAGTAGTTGAATGTCCCTTTGTAGCTGGTGCTGAGAAGTTTTTGAAAACATTCTCAGAGACACATCCAATTTATCTTATCTCAGCGACTCCCCAGGAAGAATTGGAAAGGATAGTTACCAAAAGAAATATACAAGATTATTTCAAAAAAGTATGGGGGAGACCACCCGGGAACAAGGTAGATTTCATAAAACGGGCTCTTGAGAATGAGAATGCTAATCCAGGGGAAGCAATATATATAGGTGATATGAGGGAAGATTATAGAATCGCTAAAAAAGTCGGCATACGATTTGTTGGAAGAAAAAATGTTGAAAGTTTTGATGGGTTCAATATTCCTGTCTTTCCTGATATGGTTAGAATCAAGGAATGGGTTCAAGATAAAATAAAGGAAGAAACCATATGAAAATCGTTGCAGAAATACCGGCCCATTTGGGTAGCAAGCGTGTCAAGCAAAAGAATCTGAGATTAATTAATGGTAAACCATTGATAACTTATGCTATCAATGCGGCGAAGGAAGCAACGACTTTATCTGAAATTTATGTTAACTCTGAAAGCGATGTTATTGGTGATATAGCTAAGGCAAACGGTGTTTGCTTTTACAAACGTCGTCCGGAATTGGCTGAGGACCATATTGTATCAGATCAGTTCAATTATGACTTCCTAGAAAATGTGGAGGCAGATATTTTGGTAATGGTTAATCCAGTTTCACCATTGATAACCGGAAAAGATATTGATGCGGTAGTGAATTATTCTTTGGAAAAAGAATTTGATACGGTCATTTCAGTTAAGGAAGAGAGGTTGCAAGCTTTCTGCGAAGGAAAGGCAATTAATTTCAATCCTAATGCTCTTTTGCCCATGACTCAGAATATTCCTCCTATTCAAATGTGTTCATGGGCAGTTTGCGTCTGGAGAGCAGAAACTTTTATTGAATCATTTGAATCAAAAGGTTATGCGGTATTCTCAGGTAAAGTTGGGTTTTATCCGCTAAACTGTATCTCCGCGATAAAAATAAGCACTGAGGAGGATTTCCAAATAGCAGAAGCAATGCTTAAGGTAAGAAACTTAATAAAATCAAAAAATCTTATTACTAAAGGCGAGAGGTTTAGACAATGAAGATTGGTAAGCTGCTAAACCCTGTTTACATTTATCATAAACGAGATCGTATTCTTCCAAGTATAAAGCAAGTAGCTATAGGATATGCGCCACTTAACCTACGAGAAAAAATCCCTTGGAGCACATATATGTCGTTCAAAAATTATGTTTATTATAAAGATAAATTGAAAAAATTTAAAGATATTCATAAGGGAGAGAGATGTTTCTTAATAGGAACAGGCCCGTCTTTAAATAAGACCGATTTCAGTCTAATAAAGGATGAAATACTTTTCGGAGTAAATACACTATATAAAGGGTTATCAAAATTTAGTATTAATTGTGAATATTGGGCTGTGACTGATCCAGCTGTCTGGCAAGAGCATTTTGAAAACATTTTAGGCCTTGACACAACATTATTTCTATCTTGTGACGCAGGTGAAAGCTATTTATCTAACAAGAATTATTCCCAAAAATTTCAAAAAAATGAACCAATTATAATTAGACATCTTGGTTTTATGTGGATTGATAGTCGTTTTTCTAAAGATTTATCTTGTGGCGCATATAATGGTGATACGGTTATTATTGATATATGCTTACAAGCGGCATATTATATGGGTTTTAAAGAAGTTTACCTGCTGGGGTGTGATTGTGATTACTCAGGTTTACACAGATTTGATGGACTAAAAAGTGAAAACATAACAACTCCCGCAATAGAGGGAGACTTTTCGAGAATTTTTAAATCATATGAAATATGCAAAAAAGTCTATGAAAAAGATGGTAGAGAGATTATAAATGCTACTGTTGATGGAAAATTAGAAATTTTTGAACGCAAAAAGTTAGAAGATGTGCTTTAAAATTTTATTCGGTGTGGATAAATAAAATATGAAAACCATTTCAATAGCTTTAATCGGCTGCGGTGCTGTCACTAAATTCCAACACCTACCAGCAGTGGCAAGGGTAGAAAATGTGCAAGTGACCCTGTTGGTGGATAAGAATCGCCCTCGTGCGGAAAAATTAGCTCGTCAATATAGTGTCCCGCACGTTGCAGAAGATTACACCCAAGTTTGGGATAAAGCCGAGGCGGCTATTGTCGCCCTGCCGAATTCATTGCATGCGCCAGTTAGCATAGACTTGCTGGCCCACGGTGTCCATGTTCTTGTTGAAAAGCCGATGGCCCTGACCATTGCCGAATGTGATCGGATGATCGCGGCTGCTCAGAAGTCTGGTTGTATTCTGGCGGTAGGCCTTATGCGTCGCTTCTTCCCAAGTGCCATTGCTGTCAAGAATCTTATCGACTCGGGAATCATGGGCCATATAAGGAGTTTCGACTTACAAGAGGGTTGGCCGTACAGTTGGCCTGCAGCATCTGCCTCAGTCTTCAACCGCGAACTATCTAAAGGTGGAGTTCTTATGGATACGGGAGTCCATAGTCTCGACCAATTATACTGGTGGCTGGGAGATATTACGGAAGTTGACTACTACGACGATTATATGGGTGGAGTTGAAGCAGAGTGCCAGTTGGATATCAAACTTGCTTCGGGAGCTTCCGGCACTGTTATCCTAAGTCGAATACGTCTGTTGCGTAATACCTTCATAATTGCAGGAGAAAATGCGAAACTGGAGATTGAAGAAGCAGCTCCCTTGGGTAGGATCAAGCTGTATGGAAGAGACGGAAAGTTGTTAATGGATATGAAGCTAGTTGAGCCGAAAGGTTACCAGAACGGCAACATAGGTGCTGTAAAAGATCAGTTGGCGGCCTTTGTCTCGGCTTGCCGTGGTGTTCAATCAGGAATCGTCACAGGCATTGAGGCTCGTCCATCAATCGAACTCATTGAACGATGTTATTCCTCACGAAAATTACTGGCATACCCATGGCAAAATATTTAGGAGATTAATTTTGATACCGGAATTGAAAGGTAAACGTATATTTGTTACGGGAGGCACCGGTTTTATTGGTAGCAGGGTAATAGAGATTCTAATGAGAAAGTATTCAGCCAACGTTAGGGCTTTATTGAACCGATTCTCAACCGCTTCCAGGATAGCCAGATTTGATATAGAGATGGTCGAAGCGGATTTGCTCGATTCAGCATCCCTTGAGCAGGTTCTTGAAGACTGTGACTATGTAATTCACTGT
>Ga0209979_1002618_pt1 | contig 16933 bp, 14 predicted proteins | sample AnhtaG_FD_183114 | JGI IMG/M metagenome (GOLD analysis project Ga0209979, IMG submission 183114) | Deep subsurface microbial communities from Anholt, Denmark to uncover new lineages of life (NeLLi) - Anholt_01485 metaG (SPAdes) (version 2) | ecosystem: Environmental > Aquatic > Marine > Oceanic...
TACCCTTATCTGAGCACCTTCAGAAGTTTCTTGAGTTAGACTGGACCTGGAGCCAGGCACTTTCATCATGTCTCCGAAAGTCACCAGGATGACCTTATCTTGATGGGCATAAGCAATGGCTTTATCTATATAGTCATTAGCAGTGACGCAAACCGGACAGCCGGGACCAGAGAGAAGATGTAGCTCCTGAGGCAGTAGAGCTTTTATCCCATATCGGAAAACAGCCATTGTATGGGTACCGCAGACTTCCATTAAATAGATTTCTTTCTTTATATCCTGGGTAAGCTGTTTGATTTTTTTGATTAAGCCTCTTACCGGCTCTTTTTGACGGAATTCAGTCAGATACTTCACTCATTTCTCTCAATAATTGAAGTAATTCCTCGGCTTCTTTGGTTTCAAGCTTATTAATAGCGAATCCTGCATGAAGAAGAACGTAGTCTCCCACTCTTACTTTGTCCAGGAGCATCAGGCTTACTTTTTTCTTGACCCCTCCCAGCTCTCCTATCCCCATCTTTCCTTTAATGGAGATTATTTTTAGTGGTACGGCTAAGCACATTAATCTTCTTCTTTCAAGTTCATTTTCAGCCGAGATTCGACTTCTTTATTTTTTTCTATAATGGGCAATTATTGCCTGACCCAGGGAAATTCCCCCATCATTAGCAGGAACATGTTGGTGGGTATAAGTTTCAAACCCTGCTTTCTCCAGGAGAGAAAAGGCCCTTTCTAATAGATACATATTTTGAAAGACTCCTCCGCTCAGGGCTACTTTATTCAGACCTCTCTTTTCTCGTAGTAATTGACAGATTTTAAGGATAATAGAGCTTACACTATTATGAAATCTAGCGGCTATAATCTCTCTTCTTTTACCTCTGTTAAGGTCGTCTACTACTGCTCTAATGATAGGAGCAGCATCAATAATTAGTTCTGCTTCTTTTGGGAGGACTTCAAAGGGATAATCTCCCTTTTCCTGTTTACTAGCCAGCATTTCCAGTTCTATAGCTGCCTGGGCTTCATAATTTACCTCATCTCGCAGTCCGATGATACTGGCAACAGCATCAAAGAGCCGACCCATAGAAGAGGTTAAGGGAGAGTTTATTTTCTTTTCTATTAAGGTATTAACCAGAGAGAGCTTATGCGGGTCAATCCTTTTTAGCCATTTATGGGCAGGGCGATAGAAGTCTTTTCCATAAGATGCTTTTAAATAAGAAAGAGCCATTCGCCAGGGCTCTTTAATGGCTTGTTCACCACCGGGCAGAGGAATTTCTTTTAAATGAGCAACACGACTAAAAGAGGAAAAATTGGCTATAAGAAATTCTCCTCCCCAGATATTTCCATCACTTCCTAAGCCTGCTCCATCAAAAGACACACCAATGAGGGTCTCTTTTATTCCTTGTTCTATCATTAGGCTGGCAATATGGGCATGATGATGCTGGACTGGAATAAGTTGAGTTCCTCCTCCCAATTTTTTTATATATTCCTGGGCAAATTTAGTGGAAATATATTCTGGATGAAGGTCGCAGGCCAGAATTTTTGGATAGGCATCAAATAACTTCAAGAAATGCTCTATTCCTTCTTCAAAAGAAGTCAAAGCAGGCAGGTTTTCCAAGTCACCAATATGATGGGAGATAATCGCCCGGTTTTTTTGAGCCAGACAGAAGGTATTCTTTAGCTGCCCTCCTAAGGCTAGAATGGGTTCATCAAAGAAAGTATCGACCTTAATAGGTTGAGGTGCATATCCGCGGCTGCGTCTAATAAAAAACTCCTTGTTTTGAAAAATTCTGGCAACTGAATCGTCGGTTCTCATCCGAATGTCCCGGTTGTGAATGAGGAAATAGTCAGCGAGCCCTTTCAGTCTACTAAAGGCTTGCTCATTTGAATAGACTATGGGTTCCTCACTTATATTACCACTGGTCATAACTAAAGGAAGATTAACTTCCTTTAAGAGAAGGTAGTGAAGAGGAGTATAGGGAAGCATGAAGCCGAGGTAATTATTATGAGGAGCTACTTCATCCACTGCCAAAAGAGAACGGTTTTTCTTTCTTAAAATAACAATTGGTCTTCGTTGGGAGAGAAGAAAGTTTTTCTCATCTTCGTCTGTCTGGCAAGACTCTTTTATCATCTTCATGTTAAGCGCCATTAAAGCGAAAGGTTTATCTTCTCGATATTTTCTCTTTCTTAAGGTAGCTACCGTTTTATTAGAGGTGGCATCACAGGCTAGGTGAAAGCCTCCCAGTCCTTTAATTGCCACGATATAGCCCTTTTGCAGGAGTTGGACTGCTTTTTTAATGGGGTCAGCGACCATTATTTTCTTTTGTTGCGAGTCCCATAAACTCACCTGAGGGCCACAGCTAGAGCAGGCATTGGGTTGAGCATGGAATCTGCGATTTAAGGGGTCCTGGTATTCTGATTCACACTGCCGGCACATGGGGAAGACTTTCATAGTAGTGCGACTGCGGTCATAGGGAATATCTTCAATAATGGTGAAGCGGGGTCCACAGTTGGTGCAGTTTATGAAAGGGTATCGGTAACGGCGATTATTTGGGTCAAAAAGCTCTTTCAGGCAATCAGGGCAAATGGAAATATCAGGAGAAATAGGCAGGAATTTCTTTTTTTCTTTTTTACTCTTTCTAATGTGGAAAGAGCGATAGCCTGCGGGGAAAAGTTCCCGGTAATCTATCTTCTCAATAACAGCCAGAGGAGGGGAAGAGGTTTCTATCTGGCTCAGGAATTTCTTTATGTTTTTTACTTTCCCTTCTACTTCTATTTTTACTCCGCCGGTGTTATTGAGGACAAAACCTTTAAGAAAATTTTTCTTAGCTAAGGAATAAATAAAGGGGCGAAATCCCACTCCCTGCACTATTCCGCTAACAGCGACAGAATATCTGGTAATTTTCTTTTCTTTTGAGAGAGGATACTCTGCCAGAACATTCTTATTCATATTCTTTCTTCGTTTTCTTTAAGTTGGATAAAAGTTGGAGCGGCGTAACTATTCTCACTACTATAGCAAGGAGAGAGGTTTTGTCAATTTTGATAAGATTGACAGAGAGGTCTAATCTTGTATCCTATCAGATGGAAAAAAGTGGGCAAAAATGAATGAGATGAGCCAAAAAAAAAGAAAATCTTCTCCCCAACAGAGAAAGAATTATATGTTAATGGGTTTGGGTAATATCTGTCGAGGAGATGATGGAATAGGTTCTTTTATCGCTCAAAACTTTCAGTCAGATGACTGGCTGGTGCTTGATTGCGGGACAACTCCAGAGAATTTCACTTCTCTTGTAAAAAAAACCCAACCAGAATACCTGGTGATGGTGGATGCAGCACAGATGAATCTGGAGCCAGGAGAGTTCAGAGTAATTCCTTCAGAAAGGATAGATAAGTTCTATCTTACCACCCATAACATTCCTCTTTCGCTGCTCATTTCTTATTTAGATAAGTGGGTGGGCAAGATCATTCTTATTGGTATCCAGCCTGAGAGGATGGAGGATTTTCAAAGAATAAGTGAAAGAGTCCAGGATAGTGCCAGGAACATCATTGAGATTCTTAAAGGAAAGAGTTTCCAGGAGCTAGAAGCAATTTCTTAGCTTTCAAAGGACTCCCAACTTTGGATGTGGCATATTGAATAATATGACATTTTTTTTGCAGAAAGGGTGACATAATTACTTTGCATTGACAAAGCGCAAAGTAGAGCTTGACAAAATTTCTATTTGACATATAATAATAGTAAGATTGTCTGACCAGATTACTAGTAAGGCATAAGTAAGAGGGAGAAACTTCGGTGTTTAAAAAGGTCCAAACGCAAAAAGTTTATATGAAGATAGTGGAGCAAATTCGAGATTTAATAAAGGAGGGCAAGCTAAAACCAGGGGATAAGCTTCCCTCCGAGCATATCTTAGCAGAGAAGTTTGGGACCTCCCGTCCTTCGGTTAGGGAGGCCTTAAGTGCCCTTGAAATCTTAGGGATAACGGAAAGCAGAGGAGGAAAGGGTAATTTCATAAGGAATGATCTTAGCTCATCTTCCTATGAGCAAAAATTCAAGGAGCTTCAAGAAGAGGAGAGTCCCTTTGAGCTATTAGAGACAAGAAAGGCAGTGGAAACTGAGATTGCCGGTCTCGCCGCTAAGAAGGCAACAAAGGAGGAAATAGATGCCATTCAGGAATCCTTAGATAAGATGAAGAATTCTCTCACCAACATCCCCGAAATTATGGAATTTGACAGGGAATTTCACATTAATATTGCCAGGGCAGCTCGTAACGGTATTCTACTTTCAATAATGACCTACCTGGCTGATGGATTAAAAGAGAAGCTCTGGATAAATCTGAAGGAGAAGAGTTGGGGCATTCCCGGTCGTCTCCAGAAGTACCTTAAGGAACATGCCGAGATCCTTGAAGCCATCAAGAAAAAGGACAGCAAAGCTGCCCGCAAGGGGATGTATGACCATTTGGCTGCTGTAGAACAGGATTTACTTAATGAGTAAAGGGGTCTGTCCAGGGTTTAAGGAGATAGCATAAGAGAGGCCAAAGGTATTTGTCACTAAAAGAATTGGGGAAGCTGTGGCCAAAAGGGCAAGGAGATTTGAGATGAGGATCCCTCTAATCTGATAAACAAAGAGGTATTAGGGGGATGAACGGATAAAAAGCTAAAAATAAAGCCGGAGGGGAGGTGAGAGATTAAGAAAATAAATAGGCCCATTAGATTGGCGAAGGAAGGCTTTCCAAGAAAGAAAGTGTTGAAAATTATTTTCTGTGTGGGGAGCTTTCCACAAAAAATGAATGATGTCTTTTACCAGGAGGATAAAGATGAGGAAAAAAGTGATAAACAGATGGATAACAATGTTGTGTATCATTTCTGTCTTTCTGTGCTGGGTAGGTGGAGTAAGTTGGGGTCAGAAAGTTGAGCTTGTGTACAGCTATTGGGGAAGTACTGTAGAGAAGGAAGCAGTTGAGACTATGATCAATGAGTTCAATAGATTGCAGCCAAACATCAAAGCAAAAGGTCTTCATATACCCCAGAATTATGCAATGAAACTCCAGACAATGATTGCAGCTGGAAACGCTCCTGATGTTATGAAGATGATGCAAAATTCCTTCAGAGATTGGGCGGATAGAAATGCATATTTGGAGCTTAATCCTTTCCTTGACGAAGACCCTGATGTCAGCCTGGAAACTTGGGCAAGGGTAAAGGTAGAAAATTACACAGTAGATGGAAAATTCTATGGTGTTAGCGGATGTTTAGAGCCTTTGCTTATTTTCTACCGGCAGGATCTTTTCGACGAAGCGGGTGTTTCATATCCTCCAGCTGAGGAACCGTGGACCTGGGATGAGTTTTTAAGTGCCGCCAAAAAATTAACTAAGGAAGAAGGTGGACAAATTACCCAATTTGGAGTAGAGACAGCTAATCGATGGCTCATTAACGCAAGTTATATTCTTGCTAACGGAGGGAGGCTTTTTAATGAGTCTGTCACCGAGAGTTTACTGGCCGAGCCTGAGGCTATAGAAGCTCTTCAAAAACTAGTTGATTTAGAGCTTAAATACAGAGTGGATCCTCAATCCAGATTCTTGCAACTTATAGGAGCAGGTTCTCTTGAGGCGTTAGGAACAGGAAGAGTTGCGATGCTTATGGAAGGGCACTGGGTTTTAGGAGATCTTGCTAAGATGGAGTTTCCATTAGATATTGGGGTAATCCCAAAAATGAAAGACTTTACTTATTTGGATGTATCCTCTACGACAGTTATTTCGAAAGATACAAAGCATCCCAAGGAAGCCTGGGAGTTATTTAAACATGCAAATATCGCCGCTAGTGGAATTGTGCCTCTTTGCAAATATGGTATATGGGTTCCTAGTGTAAAGAATCTTTTATTTACCCCAGAGGGACGTCAACTTTGGCTTACTGAAGGAATGCATCCTCCTCACTTTGTAGAAGCTGTACTTGCCACAGTCCTCCACGCCACAAGAACACCCGCCACTTTGACAGCTGGAATGGAAGAGATAATCGGCAAAGTTTTGACGCCAACTTTTGACAAGATCTGGCTAGGAGAAATATCAGTAGAAAAAGGAATGGAAGAAGCAGCTCTGATGATCAATGAGATACTTGCTAGATAGATATCAAAGCCGATTCTATTAGGTTGACCCTTTTCCTGCGGGGTGGACAAATAGATGTATGCCACTCCGCAGGATGACTACATTTCGCAAAGCTTGAAATATGATAAAGAGAAAAAGGATAACTTTTCAAAGACACAGAGAGACCATACTCGGTTATTTATTTATTGCACCGGTATGCCTTGGATTAATAATATTCATTCTAGGTCCAATAATTGCTTCACTCTTTCTAAGCTTCTTTGAGTGGGATTTATTTACCCCTCCACACTGGGTAGGCTTTAAGAATTATGTAAAAATTATATTCCAGGATAAGCTTTTTTGGCAGAGCCTTAAAGTAACTTCCTTCTACGTAGGTGGGCTTGTTCCCCTTCAGATGATGATCGCTTTCCTGCTAGCTTTATTTCTCAATGTAAAGATAAAAGGCTTAAGTTTTTTTAGAACAACTTTTTATATGCCTGTTATTGTTCCTGTATTTGCTAGTGCTATAATCTGGTTATGGATATTGAATCCTGAATTTGGCTTAGCGAATGCTCTTATAACCAAAATAGGTCTGCCAAAGCTTATGTGGCTTGAGAGTCCAAGACAGGTTATTCCTTCCCTTATTCTCATGAGTTTATGGCGCGTAGGGCAGCCTATGATTATTTTTCTGGCTGGACTACAAGGTGTTCCGACCCAACTCTACGAAGTCGCCGAAATTGATGGAGCCACCGCACGGTCTAAGTTCTTTAATATTACAGTTCCCTTAATGACACCTTTGATTCTTTTTAACGGAATATTGGGTGTGATCTGGAGTTTTCAAATATTCACTACTGTGTATTTGATTACAGATGGAGGTCCAGCGAATGCAAGTTTGACATACATTTTATATACCTATCGACATGCTTTTGAGTGGCTACACATTGGGTATGCCTCAGCTTTAGGTTGGATTTTGTTCCTTATCATTTTAGGCATTACTGTCTTAATATTTAAATATTTTGGAAGGAGAGTGTATTATCTGGAGAGAATATGATGAGAATATCTTCTAAGCAGACAAAGGTTTTTTATAAGGTATTAGTGTGGTGCTTTCTTATATCGGGAACAATTTTATTTTGTCTTCCTCTGGCCTGGATGATCAGCACTTCTTTGAAACCCCTTTCTCAAATTTGGATATTTCCTCCTAAGTGGATACCGAAACCTGTACTCTGGGGAAACTACATCGCTGCTCTCAAAATTTTTCCTTTTCATTTATTTTTTGCAAATACCTGTATTATTACTCTTTTCTCCTTGATTGGTCTAATCATTTCTTCATCTCTATGCGCTTATGGATTTGCTCGACTGAGATTTCCTGGAAGAGATTTCTTATTTATGATAGTTCTCAGTGTACTGATGCTTCCCTTCATAGTTATTCTTATTCCTCGATATATTCTATTTCGTTATTTAGGATGGATAGATACATTTAAGCCTTTGATAGTCCCTAACTATTTTGGAGTAGGGGGTTACGGAGTTTTCAGTATTTTCCTTTTACGACAATTTTTTCGTCAGATTCCTCTGGATTTATCTGACAGCGCAAGAATAGACGGTTGCTCTGAGTTTGGTATTTATGCAAGAATGATTATGCCTTTATCTAAGCCTGGTCTTATTGCAATAACTATATTTGCATTTCTTTATAATTGGAATGATTTCCTGGAGCCTTTAATTTACATAAATACCCCAGAAAAATTTACTGTTGCTTTAGGGCTAACGTGTTTTACAGATCTCTATTACACAAATTGGAGTTACCTTATGGCAGGCTCCGTAGTGGCTATCGTTCCTGTTTTAATTGTATTTTTTTATCTACAAAGGTACTTTATTCGAGGAATAGTTTTGACGGGGCTGAAGACATAAGCTAACTTTTACAAAAATAATGGACACATTTCATGGGTTCCTTCTCTCTATAAAGTTTTCTCTTGCCGGTAAAGGAAGTTACAAAGTAGCAAAGAGCAATGAATCGGGTAATTCAAAGAGGAGGTAGCCAGTAATATCCTAGATAATATTCCTGAAGAGAAGATAAAGGGACGTTTTGTCCGCTTTTTCAATATTGCTGGTTCCAGGCCCACCCTTGACTGCTGGAAGCACAAAGAAGCTGATAAGTTAGACTTCAAGAATCTTATAGAAAAAATAAAATCCTCAAAAGTACTCTGCCTTGATGGTCTTGATCCTGAAAGATCTACCCGTAAACACCTTATGATATCAGAAAGGAGATAAAAAATGTTTAACGTATCAAGTGTTTCTGCTGATAAAGTAGATGGAGTTATCCAAGAAAATTGTTCTTTTGTTTTTGTCTGCACCCATCTTAAAGTTAGGCTTACCATCTACACTTCAGCGACTGTAAAAATTGAGCCGCTACCTTTAATAGAAAAATCTCTTCCAAAATGCTCTTTTGTTGAAAAAACACCCCCTTTGCCGGCAACTGATTTCCAGTTCAAAGATGGAGATCCTGCTATCATCACAGCCAATGGTCTTCTGATAAAAGTATTTAAGACCCCTTTTAATGTGGAATTCTGTACTCAAGAAGGAAAAACTTTGTTAAAAGAAACTGAGATTTCCTTTCAGGGATGTCGTTTTGAAATAGATAAGAAAGAACACTTCTATGGAATGGGAAATTACAAATCAGAGGAAAGAATAACCCAATCCTTTCTGGATTGGTCGAACCATAGGCGAGTAATAAATAATTATCAGAGTGAAGGTAGCGATATAGGAGTCCCTTTTCTTCTAAGTACAGGAGGATATGGAATTTTTTATGACACTACCTATCCTGCTGAAATTAGTATTGGGATAGAAAAGAATTCTACTCTTTCATGCCGAAGCAAGTTTTTTGACAGCATCTACTTCTTTTATGGACCTTCTTTCCACAAAATTCTGGAAAGATATACTCTTCTTACTGGTCGCTCTCCACTTCCTCCTTCCTGGACTTTTGGATACCTCCAGTCCACTAGACATTGGCGAGACAGAAAAGAGATTGAAGAGACAGCATCAAAAATGAGAGAAAAAAACATACCTTGTGATGCTCTTATTTTTCTTAGTACTTACCCTCCTACTGAAGAGACAGGACCCAGGAAAGGATGGAACTCAGCAGTAGGATCTCTAGAATTTAACGAAGAGCTAATTCCTAATCCAGGAAGACTTATCGAGAAACTCCATGCTCTTAATTTCTATATTGTAACTCATGAATATCCTGTGGTTAATCCAAAATGTGAGTTATACAAAGAGGCAAAGCAAAAAGGGTACCTTATGTGTCTGGCTGATGGAAAGACTGCACCTTTCGAGTGGGGTGGCAACATTGACTTTTCCAACCCTGAAGCTCAAAAATGGTGGTGGAAAAGTCATAAATCCATAGCAGAATTAGGAGTAGATGGCTGGTGGTTAGATGCAGGAGAGGGTCCTCGTCCTAACTATAAATTAAGTAAGGGATGCGGTGATAGATTGCACAATATATATGGACTTCTGAGAGCAAAGACATTTTATAAGGGCCAAAGAAAAGACTATCCGTCTAAGAGGGTGTGGACCTTGAACCGCTCTGGATATGCCGGTATGCAGCGTTACGGAGCTTCCTGCTGGACTGGAGATGGATATGCCTCTTTTGACCTTTTAGCTCACCATATCCCCATGGGTCTTAACACTTGTCTTTCAGGAATTCCTTACTGGACATTTGATATTGGAGGTTTTTTTGTAACCGAGGAATTTGATGAAGAACTGTACATTCGATGGTTTCAATATGCAGTTTTTACTCCTATCCTTCGAGCTCATGGCATGTCCTGGAGAAAACGCCTTCCCTGGGGATGGGGAGAAAGAGCAGAGAAAATTCAGAAAAAATACGTCAGTTTGAGGTATCGCCTCTTCCCCTTTAATTACTCTTATGCTTATCAAGCTTACAAAACAGGGGTTCCTCCTATGCGTCCGTTAGTTATGGAATTTCCAGACGATCCAAGAGTGTATGATCTTGCCAGCCAATATCTTTGGGGTAAAGAATTTCTGGTAGCTCCTGTTCTTAAAAGAGGTGCAAGCGAATGGAAGATATATTTACCTAAAGGAACATGGTATGACTTCTGGACTCATAAGAAAATTCAAGGACAAAAGACAATAACTAGAGAAGTCGCATTGGATACAATTCCTTTATATGTTCGTGAGGGATCTATTATCCCTATGGGACCTCTTATGCAGTATATAGGCGAGAAAAGATTTGATCCTTTGACCATTCTCATTTATCCCCATGAGGAGTCTAAGTTCAATCTTTACCAAGACGATGGGACTACCTATGCCTATGAGAATGGAAAGTATTCAACGATTGAATTTCAGTGTTCACAAGGCCAAGAGAATGGTACTATCTTTATAGTTATAGGAAGAGCAAAAGGAACTTATCCAGGAATGACTGAGAATAGAAATTACATTCTTCGCCTCTGGTCAGATCATAATCCTAAATCAATTAAGGTGAATAGAATGTCGGTGTCTCAACTTCCAGAGAGCCAGGTTTTAGAGGGAGATGAATTGGGATGGTCACATAAGGGAAATTTTGTTTCTATCTGCATACCCAAACTAAAACTAAAGGAAGAATCCAGGATAAAAATTAATTACTGATAAGGGGAGGAAAGAATGGGAGATGAAAAGTTTTCTACGACATTAGGTCCATTTGGTTCATGCGGAGATCGTTTTTGTCTCAGTGGTTACCGAGAAGGTCATTCTGTGGAAGAGAGGATCAAGTTGGCCTCTCGAATAAAAGTCCTTGACGGTATCGAGCTTCACTATCCCATGATGTTCAAGGAAATGTCTGTGGGGAGAGCAAAAGAGTTACTCCAGCAGGGAAATCTGGAGTGTTCCATTGTCTCAGTGACAGTATGGAGTGAGATGAAGTGGGGCAGAGGATCCCTGACAAATCCTGATAGTAGGGTCAGAACACAAGCTGTAGAGATAATTAAAAAGGGAATGGATATAGCGAAAGAATTGGGAGCATCCAGAATTAACCTCTGGTTAGGTCAGGATGGTTTTGATTATCCTTTCCAGGTAGACTATCAGTTACTCTGGAACGAGTTGATAGATGGATTAAAAGAGTGTGCTAAGCACAATCCTGAGATTAAGATATGCTTAGAGTATAAACCCAAGGAGCCCCGCTCCCATCTGATTATTCCTACAGTGGGCAAGGCATTATATACTATTGAGAAGGTGGGATTCGATAATGTAGGAGTTAACCTTGACTTTGGCCATGCAATGATGGCTTTTGAGAATCCAGCAGAGTCGGCTGTATTGTTAAACAACGAAAATAGGCTGTTTCATCTGCATTTCAACGATAATTACCGGGAATTTGACTGGGATATGATCGCTGGATCAGTGCATTTCTGGGAACTGCTGGAGTTTCTCTTTTGGCTTCAAGAGATAGACTATCAAGGTTGGTACTCTCTGGATATATTTCCCTACAGAGAGGATCCTATAGGGGCCTGCCAGATGAGTATAAAAAATATCAAAAGTACACTAAAACTTTTGGAGAAACTTGATAGGAAAAAGGTAAGACAGGCTCTAAAAACTCACAATTATCTCCAAATCTCAAGCTTAGTTAGACAAGTTATTTATGAATGATTGTCTAATTAACTCAAGATTCTTCATGGTAAGAGAAAGATAAAATGCCCAAGAATAAGGGGAGGGAAAAATTGTAATGAATGGGGATATATATAGAAAAATACAGATTCCCTACGGGAGTAATTTTAAAGAATTTGAGCTGCCGCGAAATAACCTTGTCTGGATAGTTTCACCAAGTAATGTTCCTCCTGTTGAAGACGAAGAGAAAGAAATTTTAAAAGCTATCCGAAATCCTATCGGAATGCCTAATCTCTCTCAACTGGTAGCTCAAAAAGGTAAAAATACTGTTATATTAGTGGATGACAATACCAGAATTACTCCCCAGAAGGAAATTCTCCCTTTACTGTTTAATGATCTAAATAAGGCCGGGGTCAAGGATAAAAATATCACTGTCATCATAGCTGTGGGAACTCATAGATTTATGAGTAGAGAAGAAATTACTGAAAGATTAGGGACATTGGTAACAAAAAGAGTTGAAGTTATTAATCACCCCTATAATCAACCGGATGAATTAGTCAATCTTGGCAGAACTCCCAGCGATGTTCCTATCTCCGTAAATAAAAGATATCTCAAGAGCAATATCAGCATTGCTGTGGGAAACATTGTGCCTCATATGTATGCTGGATGGGCTGGGGGAGGGAAAATGATCCAGCCGGGAATCAGTGGTCCCGAAACTACCTCTGCTACACATCTCTTAGCTGCTAAGTTATGCCAGAAGATTTTAGGTCAAATAGATAATCCTGTAAGAAGAGAGATAGATGAGGTAGCTATAAAGTCTGGGTTGACTATGATAATTAACACAGTCCTCAATGAAAAGGGAAAGATAGTAAAAGTGGTAGCTGGTGATGTTTTGAAAGCTCACAGAGAGGGAGTGAGAGTGGCAAAGAGGATCTACACGGCGAGGATTAAGGAGTATCCGGATATAGTAATCGCAAGTTCTTATCCGGCAGACAGAGACTTATGGCAAGGATTTAAGGCCCTGAACACTGCCGCCCTAACGGTTCGTGAAGGTGGTACTGTAATATTGGCGAGTCCTTATCCAGAGGGCTTGTCTCCCGATCATCCAATCCTTGTTAAGTTAGGAACTACCCCGGTAAGCGAAGTAGAAAAGATGATAGGTAAGAGAAAAATTAAGGATAGAATAGGAGCAGCTACTTATATAGCTATGGCTCTGGCTAGAAAAAGGGCCAAAGTAGTGATAGTTACAGAAGGGATTAGTGAAGGTGAGTTGGGACAAATTGGTTTCCTTTGCTCTCCCAGTATTGAATACGCATTAGAAAGCGCTTTCCAGGAGCATGGGTTAGATGCTAAGATTGGAGTAATAACTCAGGCAGCGGATATGGCAATTAAGAGATAAAATTGAATATTACTCATCAAGGAGTATAAAATTACTATGGTTGAAACTCTTCCTGTGGTGTGTATAGAGAACAACAAGGTTAAGATTTGTGTGAATGTAAAACAGGAGGCAAAAATTAGGTTCTGCGCGGATACCTTCCCCTACCCAAATTGCGTATATTAAATCTCAGGCAGGTCTGGAAATGATTGAATGCAAGACTAAGTGCCAGCTAGTAGACGGTAAGTTTCTAAAGACAATTTCGTTACTCACTCACGCTATTTCCTTGCTGGTAATTTCACCATTTTCTTAAAGAGGGGATAAGGAGATTTTATATGGTTTCTCATGTGCATAGACAGAGTTTAATAAAGAACCTTTCGGATGAAGCAAAAAAATTGCGCATTCAGATAATAAAGATGATATACACAGCTCAATCTGGACACCCTGGTGGGTGTTTATCATCCATAGATATCCTCACCTGTTTGTATTTTTACCAGATGAGGATAAAACCAGGAAAACCCTCCTGGGAAGATAGAGATAGATTTGTTCTTTCCAAAGGCCATGCTGCTCCGGCTCTTTATGCAATTTTGGCTAAACTGAGATACTTTCCCAAAGAAACTCTTCTTACTTTAAGACAAGTGGGCTCTATACTTCAGGGTCATCCTGATATGAGAAAGACGCCGGGGATAGAAATGTCCACCGGATCGTTAGGCAACGGGCTTTCAGTAGGAATAGGAATGGCTCTGGGGGCAAAATTGGCCGGAAAAGATTATCACACCTATGTACTAATAGGAGATGGAGAGGTGGATGAAGGTGAGATCTGGGAGGCAGCTATGGCAGCCAGCAAGTACAAGCTCGACAATTTAACTGCTATATGTGATTTCAACCGGGTACAACTTGACGGTCCCATAGAAGAGATAATGCCTTTAGATCCTCTGCCTGAGAAATGGAAAGCATTTAACTGGAGTGTTATGGAAATAGATGGACATAATATGGAAGAGATTTTGGATGCTCTGGATAAGGCAAAACAAACAAAGGAAAAACCGACTATGATTATAGCTCACACAGTTAAAGGTAAGGGAATATCCTTTATGGAAGGTAAATTCCAGTGGCATGGTAAAGCCCCTAACAAAGAAGAATATGAAATTGCTCTGCAGGAATTGAGAGGTACAAAGGAATGAATAAGAAAATCGCCATAAGAGATACCTTTGGTGAGGCACTGGTTGAGTTGGGAGAAAAAAACGAAAAGGTGGTGGTTTTAGATGCCGATGTATCTCACTCCACTCGGACCATAAAATTTGGAGAAAGGTTTCCCGATAGATTTTTCAATGTTGGAGTAGCTGAGGCAAATATGATGAATATAGCTGCCGGCCTTGCAACCTGTGGTTTTATTCCCTTTGTTAGCACCTTTAGCTTTCTGGCTTGCCTTAGAGCTGGGGAACAAATAAGAACCTCAATCGCCTATCCTGAATTAAACGTTAAAATAGCGGCTGGGTTTGCAGGGCTATCTGATTCCTATGATGGGACTACTCATCAGTCGGTGTGTGATATTGCCATTGCCCGCAGCATTCCAAATTTAACAGTGATAGTGGTAGCTGATGCCCAGGAGACCAAAATAGCAGTTCCCGCCATTGCTCAATACAAGGGGCCAGTATTTTTTCGCCTTAGTAGAGCAGAGGTGCCGGTGATATTTGACAAAGATCATCAATTTGAGATTGGCAAGGCAAATATTCTAAGGGAAGGCTCGGATGTTACCTTGATTGCCACGGGGGTAATGGTTGTTAGAGTCTTGGAAGCGGCTGATAAGTTGGAAAATGAGGGAGTAAGCGCAGGGGTGTTGGAGATACACACCATAAAGCCACTGGATGAGAGGATAGTTCTCCAGGCAGCAGAGGAAACAAAAGCTATAGTAACTGCTGAGGAACATAGTATTTTAGGAGGTCTGGGAAGTGCAGTAGCTGAATTACTGGTAAAGCACTACCCTGTTCCTTTGGAGATGGTGGGAATTTTAGACGTCTTTGCAGAATCTGGTGGTTACGAGGAACTTCTGGATAAATACGGAATGGGTGTGACTGATATTGTGAAGGCTGTAAAGGCAGTTTTAGAGAGGAAAAAACGTTAGGGGAAGGAGGGGGGTAATAATGGACTATAGAGAACGGGCCACAAGGATGCTTGCTGAGTGGAAAAAGGAAAGCTACGCCTTTGGAGTAGGGGTATTGGGAAAGGTGGGCGATTTTGCCCGGAAAGCAGGAAAATCTACGGTGCTGGTTGTAACCGGATGGGGCAGTGAACAATGGATTGAGTCAGTGGTGGAGAATATCGAATCTTTCCTGAAAAAGAAGGATGTTGATATTTTAGACGTCATAAGAGGAGCAAAGGCAAATACTCCCCGTGAGGATGTCTACAGGATCGCTAATCAGATAGGAAAGAAAAAACCTGATAGTGTGATTGTCGTGGGAGGCGGAAGCACAATTGACGCGGTAAAGGCTGCTAATGTATTAGCTACCTTAGGCCCTGATAGTGTAGAGCCATACTTTGGTATAGGGTTAGTGACGGAGAGGTTAAATAAAGAGGGTAAAGAGCTTTCCCCTGTTATAGCAGTTCAGACTGCGGCAAGCTCAGGAGCTCATCTTACCAAGTACTCCAATATTACCGATCCTTCAATAGAACAAAAGAAACTAATTATAGATAATGCTATTGTTCCCCCTTTTGCAGTTTTTGATTACCAAACAATCATAGGAGCTCCTTATGCAATTAAAGCAGACGGCGCCCTTGACGGCATAGCTCATTGTCTTGAAGTGGTATGCGGAGCTACCGGAAAGCCCTTCTTAAGTAAAGCGATGGACATTGCAGAGGTGGGGATTAGTTTAATTGTGGAAAATCTGCCCCGGACCATAGATAATCCTGAGGATAAAGATGCAATTGAAGGCTTAGGCCTGGGAACGGACTTAGGTGGATATGCCATAATGGTTGGAGGAACAAATTATGGACATCTCTTTAGCTTTTCTCTGATAAATAGGCTAACTCATGGCAGGGCCTGCGCAATAGCAAACCCATATGTTATAGTATTCTTTACACCAGCTATTGAAAAACAGTTAAAATTGATTGGTGGGATATTCAAAGAGGCAGGATATATAAATGAAGATATAAAACGATATAGGGGCAGGGATTTAGGTATTGTGGTGGCTAAGGGTATAATAAGGCTTTTGCAAAAGATAAAATTTCCTACTACATTTGGTGAGGTCGGTGTGGAGGGTGAGGGTAAGAAAAGGATCCTGACCGCCGCCAAGAATCCTCAGTTGTGGAGCAAGTTAGAGCAGGCTCCTGTCTCTCTAATTGTTAGAGATTCAAATGGGGATGTGGATAAGGAGCGAACAGAGGATAATATTGACGATTATATGGGGGCTTTAGTAGATGCGATTATAAGCGGAGACTTTGATAAGATAAAGAATATGCCTGAAGTGTAGATTTATAGAAAGTAAATGCAAAACTTGAAGTGAATGCCTTAAGCTGGAAAAATGTTATCCTAGAAAGTATTATCATCTCTCACCCCAAGGACTCCTCAGAGTTACTGTTGCCTTAGCTGTATGGAATAATAGAAGACCCGTTCCCTACAATGGAGAAGGAGAGGAGCTCCCCTATAGACGTACTATTCCTCAGAAGATGAAAAATATGTTCCCTCCTAAATGGAAGCTTTAGCGGTAGGGGTATGACATTTTTATTTTGCAGAAAGTATGACATAATTACTTTGCATTGACAGGATGAGAGACTGAGTTTGACAGAACAAAAGGGTTAGCTATAATATTCCTGAGCACTAGTCTATATTTTCGTCTCTTTTATTGGGGAATGTTTGATGAGCAGGAGTACTGCAAAGGCAGTAAGAAATAAGTTGAAATGACAGGAATAGTTCTTGCTGGAG